>Ga0299913_10001833_pt1 | contig 16212 bp, 18 predicted proteins | sample RVTome_9_FD_201360 | JGI IMG/M metagenome (GOLD analysis project Ga0299913, IMG submission 201360) | Soil microbial communities from uranium-contaminated site in the Upper Colorado River Basin, Wyoming, United States - RVT155D38 (version 2) ...
TCCGGCTCGCGGCCTCGGACTTCGACGGGAAGGCCGACGAGATCGGCGTGTTCGCCCCCGGCCAGATCCCGGTCGACCGTCTCGAGACCGGCGAGGTCGGCTACCTGATCGCGGGGATCAAAGAGGTCAGCTTGGCGAAGGTCGGTGACACCGTCACCTCCCGCGACGACCCCGCAACCGAGCCGCTCCCGGGCTACCGCGAACCCAAGCCGATGGTGTTCGCCGGCATCTACCCGATCGACGGCGACGAGTATCCGATGCTGCGCGATGCCCTAGACAAGCTGAAGCTCAACGACGCGGCCCTCGTCTACGAGCCGGAGACGTCGACCGCCTTGGGATTCGGGTTCCGGTGCGGTTTCCTGGGCTTGCTCCACATGGAGATCGTGCGAGAGCGGCTCGAGCGCGAGTTCAACCTGGAACTGATCGCGACGGCTCCCTCGGTCGGTTACGAGATCGAGCTGACGGACGGGACCAAGAAGGTCGTTCGCAATCCGATCGACATGCCGGACGCGAGCACGATAAACGAGGTCTTCGAGCCTTACGTGTCCGTGATGATCGTCACGCCCTCGGATTTCGTCGGCACTGTCATGCAGCTCTGTCAGGAGCGCCGCGGCGAGCTCAAGGAGATGCACTACCTCTCCCCGGAACGCGTCGAGATCCGCTACCACATCCCTCTTGGCGAGATCATCTTCGACTTCTTCGATCAGCTGAAGAGCCGTACCAAGGGTTACGCATCGCTCGACTACGAGCCGGTCGGCATGAAGTCGTCGAACCTCGCGCGGGTCGACGTCCTGCTGAACGGCCAGCCGGTCGATGCGTTCTCGACGATCGTGCACCGCGACAAGGCCTACGACTACGGCAAGACGATGACAGAGCGCCTGCGCAAACTGATCCCGCGTCAGATGTTCGATGTGCCGATCCAGGCCGCGATCGGCTCGCGCATCATCGCGCGCGAGACCGTCAAGGCGAAGCGCAAGGACGTAACCGCCAAGTGCTACGGCGGTGACATCACGCGCAAGCGCAAGCTCCTCGAGCGTCAGAAGGAGGGGAAGCGCCGGATGAAGCAGATCGGCTCGGTCGAGGTCCCTCAAGGCGCCTTCATCGAGGCACTCCGAGTCGACTCGGGGAGCGGCGAATGAGCCTCGCCGCGATCTCGTCCGCCCGCATGGGCCGGTGGCAGGCCGAGCCCGGCTTCGGCGTCTACGTGCACATACCGTTCTGCAGGCACCGGTGTCATTACTGCGACTTCAACACCTACGAGGGCCTCGACGAGCTGCACGAGCCTTACGTCGACGCGTTGGTGCGCGACATCCGGCGGTGGCCACACGCGCGGCGCCCGGCGACTTCCGTCTTCTTCGGCGGCGGCACGCCGACGCTCCTGCCTCCCTCTTCCATCGCTCGCATCCTCGAGGCGCTCGAGGCCACCTTCGGCCTCGAGCCCGGAGCCGAGATCACGATCGAGGCCAACCCGGAGACCGTCGACGTCTCGACCTTCAGCCGGCTGCACTCCGCCGGCTTGAACCGCGTCTCGATCGGGGTCCAGTCGCTCGTCGGCCGGGTCCTCGAGAAGCTGGGCCGCACCCACGACGCAGCCACGGCTCTGGCGGCCGTCGACGCGGCCCGCGTGGCCGGGTTCGACGACGTGAACATGGACGTGATCTACGGCTCCGTGTGGGAGACGCCGGCCGACTGGGACCGGACCCTGCGCGGCATCGCGGAGCGCGCTCCCGACCACGTGTCGGCCTACGCGCTGACGATCGAGGAGGGCACTCCTTTGGGGACGCTCGTCGCGACGGGTCGCGTGGCGGATGTCGATCCCGATGTCCAAGCCGCACGCCACGCCCGTGCCGAGGACGCCCTGGGGGCCGCGGGATACCAGCGCTACGAGGTGTCGAACTGGGCCCGGCCCGGGCGCGCCTCGGCTCACAATGTCTTGTACTGGTCGGCGGGCAACTACGCGGGCTTCGGCGCGGGAGCGCACGCGCACGTGGATGGGACACGGTGGTGGAACGTGCGCCTCCCACGCGACTTCATCGCACGCGTGGATGCGGGCGACACGACGGAGGGGGGCCGCGAATCACTCGATCCGGACGCTCGGGCGGGAGAGGCCCTCATGCTGGGGTTGCGCCTCGCCGACGGCATCGATCCGATCGCCTTCGCGACACGGTTCGCCGACGACGCTCTCGAAGCCCGGACGCCGGAGCTCGACCGCCTGGTCTCACTCGGCCTCCTGGTCCGCTCGGCGGGCCGCATGGCCCTCACGCCGCGCGGCACCATGCTGGCCAACGAGGTCGCCACGAGCCTGCTCTGACGGTGACCGGCGACGTAAAGCATCTCGGGCCCCAAGCCGATTAACCCCAGGTGATGATCCAAGGGGTCCTGGAGGGACTCCCCACGGAGCGTCGGATCGGGGACCTGATCCACGACTTCGCTCCGATGCAGAAGGCGACCGATATGCCCGGGCTGTGGGCAGGTCTGGCGCGCGCCGTCCTCGGGGCGGTCAAGGCGGACGCCTGTCTGGTCTCGCTCGCCAGCGAGGATCGCAAGGTCGTGCGCGACGTGGCGGCGAGCGTGGTGCCCCCCGCCCGTCTCAACGCACTCGCCGAGGAGTACGTGCTCGAGGACTTCCCGACCACGAAGCAGGTCATCGAGGGGGCCGGGGCCGTCCAGATCTCGGTCAACGACGGCCACGCCGACTTCGCGGAGAGGTCGTTCCTCCGAGAGATGGGTTTCGCGCGCGTGATGCTGTGCGGCCTCGACACGGAGGACGGCCGGATCGGGACCATCGAGGCCTACCGACTGGGTGACAGGGCGTTCCGTCAGGACGATCCGCACCACGTCGAGGTCCTCTCGGCTTTCGCCGCGAACACCTATTCGCGCATCTTGCTCGCATCGAAACTCGAATCGCACTACATGAAGACGATCGAAGCCCTGACGTCCGCTCTGGAAGCGCGCGATCCCTACACGCAGGCACACACGAGTCGGATCCGCGAGCTGTCGACGGGTTTGGCGATAGCGCTCCAGGTTCCCGAAGACGTGCTGCAATCGGTGCGACTGGGCTCGATCCTTCACGATGTGGGCAAGATCGGGATCTCGGATTCGATCCTGCTCAAGCAAGGCCCCCTCTCCGATGAGGAGTGGGAGGAGATGCGACAGCATCCCTTGATCGGCGAGCGCATGCTGCGCAACGTCGACTTCCTCGCGCCGGCTCGGCCCGTCGTCCGTCACCACCACGAGCGCTGGGACGGGCAGGGCTATCCGGATCGCCTGCGCGGCGAACGGATCCCCCTCGCGGCTCGCATCGTGGCGGTGTGCGATGCGTACGACGCGATGACGTCCGATCGGCCTTATCGTTCGGCCATGAGCATCGAGGATGCCTGCGACGAGCTCATCCGCTGCGCCGGCGTGCAGCACGACCCCATGTGCACCAGCTTGCTCGTGGACATCGTCAACAAGGTCGGCGAGGACGATCTCGAAGGCAGGTTCGTTCGCTATTCCGTTTGATAGACCTCCGTATGTAGCCGTCTGCGGAGCGGGGCTGTTCGAGCCCGCATCCGCTCGACTCGCCGAGGAGATCGGCGCAGAGATCGCGATCCAGGGCGGTGTCGTGGTCTGCGGTGGACTCGGCGGCGTGATGGAGGCGGCTTGTCGCGGCGCTCGCTCGCAAGGCGGTCTGACGATCGGCATCCTGCCCGGCTCCGATCGTCGCGAGGCCAACGAGTTCGTCGACGTCGCGATCCCCACCGGCATGGGTGAGATGCGCAACGCGTTGATCGTCCGCGCGGCCGACGCGGTGATCGCGGTCTCGGGAGAGTTCGGCACCTTGTCCGAGATCGGCTTCGCCCTGAAGCTCGGCAAGCGCGTGGTCGGACTCTCGACCTGGCAGCTGTCCCGCGGGGGCGAGCTCTCCGACGCGATCCTCACCGCCGACTCCGCCCCCGAGGCCGTCCGCCTTGCCCTAACCCCCTGAAACCGTTTTCTGCTAACTCAGCTACACGCTACGGCCCATTTTTTGCGCGTTTTTTATGCCGTCACGTGTAGTGGAGTTAGCACAGAACGGTGGGCGCGGCGAGAGCCGGCTCGCCCCGTCCGGGAACCTCACGTGTCATGCTCGGACGATGGCGTACGTCGGCAACCTGACCTGCAACGACTGCGGTCTCACCTTCACGTCGCGCTGGGGCTCGTTCGAGGGGGCAGACGAGTATCGCTGCGACAACGACCACGTCGTCTACGTCTCGCAGGAGTCGGCCACCGTGCTGGCGATCGAAGGGACCCCGGCGGACGGCCGAACCCTGGCGGAGCTGCGCGGCCTCTGCCCCTGGTGCGACACCGAGCTCGCCTCCGGGCTGCTCCCACGCTGCCCGGTCTGCTCCGGGAGGGACCACGAGGTGCTCCTGGGAGGCATACTCTCTTAGCACTCTGAGCCCAGGAGTGCTAAAAACCGCCCCCAGCCGGGTAGCATCAAGGGCGCAATGAAGACCCACGGTGACCTCGGCGAGAGGCGCGCCTCGATCCTCAGTGCGATCGTGTCGCACTACGTGCGCGCGGGCGAGCCGGTCGGCTCCAAGACGATCGTCGAGGCCTATCGGTTGAACGTGTCACCGGCGACCGTCCGCAACGAGATGGGGGCCCTCGAGGATGCGGGCTACATCTTCCAGCCGCACACGTCCGCAGGCCGGATCCCGACCGATGCGGGCTATCGCTACTTCGTCGACTCGACCGCGTCCGAGGCCAAGCTCTCGGCGCAAGAGGCGCGGCGGGTCCGCACGTTCTTCACCCAGCCTCGCTTCGAGCTCGAGGACTCGCTCCGCCAGACGGCGGCGCTGCTGTCCGATCTGACGCACCACGCGGCGGTCGTCTTCGCTCCCGCTCTCGAGCGCAGCGTCGTTCGTCACGTCGAGCTCGTCATGCTCTCGGAAGGCCGTGCGATGGTGGTCGTCGTCGCCAACACCGGCCGCGTCGAGAACCACATCGTCCCGCTGGGCGAGCACGTCGACGAGGTCCAGCTCGATCGGACGGCCGAGATGCTCAACCGGTTGGTCGTAGAGGAACCCCTGGACAGAGCCGGAGACACGATCGAGGCCGGCGTCGAGAGGTTCCCACTCGAGCTAAGAGAGCTCGCGGGCTCTGTGGCGAAGGCCCTCAGATCCGACCTCGTGCATCACGACTCCGACCGTGTCTTCCTGGACGGCACGTCGAACATCGTGGATGAGTCGAAGTTCGCGGACCTCGAGACGGTGAGGCAGGTGATCGCGGCCCTCGAACACCGTCGCGTGTTGCTCGAGGTGATCGCCGACGCGCTCGCGAGCGGCGGGGTCTCGATCCGCATCGGGAGCGAGAACGCGCTCGAGGAGATGCAATCGTGCAGCGTCATCACCGCGGCCTACGGGACCGAGGATCAGCTCCTCGGCACTGTAGGGATCGTCGGTCCGACGCGCATGGACTACAAGCGCACCATCGCGGCCGTGCACGATGTCGCCGGCAACCTAGGACGGATGCTGTCCGAGCTCGGTCTCTGACATGGCGGATCACTACGAGCAGCTGGGAGTCTCGCGCGACGCCACGCAGGACGAGATCAAGCGGGCGTACCGTCAGCTCGCGCGCAAGTACCACCCTGATGCGAACCGCGACGACCCCGAGGCCGCGGATCGCTTCAAGGAGATAAGCCGGGCTTACGAGGTCCTATCCGACCCCGCCAAGCGCCAGAACTACGACCTCTACGGCGACGAGCGGGCGGGCGCCGCCGGGTTCTCCGATTTCGGCGGCATCTCCGATCTCTTCTCGTCCTTCTTCGGCGGCTTCGGTGCGACGCAGCAGCGCACGGGCCCCACGCGCGGCGGCGACGTCCTGGCCGAGGTCGAGCTGTCGCTTGAGGAGGCGGCCGTGGGCGTGGATCGCGAGGTCGAGGTCGCGACCATGGGCACCTGTGAGGAGTGCGAGGGGAGCGGCGCGGCCCCCGGCACGTTCCCCACGACATGTTCGACGTGCGGCGGCACCGGCGAGCAGCGCACCGTCCGTCGCACCGTCTTCGGCAACGTCATGACCGCGTCACCCTGTTCCCGGTGCGGGGGCCGCGGCGAAGAGATCGCCTCCCCCTGCCCGAACTGTGGGGGCCGCGGACGCGTGCGCGTTGCCGAGATGCTCACTGTTCACATCCCGGCGGGCGTCAACGACGGTGCACAGCTCAGGGTCACCGGTCGAGGCGAAGCGGGGGTCCGGGGTGGACGGTCGGGCGACCTCTACGTGGCGATCAACGTCGCCCCGCACGAGGTCTTCCGGCGCGCGGGCGACGACCTCGGGTGCGAGGTGGCCGTTCCCATGACCATCGCGGCCCTCGGGGGCTCCGTCGAGGTCCCGACGCTCGACGGGGCCGAACCGATCGAGATCAAACCGGGTACGCAATCCGGCGAGATCACCACTTTGCGAGGGCGAGGCATGCCTCATCTCAACGGATACGGACGAGGGGACCTGATCGCGCTCCTGAAAGTCGAGACGCCCACCGAACTGAGCGAGGAAGAGGTGGAACTCCTCGAACGTCTTGCGAAGCTCCGTCAGGAGCACGTCGAGCGGCCTGAGGGCTTCTTCGACAGGATCCGCGAAGCGTTCAAGTAGGACTACTCCCATGGCGACCCCGTGGTTCTTCGCTCCATCCGATGCCTGGTCGGGCGACCACGTCGCCCTCGACGCCGAAGAGTCCCATCACGCGACGCGCGTGATCCGAGTGGCTCCGCCGGACGTGATCACGGTTACCGACGGAAGCGGTTGCGTCGCGCGCTGCGCCGTAGAGACGACCGACGGAGCCGTCGTCGCTCGCATCCTCGAGCGCAGCGACCGCCGTCGTCCCCGGCCCGAGATAGTCGTTTATCAAGCCGCCGCCAAGGGCCACAAGAACGACGAGATCGTGCAGAAGCTCGCCGAGATCGGCGCGACCGAAGTGTGGGTCTTCCAGTCTCGCCGAAGCATCGTCCAGTGGGACCGCGCCAAGGTCGAGAAGCTCAACTCGCGCTGGACATCACTCGCGCGAGCGGCGGCGAAGCAGTCGCGCAATCCCTTCGTGATGAAGGCGGGTGCGGGCCTCTCGTGGACCGAGACGGTGCGACGCGTCACCAAGGAGCCCGCCGCGATCGTTCTGTGGGAGGAAGCCTCGCTGCCGCTTCGCACCGCACTGTTCGGTGAGGCGGACCGCGTCGCGGTGATCGTGGGGCCCGAGGGCGGCTTCGACCGGGAGGAGGCCGAGTCCCTCGCGGACGCCGGCGCGCAGTTGGTGTCGCTGGGGCCCGTGATACTTCGCACCGAGAACGCGCCGGTGGTGGCCGTCTCGGCTCTGCTGTACCACTACGGCCTTATCGGCTGACCTCCGGCGGCCCGAGCACCGTTGAATGCGGACGCTCCGGCTGCAGGGCCCCCGCGAGTCGGCCGCTGGCGACCTCGCGAAGGACGAACGGTGCCGCCGTGGCATCGAGCTCCTCGATCGTGGCGGGCAGGGGCAAGACCACCTCCATCGTCCCCTGCTCCCACCGACCCGGTTTGGCCCCTAGGGAAACAAGGATCTTCAGCATCGGCGTGTTCTCTCCCACGATCCACGCACGGAACGCGCCGATCCCCTTCGAGATCGCGTCTCGTCCGAGGACGTACAGCAGCGTGCGGCCAACGCCGAGTCCCTGATAACGATCGACGACCGTGACCGCGCCCTCCGCCACCCCGTGATCGTCGGGCAGGCGTATCCAGCGCGCGACGCCGACGCCTTCGGCAGGCTCGTCACGCAGGACGCAGACGAAGGCGTTGTGATCGGTGCCGTCGACCTCGGTGAGGTACCTGAGCTGTGCGTCCGAGAGATGGTCCACCTGGTGGAAGAAGCGACGATATCGGGAGGACGGGGACAGCTGTTCGAAACCGCGCGCCAAGAGCTCTTTGTCGTCCGGTTCGATCGGACGGATCAAGAGTGGCGTCCCGTCCGGGAGCTGGAACTCGGCTCTCACCCTGCGACCGTATCCTGCGTCCCATGCCGGCCAAGGTTGCGTTCACCACGCTCGGATGCCGCTTGAACCAAGCGGAGTCGGACTCGATGGCCGAGGAGTTGAGCGGCCGGGGCTTCGAGGTCGCGGTCTCCGAGGAGAGGGCCGACGTCGTGGTCGTGAACACCTGCACGGTCACCCGGGAGGCAACCAAGGCGTCGAGGATGGCGATCCGGCGGGCGGTGAAGAAGCACCCCGGCGCGAAGGTCGTCGTGGCCGGCTGCTACGCCGTGAGCGATCCCGAGGAGATACGAGCGATCCCCGGAGTGGACGTCCTGGTCGGCAACGATGACAAGGATCGCTTCGCCGATGTGCTCGGTGCGGCCCCCGCGACCGGCCCCCTCCTGCAGATCGGCGGACTTCCTTCGAAGAGGACGGTTCCCCATCGCGTGCGCGCGAACCTCAAGGTCCAGACGGGCTGCGACGAATGGTGCTCGTTCTGCATCATCCCGACCACGCGCGGCCCCCTCCGTTCCTACGACGAAGATTCACTGCTCGACCAAGCCCGCGCGCGGGTTGCCGCCGGCGCGCGCGAGATCGTCCTTACCGGCGTGCATCTCGGCAAGTACACCTACGACACCGGTGGGGATGAGTCGTCGCTCGTCCGACTGTTCCGCCGTCTCCTCGACATCGAGGGCGTATGGCGACTGCGCCTCTCCTCGATCCTCAGCCGCCATCTCACCGACGAGGTTCTGGCGTTCCTGGCGAGCGAGCCGCGCGTCTGTCGTCACCTGCACGTCCCGCTCCAGTCGGGGGACGAGGGGATCCTGCATGCGATGAACCGTCCCTATCGGATCGACGGGTACATGGACGCGATCGCGCGCACCAAGAGGGCCCTGCCGGACATAGCGCTCGCGACGGACATCATCGTGGGGTTCCCGGGGGAGAGCGAGGCGGCCTTCGACGCGACCATGGACGTCGTTCGGGACGTCGGTTTCTCCAAGCTCCACGTCTTCCGTTACTCGGCCCGGGAGAACACCGCGGCCGCGTCGATGGCCGACGAGGTCCGGCCCGACGTCAAGAAGCAACGTTCGAAGCGGCTCATCGAGCTGGGAAACGAGATCCGTGAGCGTTTCCTCGCGGCCCACCTCGATCGCCCGCTCGAGGTCCTCGTGGAGGACGAGCGCGAGGTCGACGGCGAACGTATCTGCTCTGGGCAGACCGACGATCACGTGCGTTGTTGGTTCGCGGGGGAGGGACTTCTGGGAAAGCTCGTCGAGGTGCGCGGCCACGAGATACGAGCCGATGGGATCAGGGGAGCCGACGTACTGCGGATCGTGAGGAGGTAGCGATGACCGATTGCCTGTTCTGCAAGATCGCGGCGAAGGAGATCGAGGCGGACGTCGTGCACGAGACGGAAGACGTGATCGCCTTCCGGGACATAAACGCCCAGGCCCCCACCCACATCCTGGTGATCCCCAAGCGTCACATCGCGTCGGCCGCCGACCTCACCAACGACGACGGCCACGTGCTGTCCGAGATCTTCGCCGCGCTGGCGTCCCTGGCACGCTCCGAGGGCCTCGACGGGGGCCACCGGATCGTGACCAACGTGGGGGCCGACGCCGGCCAGACCGTGCACCACCTCCATCTCCACCTCCTGGGCGGCCGTCCGATGTCCTGGCCCCCGGGCTGAACCTGGGCCCGGGAAGCGGGGGCCGGGTAGAATCGTTGGACCGGCATATGTTGGAAAACCAGGTCAAGCTCCTCGTCCCGGGCCATCAGGACATGGTGGGCCTTGTGGGCGCGAGGGATGAACTCCTCAAGATCATCGAAGCCGCGTTCGACACGCACATACTCGTGCGAGGCAACGAGATCGTCATAACGGGAAACCCCACCGAGACCGAGCGGGTCAGCCGCCTGTTCGAAGAGCTCTTGAGTCTGCTCGACCGCGGCCAGGTCCTGACGTCTGAGGCCGTCGGGCGCTCGATCGACATCATCAAGGGCGACGGCGAGCGCCGTCCCTCAGAGGTCCTCGGCGACACCCTGCTTGTCACCCACATCGGCAAGCCGATCCGACCGAAGACCGTGGGGCAGAAGGCCTACGTCGATTCGATCCGCGACAACACGCTGGTGTTCGGGATCGGCCCCGCGGGCAGCGGCAAGACCTACCTCGCGGTAGCGATGGCGATCCGAGCTCTGAAGGACGGCGAGGTTTCGCGGATCGTGCTGACGCGGCCCGCGGTCGAGGCCGGCGAGCGGTTGGGTTTCCTACCCGGCGACCTCGCCGCCAAGATCGATCCCTATCTGCGGCCGCTCTACGACGCGCTGTACGAGATGCTCGAGCCCGACACCTTCCAGCGTTACGTCGAGCGGGGCACGATCGAGATCGCGCCCCTCGCCTTCATGCGCGGTCGCACGCTCAACGATTCGTTCATCATCCTGGACGAGGCTCAGAACACGACCCCAGAACAGATGAAGATGTTTCTCACGCGTTTGGGTTTTGGGTCGAAGGCCGTGGTTACCGGCGACGTGACGCAGATCGACCTCCCGAGCGGAGCGCGCTCCGGGTTGATCGTCGTCGAAGAGATCCTCACTCAGATTCCCGGCATCGACTTCACCCAGTTGAGCGCGCGTGACGTCGTTCGGCACAAGATCGTGCAGGACATCGTCGAGGCCTACCGCGTGTACTCCGAGGCCTCCAGCAACCGATCTGCTTGATCGGGGCTCGTGGACATATTCGTAGCGAACGAACAGGATCTTCCGGTGAACGAACCGAGACTCTCTGAGCTTGCGCGCCACGTCCTCGATTCCGAGGACGTGGGATCGGAGGCCGAGTTATCGGTCATCCTCATCACGCCGGATCACATGCGTCGTCTCAACTCCCGCTACGCGGATAACGATTACGCGACCGACGTCCTCTCCTTCCCCATGACCGAGGACGAAGAGTCCGAGCTGATGCTCGGCGACGTGGTTATCTGTCCCCGCGTGGCACAGGACAACGCGAGCAAGCTCGGTCACGGCCTCCCCGAGGAGCTGGATACGTTGCTGGTGCACGGCACGTTGCATCTGCTGGGCTACGACCATCAGGGGGCCGAGGACAAGGCCGACATGGAACGTCGCCAGCGCGAGATCCTGACGAGCTTCCCCCAGGTTCCTCGATGACGGGCGCCGCGGGCCTGGTCGTGGTGTTCCTCCTGCTCCTCTTGGCTGCGTTCCTGGCGCTGTCCGAGACCGCGATAACGCGCACCAGCCGGGCGAAGGCTCATCACCTGGCCCAAGAGAAGGGCCGTCGGGGCGAGCTGCTGGTGAGGATCGTCGAGGACCCGGCCCCCTTCCTCAACGTCGTGCTGTTCCTGACGTTGGTGTCGCACGTGACGGGCACCGCGATCGCCACGGCCATCGCGATCGATCGCTTCGGGGGCGCCGGTGAGGCGATAGCAGCCGCCGTGATGACGCTCGTGATCTTCATCTTCGCCGAGGTCACCCCCAAGACGTTCACGGTGCAGCGCACGGATCGTGCGGCCCTCACGGTCGCGCGGCCCATATATCTGTTGGGCACCACGCTCCGGCCGCTCGGCAAGGCGTTGATCGGTATCGCCAACCTCATGATGGTCGTGCTGCCTGGGAAGGGCATCCCCAAGGGGCCCTTCGTGACGGAGGAGGAGATCCGTCACATGGTCGACGAGGCCGAGGCCGAGCAGGAGATCGAAGAGGAGGAGCGCGAGCTGATCCACTCGGTGTTCGAGTTCGGCGACACCGTGGTGCGCGAGGTCATGGTGCCCCGTCCCGACATGGTGACGCTCCCCGCGCACGCATCGTTGTCCGAGGCGCTGCGGATCGTCATCGAACACGGCTACTCCCGCATCCCTCTCTACGAGGGCGACAACGACAACATCGTCGGCGTCCTCTACGCCAAGGACCTCATGAAGCGGATGAACGAGTCCGACCGCGAGGCGAAGGTCTCGAGCCTGGCGCGCTCGCCCACCTTCGTCCCCGAGACCAAGAAGGTTGCCGAGCTGCTGCGCGAGATGCAGACCCAGCGCGTGCACATGGCGATCGTCGTAGACGAATACGGCGGCACGGCAGGTCTCGTGACGATCGAGGACCTGATCGAAGAGATCGTCGGCGAGATCGTGGACGAGTACGACAAGGAAGAGCCACTGGTCGAGCCCATCGACGACGACACGATCAGGGTCGACGCGAAGATGCCGATCGACGAGGTGAACGAGCTGCTCGACGCCGACCTCCCGCACGAGGAATGGGACACGGTCGGGGGCCTGGTCTTCGGGCTCACCGGGCGCGTTCCCTCCCCGGGCGAGAAGGTCCGCTTCGATTCGATCGAGTTCACCACCGAGCGCGTCAGCGGTCGTCGAATAAAGAAGGTAGTGATCCGCCGTTTCCCGGCCGAGGAGGAGGCGGCCGGATGACCGGACAGCCCTCCTTCAGGTCGGGCTTCGTGGCGGTCGTCGGACGTCCGAACGTCGGGAAGTCCACGTTGGTCAACGCGCTGGTCGGCGACAAGGTCGCGATCACGTCGGACAAGCCGCAGACGACGCGCAGCGCGATCAGAGGCATCCTCGACGGTGACGGCTGGCAAGCCGTGCTCGTCGACACGCCCGGCTACCACAAGCCGCGCACGGCGCTCGGTTCTCGGCTGAACGACGTCGTGCGGGCGGCGTGGCGGGATGTAGAGCTCGCCATCTTCGTCGTGGATGCGGAGGCGGGCGTGGGCCGAGGCGATGCTCGCGTGGCCGCCGACCTCACCGCTTCCGGCCGACCTTCGCTCTGCGTGGTCAACAAGATCGACGCGGTGAAGCGAGATCAGGTCGTGGTCGCGCTGGCCGCGGCTGCGGAGCTCGGCGACTTCGAGGAATACGTGCCGGTCTCGGCTTTGACGGGGGAGGGGATCCCGTTGCTGCTGCAGCTCATCGAGCAGCGTCTCGAGGAGGGTCCCATGTACTACCCGGCCGGGACGCGCTCCGACCAACCACCTCCCGCTTTCGTGGCAGAGCTCGTGCGCGAGAAGCTTCTCCATCGGACGCGCGAGGAGGTCCCGCATTCGATCGCGGTGGTCACCGACGAGTACGTCGAGCGCGAGGACGGTCTCCTCGAGATCCATGCCGACATCTTCGTCGAGCGCGACTCGCAGAAGGGGATCGTGATCGGGAAGGGCGGCTCGAACCTCAAGGCCGTAGGCACGGAGGCCCGGGAGGAGATCGAGCTGCTCTTCGGCCGCAAGGTCTATCTCGAGCTGCGCGTGAAGGTCCTCAAGGACTGGCAGCGCCACGATCACGCACTCGACCGGCTCGGTTTCGTGTCATGAGGTCCGCCTTCGACGTCCGCAACCTGCGCAAGGTCTACAAGTCGCCGCCCGTGGTGGCGAACGACGGACTCACCTTCCGGATCGCGCCGGGCGAGGCGTTCGGCCTGCTCGGAGCGAACGGGGCCGGCAAGACGACGCTCGTCAAGCAGCTCGTGGGTCTCCTGCGGCCGACCTCGGGCGAGATCCTGCTGTTCGGTGAATCCCTCGACGCACACGACCGCATCGGACGCGCCGTCGCATACCTGCCCCAGGGCTCCCTGGCGCAGGGCGAGTGGAAGGTGCGCGAGTCGATCGTGTGGGTGGCGATGCTGCGTGGCTGTTCCAAGGCGACGGCCGAGAACGAGGCCGCCGAGCTCATGGCCGACCTCCAGCTCACCGAACTCGTCGACCGGCAGGTGCGCAAGCTGTCCGGTGGCCAGCGCCGCCTCGTCCAGATCGCGATGACCCTGGTCGCGCGGCTCCCGGTCCTCATCCTGGACGAGCCCACGGCCGACATCGACCCCGCCCTGCGGCGCCGGATCTGGAAGCTGATCGGGGACCGAGCGCGCGAGGGGGCCGCCGTCCTTCTCGTGACCCACGACGTCAGTGAGGCCGAGCGCGCTTTGGATCGCGTCGCGATCCTCGACAAAGGGAAGCTCGTGGCGAGCGGTACGCCCGCCGAGCTGAAGGCCAACCTCTCGCATCGCACCAGGCTCGAGGTCGTCGTCCAGGAGGACGGCAATGTCGAGCAGATCCAGGCCCTGCTGGGGCCGCGGGCGACGGTCGAGGGCCGGCGCATCAGCGGCTGGGTCGAGGCCGACGACGCACTGTCGGCGCTCGACAAGGTGCTGAACCTGGGAGGCCTCGAGGACGTCCGGCTCGTCACCCCGACGCTCGAGGACGTCTACCTCTCCGTCAGTGGGCACGGTCTCGCATGAGGATGAACTCGTCGCGCTTCCAGAAGTTCCGGGTGTTGACGTCCATGCAGCTCGCCCGCCTTCGCACGTCTTGGCGGCCCTATCTGATCGTGTCGTCCGTGATGCCCCTGGGGATCGCGGTCTTGATGCGCGCGGTGATGGACGAGGCGACGGTCGACGAGTACGGAGTGCAGATCGTCGCCGGCTCCGTCGTCCTTGCGATCGCGATGACCGCGGTAGTGATGCTGGCCCAACGCATGGCATCTCTGCGCGAGAGCGGGGCGCTCGACCTCTACGAGACGCTGCCCGTGTCCCGCGCCGCGGTGGTGGCCTCCGTGTTGCTGTCCTTCGCGGTGTTCTCCCTCCCCGGCACCCTCGTCGTCACGACCCTCGGGGCGCAGATGTTCGACCTGTCGCTCGGCGCGTTGTGGGCCACCGTTCCCGTGTGGGCCCTCGGATCGTTCGCCTTGGCGGGCTTCGGCGTCCTGATCGGGTTCGCGGCCCCCGACGAACAGCTCGCGGGGATGTATTCGAACCTCGCGATGATGGCCGTGTTGTTCCTCGGGATCCTGCCGAGCGACCGCCTGCCCGCGTGGCTCCGTCCCCTGAGGATCGTCCTGCCCTCGACCTACGCGGTCGACGCGCTCAAGCCGGGGCTCCTCGGCCGTCCCGACACGCTGCAGGTCACCGACCTGATGCTGCTGGCGGTGTTCGGGACGCTATTCTTCTGGGCCGTTCGTGGGCCGTTGTGGCCCCGGAAGGAGTGACATGCCGCAAGGAACCGTGAAGGCCTACGACTCGCTGACGCGCTCGGGCGTGCTGATCGCCGACGACGGCGAGACCACGTACGAGGTGGACGGCGACGCGCTCGACAGCGGCATGTTCCGTTTCCTCAGGCCCGGCCAGAGAGTCACCTTCGATCTCGTCGAGGACGGCAGCGGACGAAAGATCCGCAACCTAAGGATAGGCCTGGCCTAAACCGTTTTCTGCTAACTCAGCTACACACCACGGCCACTTTTCCGTGGCGAAACGTCACCTAAAAGAGCGAAGCCAGCCATGCGTGGGTGTCGCTCACGCGGTTCACCAGCAACGTCAGGTGCCCCTCATCCTCGTGGAGCCTCGCCTCGGCACTCGGGATGCGGGCTGCGATCCACTGGCCGTGCCCGAAGGGAACCATCAGGTCCTGGCGGCCTTGATAGACCAATACGGGCGTACGGATGTCCCGCAGATCGAATCCCCAGTCGCTCACGAAGGCCATGTCGTCCTCGAGCCATCCCGCGATCGACGACCTGAGTGCGACCTGACCGCACTCCCACATGAAACGGGCGAAGTCGTCGGTGAGCACGGCTCTGTCGGGCTCGCTCAAGAGTGACTCCAGTCCCTCGATGATGTCTCCCGGCGCGGCGGCAAGCATCTCCTTGGCGTCCCGTTCCGTCAGTCGGGTGAGCTCATCGATGTCCCCGTTGATAGCCAGGCCGATCTCGCGCACGTTGTCCTCACCCATGTCCGCGAAGTAGTCGAGTCCCTCGGCGGGATAGGGGGCCACACTGGCCAGCGCCGCGGCTGCGACGCAGCGGCCGCCGCTGAGGGCCGCGCAGGCGAGCGTATGCGGACCCCCACCGGAGATGCCCCAGGTTGCGTACCGCTCGATGCCCAGATGGTCGGCGATGTCGTGGACGTCGGGTACCACGTCGCCGACCGACCGCTTGCCCTGCGGATCGGACCCGCCGTACCCGGGGCGGTCGTGGCTGATCAAGCGCAGGCCCCGCCTCTTGGCGTCTTCGGTCCAGGGCTTCCATAAGAGCCCCGCCATCGGCGTACCGTGATGGACGAAGACGGCCATCCCGTCCTCGGCCCCCGCTTCGCGCACGCGCAGGTTCCGTCCGTCGCGCGCTTTCACGTCCTGCTCTGCCATCGGCCCTCCCCCTCGTCAGGTTGGACGGTAGCGAGGGGTCTTTCGGTGCACAAGGCCCATCCCTCAAGATGCTCCTCGTGACGATCGGACAGGCCTTCGACGACGTGCTCGCCGCGGCCCGCT
>Ga0299913_10001834_pt1 | contig 16212 bp, 19 predicted proteins | sample RVTome_9_FD_201360 | JGI IMG/M metagenome (GOLD analysis project Ga0299913, IMG submission 201360) | Soil microbial communities from uranium-contaminated site in the Upper Colorado River Basin, Wyoming, United States - RVT155D38 (version 2) ...
GCACCACCTCGTGGCCGAGGGCAGCGTCGTGCTGACCGAGCGGGTCGACTACTTCCATCTCCCCGACGGCCGCGCCGTCGGCCTGCCGGTCATGGGCGCCTTCGAGCTCAGCGGCGACGGCAAGATCGCCGCCTGGCGCGACTACTTCGACCTCAACAAGTTCATGACCGAGCTCGGCGGCGGCTGAACCCGCGGTCAGCGCGAGAAGGTGCGGGGGGCTCGATAGCTGGCGCCCCGCTCGGGGCGGCCCGTCTTCGCCGTCCAGCGCCACTGGAGCGAGATCCGGCCCGGCACGGGCCGGGACGTCTTGGGCACCGAGTGCTCCCAGTCGGCCTGGCAGCGGCCGCCCATGACCAGCAGGTCGCCGCCGCCCGGGGCCAGGTCGTGGGTGGCGCCGCCGGCCGGCGCCTCGTGGTCGTACCGGCTCGACCGCGGCCGCAGGCGCCAGGGCCGTGGCCCGCCCAGCGTCAGCACCGCGATCACGGTGTCGTCGAGCCAGCGCAGCTCGCGGTCGCGGTGGAACGCCACGCCGTCGCGGCCGTCGCGGTACCAGGTCAGGGTGAACCCGTCGAAGGGCACCCGGTACTGCTGGCGGACCGACCGGTGCGCCTCGGCCAGCGCCGGGTGCACCATCCCCGCCACCTTCGACGAGGTCGACAGCCGCGGCTCGTCGACCCACCGCTCGTAGCGGAAGATGCGGCTCTGGCGCCAGGGGGCGTCGCGCACCACCGCCTCGTAGATCTCGTCGGCGTCAGGCAGCCAGCCCCGGGCCACGTCGACCCAAGACGTGCCGTCCAGCCAGATCCGCTCGACCTCCGCCACGTCAGGCCACGGTATCGAGCGCCTCGACGCTGTGGTCGCCCCGCTTGCGCAGCACGTGGGTGGCGCGGCTGCGGCTGGGACCGATGTGGTCGCGGAGGTTGACGCCGTTGATCGTCTCCCAGATCGTCTCGGAGAGCTCGAGCAGCTGCTGCTCCTCCATCCCCGCGAAGCGCCGGTAGAACGAACCCTCGTCGGTCGCCGCCGCCCCGCACAGCTCCAGGAACCGCTCGGCGAACCAGCGTCGGAGGTCGGCGTCGTCGGCCTCGATGTAGAGCGCGATGTCGAGGTGCTCGATGGCCGGCGGCTGGAGGGCGTTGACCCCCTCGACGATGACGACGTCGGCCGCCGCGAGCCTCCGTCCCGGGCCTGGCACCCGGTCGTAGATCTCGTGCGAGTAGAGAGGCACGGCGACGTCAGGATCGCCCCGCCGCAGCCGCCGGAGCACGTCCTCGAGCAGCTCGACGTCGTAGCTCTCGGGGAACCCCTTGCGCATACCGAGGCCGCGCCGCTCGAGCTCGGCGCTCGGCAGGAGGAAGCCGTCGGTCGCCACCACCTCGGCCGATGCCCCGAACCGGTCGAGCTCGGCGGCGATGATGCCGGCCGCCGTCGACTTGCCGATCCCGACCGCACCGGAGATCCCGAAGAGCACCGGGCGACGGTCGAGCCCGAGCGCGTACCGGGCCAGCGAGGCGTACTGCGTCTCGTCGGCAATCGTCGGCATAGGCTCACGCTCGCTCGGGCACAAGGGGGACGCACATGAAGCAGCTGACCGGCCTCGACGTCACCTTCCTCGCGATGGAGTCGGCCTCGCAATTCGGCCACGTGTCGAGCCTCTCCATCTACGAACGGCCGAGCGACGACTACGACCCGTTGACCGCGTGGCGCGACCAGCTCGAGCGCCGTCTCCATCTTCTCGAGCCGCTGACCCGGCGGCTGGTCGAGGTGCCGTTCAACATCGACCACCCCTTCTGGGTCGACGACCCGGACTTCGACCTCGACTTCCACGTCCGGCACACCGCGGTGGCGCCGCCCGGCAGCGATGCAGAGCTGTCGGCGCTGGTGGCCCGGATCATCGGCCGTCCGCTCGACCGGGCCAAGCCGCTGTGGGAGACCTACGTCGTCGAGGGGCTGCCCGACAACCGGTTCGGCATCCTCACCAAGGTCCACCACGCCACCGTCGACGGCGCCTCGGGCGTCGAGCTCCTCACCCTCATGCTCGACCAGGACCCGGGCGGTGACCCGATCGTCGTGCCCGACGACGCCGGCCGCCGGGGCGAGCGCATGCCGACCGACACCGAGCTGATGATGCGGGCCACCGCCAACCTCGTCCGCAAGCCCGGCCGCGGCCTCCTCCTCACGGCACGCGCCCTGCGGGAGTTCGGCGAGGCGACCCGCAACCCGGCGCTGGTGGCCGTGGCCCGCCAGTGGCGGCAGAGCCTCCGCGGCCCGCTCGGTACCGTGCTCAACATCGGTCGCAACCGGGAGGAAGAGCGCGACCCGCCGCCGCCCCTGCCCACCCTGCGGGCGCCCCGCACGCCGTTCAACGCCCCGATCTCACCCCACCGCCGCTTCGCCATGCGCACGACGTCGCTCGACACGATCAAGGCGATCAAGAACGCCAGCGGCGCCACCGTCAACGACGTCGTGATGGCGGTCTGCTCCGGCGCCCTGCGGTGCTACCTCGACGAGCACGACGCGCTCCCCGACGCCCCGCTGGTGGCGATGATCCCGGTGTCGATCCGCACCGGCGAGGAGACCGAGAAGTGGACCAACCGGGTCTCGGGCCTGATGGCGCTCCTCCCGACCGACGAGCCCGAGCCCCTCGATCGGCTGCAGCGGGTGCACGACGCCATGGTCTCGGCCAAGCAGCTGTTCGACGCCATCCCGGCCGAGACGCTCACCAACTTCTCCGAGTTCCCGTCCCCCGCCGTCTTCGCTCGGGCCACCCGCATGGCGAGCAGGCTCCGGCTCAGCGAGCGGCTCAACCCGCCCATCAACCTGGTGATCTCGAATGTGCCCGGCCCCCGCCAGCCGCTCTACGCCGCCGGTGCCCGACTGCTGCACTACTACCCGGTGTCGACGATCGTCGACGGCCAAGGGCTCAACATCACCGTGCAGAGCTACCTCGACGTGCTCGACTTCGGCCTGGTCGCCTGCCGCGAGCTCGTGCCCGACCTGGAGCGCCTGGCCGACCTGATCGTCGACGAGATCAACGTGCTGGCTGAGCGGACCGGCGTGACGGCGCCGGCGTCGGGAGACCCTGCCGCCTGACGACGCCGAGGCCGACGGCGCCGAGGAGCAGCGCCCCGAGGATCTCCGACATCACCGCGATCCACGTCAGGGCGTCGACGTCGCCCTGCGGCAGCGAGTCGCTCAACGCGCTCCACTCCGGCGCCAGGTGCGATGCCGACACCCCCAGCGCGATCGAGAACCCCGCGGCCATGGCGACGGCGGGCGCCCACGGGTGGCGGGTGAAGACCAGCGTGAGGGTGACGGCGGCGACGACGGCGACCGTCGTCCCGGCCCACACCACGTGGTCGGTGACGGCATCGATGCCCCGGCGGGCGTGGTCGGCGTTGTGGGCGAGGAAGCCGGCGATGAACAGCAGCCCTGCGGTGCGGAGTCGGCGGTCGGCGGTCATGGCCCTCCTTCACTTGATAGAACGATCATTCTAGTCTGGCGGCATGGCAGCAGGAACCAGAGACCGGATCGTGGGGGCGGCGGCCACGCTGTTCCAGCGCCGGGGCTACACCGGCAGCGGACTGAAGCAGATCTCGGCTGAGAGCGGCGCGCCGTTCGGGTCGCTGTACCACTTCTTCCCTGGCGGTAAGGAGGAGCTGGCGGCCGAGGCCCTGCGCTGGTCGGGCCAGGGTTACCAGCTCCTCGTCGAGGCCGTCATCGACAACTCGCCCGACATGGTCGCCGGCGTCGGCGCCGCTTTCGCGGGCGCGGCCGAGACCCTGCGCCAGACCGACTACGCCGACGCCTGCCCGATCGCCACGGTGGCGCTCGAGGTGGCCAGCACCAACGACCGGCTGCGCCAGGTCACGGCCGAGATCTTCGAGGGATGGATCGACGCCGCCACCGAGCGCCTCGCCGCGGCCGGGGTCGCCGCCGATCGGGCCCGCCCGCTGGCGATGCTGACGATCGCCGCCCTCGAGGGCGGGTTCCTCCTCAGCCGGGCGGCCAAGACGACCGAGGCGATGGACGCCATCGGCGCGCTGATGACCGACGTGGTCCGCCGCGCCATGGAGGACGCGCCCGCTCCCGGCTGAGCGGCCATGTGTGCGCCGGTCGCGGGACGGGCTGTGTGTGACGGGGTTGATCCGGGCGCGGATCGCACGCTGAGTGACGGCCGAGGGGAGCCGAAGCCGGCCATCGCGGTATCTCGTCGAAGTTCTTGCCGCATTTGGCGCACTTCTTCTCCGAGAACTGTGACGAGCTGAAGGGAGGCCTCGCTCTCGGCCGCGCTGCGTGGCGGGACCCGAAGCCGTCCGAGGTCGCTCGCTAGCGCTTGCGGCCGCCCGCCTTCTTGACTGCGGCCTTCTTCTTGGCCGCGCTCTTCTTGACCGCCTTCTTCGGAGCCGCCTTCTTCGCCACGCTCTTCTTCGCCGCGCCCTTCTTGGCCGCGCTCTTCTTGGCTGCCTTCTTCGGGGCCGCCTTCTTGGCCGCGCTCTTCTTCGCCGCGCTCTTCTTGGCTGGCGCCGCCTTCTTGGCCGCCTTCTTCGGGGCCGCCTTCTTTGCCGGCGCGGCCTTCTTCGGAGCCGCCTTCTTCGGCGGCGGACTGGCCGCCACGGCAGGGGTCGCCGGCGCCCGCGGCACCGCCGGCGGGCCGGCGCCTGCGCCACCCGAGCCACCATCGAGCACGGTCAGCGTGCCGGGTCCGGGCACGATGCTGGTCTCGTCACCCGACGGCCAGCGCACCCGCACCATCGATCCCGTCACTGCCGTGACCTCGCCCTCCCGGTCCGGGCCCTTGCCCGACGAGAGGCGAATGCGATCTCCCACCTGCACCATGGCAGCGGAGACTAGCGCCGCCGTCGGTGCGTAGAGTCCAACGGACCGAGAGGAGCATCAGATGGAGTCGTTCGCAGGGCGGTTGGCGGTCGTCACCGGGGGCGGGACGGGCATGGGGCGGGAGCTGGTCGTGCAGCTGGCGGCCGAGGGCGCCTCGGTCGCGACGTGCGACCTCAACGCCGACACCATGGCCGAGACGGTGCGGCTGGCGGAGAAGGAGGCGCCCGCCGGGAGGCGCATCACGACCCACGAGTGCGACGTCTCGGTCGAGTCCGAGGTGGAGCGATTCCGCGACGAGGTCGTCGCCCAGCACGAGACCGACCACATCAACCTGCTCTTCAACAACGCCGGGATCGCCGGAGGCGGAAGCTTCATCACCGGGCCCCGCGCCGTCTGGGACCAGACCTTCGCCGTCTGCTGGGGCGGCGTCTACAACTGCAGCCGGGCCTTTGTCCCCCTTCTGGTGGCCAGCGACCAGGGGTACGTGGTGAACACCAGCAGCGTGAACGGCTTCTGGGCGTCGCTCGGCGCAGGCATGCCGCACACCGCCTACAGCGCGGCCAAGTTCGCGGTGAAAGGGTTCACCGAGGCGCTGATCGAGGACTTCCGGGTCAACGCTCCGCACGTGAAGGCGGCGGTGGTGATGCCGGGTCACATCGGTACCGACATCGTCCTCAACAGCCGGCGCCTGCTCCTCGGCGCCGACCCGGCCGACATGAGCGACGAGCAGCTCGACACCATCAAGGCCGACATGGCACGGCGCGGCATGCCCGTCGAGCAGCTCTCGGCCGGCGACCTGCGCCAGATCATCCAGATGATGGGTGAGAGCTTCCGCGACAACGCCCCGCTCTCGGCCGCCCAGGCCGCGACCATCATCCTCGACGGGGTGCGGGCCGGGAAGTGGCGGATCCTCGTCGGCGACGACGCCCATTTCCTGGACGAGGCGGTGCGGGCCAACCCCGAAGGGGCGTACGACCACCGGACCGGCGGCCCCGCCCTGTCGACGATCACCGGCGGGTGATCCGGCGGGCGACCGCGGCCGACGCCGCGGCCGTCGCCGACGTGTGGCTGCTGAGCCGGAAGGCGTCGGTGCCGGCCATCCCGGCACCCGTCCACGACGACGCCGACGTGCGGCGGTACTTCGCCCACGTGGTCATCCCCGAGCGCGAGACATGGGTGGTCGACCTCGACGGCGAGGTGGTGGCACTGCTCGCGCTGGAGGACGGGTGGGTCGACCACCTCTACGTCCACCCCGATCACGTCGGCCACGGCCTCGGCTCCGAGCTCCTCGAGATGGCCAAGCGGCGGCGGCCCGATGGCCTCGACCTGTGGACGTTCCAGAGCAACGCCGGCGCCCGCCGCTTCTACGAGCGCCACGGCTTCACCGCGGTGGCGACGACCGACGGCGACAACGAGGAGGGCGAGCCCGACGTGCACTACCGCTGGTCGGTCTAATCTCGGAGCACGGCCGACCCCGATGTGAGAGGAGGGATGCGATGACTGCCACCAGTACCTGTCTGCGCCCCTCCTCCCCTGGCTGACCGGACGGCCGCCGGGGCGCCTTCTCCAAGGAGCCCCACCATGTGTCCCGTCCATGCCAGCAATCAGCCCGCCGCCGTGCGTGCATACGAAGCCGGCGACCACGGCGCCTGCCGGGTCCTGTGGGCCGAGCTGACCGAGCACCACCGCCGCCTCTACGACGACCCGACCATCGGCGGCAACGACCCCGGCGCCTACTTCGACACCTATCTCGCCGACCCGGCGCGGCGGACGTCATGGGTGGCGGTCGTCGACAACCAGGTCGTCGGCCTCACCGGGCTGCTCGACCACGGCGGCCACGGGGAGGTCGAGCCGGTGATCGTCGCGGAGTCGTGTCGCGGGCGCGGGATCGGGCGGCGCCTGATCGCCGCGGTGGCAGAGGAGTCGCGGAGCCGCGGTCACGCCTACCTCCAAATCCGGCCGGTGGCCCGGAACACCAGCGCCATCGCCCGCTTCCACGCCGCCGGGTTCCGCACTCTGGGCGGCCACGTCGACCTGACGATGGACCTGCAGCCCCGCCGCCACGTGTGGCTCGAGGGCGCCCACCTGCACGGGCTGGACTTCGGCTACTGAGCCTGCCGCCGTTCGTCGAGCACGGCCACCAGCCGCTTGGGGGCGATGACGCGGTAGGCGTCCTCGCACAGCTCGGCGATCTCGTCCCAGTCGACGTCGACATCGAGGCGCACACCCAGCCAGCCCCGCCCGCCGACGTAAGGCGGGCGGAAGAACCGCTCGGGCTCGGTCTCCACCAGCTCGGCCTGCGCGCCGGGCGGCGCCGCGCACCAGAGGTGCGGGAAGTCGAAGTTGCTGTGGTGGCCCTCGGCCCACAGCGTCACGAACACGCTCTTGTCGCGCACGAACCAGGTCGGGGCGCCGTGGCTCAGCCGCTCGGTCACCTCGGGCAGCGCCATGCAGATCGACCGCAGGGCCTCGAGCGGATCTGCCTTCTTCATGGCCCGGACGGTACCGTCCGGGCCATGCAGCACGACGTGGTGACCGTGGAGCGGGTGATCGCCGCTCCGGCCGAGCACATCTTCGACTTGGTGGCCGACGCGTCCAAGCACCCGCTGATCGACGGCTCGGGCACCGTGCGCGACGTCCAGGACGCGCCGCAGCGGTTGCGGGAGGGCGCCGAGTTCGGCATGTCGATGCGAGCCGGGATCCCCTACTCGATGGTGAGCAAGGTCATCGAGTACGACGACAACCGCCGGATCGCGTGGCAGTCCCGCCCGAAGGGCCCGATGGGCATGGTCGTCGGCGGGCGGATCTGGCGCTACGAGCTCGAGCCGGCCGACGGCGGCACCCGGGTTCGAGAGAGCTGGGACATCACCCGCGACCGGCAACGCCTCATGCTCCGCATGGGCGGCCTGCCGGGGCGGACCAAGCGGAACATGGAGAAGACGCTCGAGCGGATCGCCGAGCTCGTCGAGACGTAGGCCCCGTGCGGTTCGAGGACACCGACGAGCTGAAGGGCGCCGAGTTCGTCAACGTCGACCTCTCCGGCGCCAGCTTCCGCAACGTCAACCTCCAGGGCGCGCGGGTGATGGAGGCCATGCTCGTCAACGCCCGCTTCTCGGGGCTGATCGACGGGCTGGTCGTGAACGACGTGGAGGTGGCTCCGCTCATCGCGGCCGAGATGACCCGCCGCTACCCCGAGCGGGCCAAGCTCCTCCCGACCGACGCAGCGGGCGTGCGCGAGGCATGGGCGGTGATCGAGGGTCTGTGGGCCGCGACCAAGGAGCGGGCCGCCGGTCTGCCCGAACCGCTGCTCCGCCAGCGGGTCGAGGGCGAGTGGTCGTTCCTCGAGACCCTCCGCCATCTGGTGTTCGTGACCGACGCCTGGATCAGCGGGCGGGTGCTCGGTCGTACCGGCCACTTCCATCCGTTGGGGATGCCGCCCAGCTTCATCACCGACGTCGAGCCGTTCGGCATCGACCGGGCGGCCGATCCCGTCCCGGCCGAGGTGGTCACGATGCGGGAGGAGCGCATGGATGTGGTGCGGGCGCTTGTGCGCGACCTCAATGACGACGATCTCGCCCGCCAGTGCGGGGATCACACCCTGCTCGGATGCCTCTGGACGCTGCTCGACGAGGAGTGGCACCACAACTGGTTCGCCAACCGCGACCTCGACACCCTCGAGGCGTAGCATCTCGGCGATGGGGAGCAGCGAGACCGACGTCGCCGGCTGCGAGACGTCCCGGCACGGGATCTTCTCGGAGTGCCCGCAGTGCGGTGGCACGATGGCGCCCGAGCACGCCCACTACCGCTGCCGCGCCTGCGGCTGGCGCGACTCCTGCTGCGACTGACCCGCTACGAGCCCGCTACTGACGGGCGTCGAAGGCCAGCTCGAACGAGCGGACGGCCCGGGCGAAGTGGTTGAGCTCGACGTCGGGTTCGGTGACCGCACGCAGGTTGGTCCAGTCGCGGGTCAGCTTGCCGAACAGGAGCTCGAGCTCGTGGCGGGCGAGGTTGGCGCCGATGCAGAAGTGGGTGGCGTAGCCGAACGCGAGGTGGTTGTTCGGCGAGCGGGTCACGTCGAAGGTGAACGGGTCGTCGAACACCTCCTCGTCCCGGTTGGCCGACGGGTAGACGAGCATGACCCGCTCACCGGCCCTGATCGCCTTGTCCCGCAGCTCGACGTCGCGCGTCGCCTTGCGAAACATGTTGTTGAGTGGCGTCACCCAGCGGATGACCTCGTCGACGGCGGTGCGTAGGTGGTCCGCATGCTCGGAGAGCAGCTCCCACTGGTCGTTGTGATCACAGAAGATCCGCAGCCCGTGGGCGATCGCAGTGCGGGTTGTCTCCGAACCGCCAGACACGAACAGCCCGGTCTCGTGGAAGATCGTCTCCACCGGCATCGGCGACCCGTCGAGCAGCGTCGCGTTCGCCCACGTCGACATCAGCCCGTCGGCCGGGCAGCCACGGAACTCGTCGGTCTTGGCGACCACGGTGGCCATGAGCTCCTGCAACGTACCCATCAGCGCCATGAGGACGTCGTTGTCCTGGGGAGCGGCATCGAGGCGCATGAGCTGCTCGCTCCAGGTCTTCATCTTCGGCCACCACTCGTCCTCGTCGAGCCCGAGGAGCCGGGCGGTGAGGCGGGCGGGGAACTGCCCGGCGAGGTCTTGGACGACCTCGGTGCGTCCCTGCGGGGTCAAAGCGTCGACCAGCCTGTCGATCATCTCGACGAGCATGTCGGTCTGCCCCTTCACCGCTCGGGGCGTGAACCGGCGGTTCACGAGCCGGCGTTGGTGGAGGTGGACCGGGTCGTCCTCGGCGATCATGTTCGACTCCCCGGGCGACTCATTGAGCCGGTAGGCCGAGTCCGACGAGAAGAGCTCGTCGTTGCGCTCGACCCACAGCACGTCGGCGTGCTTGGTAATGCACCAGATGCCCGAGTGCTCGTCGCGGTGGACGGGATCGTTGGCCCGGCACCACGTCCACGCGTCGTGGGGGTTCCGCTGCCAGAAGGCGCGGTCGAGGACGTCGATGACGGGGCGCTCGGCGGTGGTCGTCACGGCCCTGATCCTGCCCCATGCCGCCGCCGCCGGCGCGCGCCTACGGTTTGACCGGTGACGTACCCCGATCCTCGCTACCACGGCGCGCAGGGCGAGATCAGCGCGATGTTCCGGCCCGCGAGCGCGCCGGCCGAGCTCGACCTGGGCGTGGGAGGCAGTGCCAGCTACCTGGCGACGGGCGCATCGACGCACGGGCAGTTCGGTCTCTACCGATGGGACATGGGTGCCGAGCCGGGTGGGCCCGCCACCCACTTCCACCGCACGATCTCCGAGTCGTTCTTCATCCTCGACGGCACCGTGCGGCTGTTCAACGGCGAGGCGTGGACGACCGGGCAGGCGGGCGACTTCCTCTACGTCCCCGAAGGCGGGTTGCACGCCTTCCGCAACGACTCCGGCGCACCGGCATCCATGCTGATCCTCTTCGCGCCGGGCGCGCCGCGCGAGGGCTACTTCGAGGGCCTGATCGAGATCGGTGCCTCCGGCCGCAAGCTGAGCGCCGAGGAGTGGGCCGAGTTCTTCGAGCGCCACGACACGTACTTCGCGCCCGACGGGTAGCGAGGCGGGTTACCTCTCCAGGTCATCCATGAACAGGCGCTGCTCGTCCGGCACCTCGGGCAGCACGGTGCTCACGTAGGACGCGATGGCTTCGCTGGTGTCCACCTCACGGCTCTCCCGCTCCGACAGGAACCACCGGTGCTCGAGGATCTCGTGGAACAGCTCGGCCGGTTCGAGCTTGCCCCGCAGCTCGGATGGGATGGCGGCGATGGCCGGCTCGAACACCTCGGACATCCAGCGGTAGGCCACCACCGCTTCCGGCGCGGTCTCCCCGGTCGTGCGCTCCAGCCATGCCCGGTAGGCGGCCATGTCGTTGAGGAGCCGGCGGGCCTGGTTCTCCTGGGCGTCGATCCCGGTGAGGCGTTGCAGCCGGCGACGGTGGTGGCCCTGCTCGACGACCTGGGGTCGGAGCCGGAGCTCGTGGCCGTCGCCCACGCTCACCAGGTCGAACTCCTCGACGTCGAAGCCCAGCTCGTTGAGCCGCCGGATGCGCTGGTCGAACTGGTGCCGCTCGCCGCCCGCCATCACCTCCTCGGCGGTCAGCTCGGCCCACAGCGTGAGGTAGCGGCTCTCGACGGCCGCGGCGGTGGATGCCGGGTCGACGTGATCGGGGAGCCGGTCGGCGGCGTCGAGGTCGAGCAGCTCGCCCCCGATGTTGTCGACCGCGATGGCGACGTCGTGGCGGCGCTGTCCCTCGGTGAGATCGCGGTGCAGGTCGCCGGTCTCGGCATCGACCAGGTACGCGGCCAGCGCGCCGGCATCGCGCCGGAACAGCGTGTTCGACAGCGAGCAGTCGCCCCAGAAGAACCCGCCCAGGTGTAGGCGGACGAGGAGCACCACCAGCGCGTCGATCAGGTCGTCCGCGATGTTCGGCCCGCCCCGGGTCCCGAAGACGTAGCGGTACGGGATGGCGAAGTCCAGGTAACGGGTGATCAGGACCGCCTCCAGGGGCTCGCCGCCGGCTGACGTCCGGCCCGTGACGACGCCCACCGCCTCGACGACCGGCAGCCGTCGATCACCGAGCTCCCGCAGGAGCCGGTACTCCCGCTCCGCCAGCGAGCGGTCGGTCTCCTTGAGCGCGTAGACGCGGCCGTCGTACTCGACGAAGCGGACCACGTGGCGCGACACGCCGTGCGCCATGCGGACCAGGTGCTCGTCGTGCCATTCGGCCAGCGGAGCGCTCCACGGCAGGTCGAGGAACGGCGGGTGCCCGCCCCGGCCGACCAGGCGGAACCGGCCGCTCACGTCGACGTCTCCGAGGCGGGCCGGGTCAGCGCCAGGCCGGCGGCGGTGACCACGTCGCGCGCGGCGGCCTGCAGGGCGCGCCGGACGTCGTCGTCGAGGAGCGAGATGGCGTCGCCCACCGCCAGCGACGCGCCGGTGACGCCAGGCTCCTCGAAGAAGAACGACGCCGACGCCTTGGCCAGCACCGCCCGCATGGGCGCGTTGTCGGACAGCAGCGACGCGGTGAATCGGCTGATGCCGGTGACCGACGCGGCCGCGGCGATGGCGCCCAGCATCAGCGTGCCGATGCCGTGCCCCTGGAAGGCGTCCTTCACCGCGAACGCCACCTCGGCCACGTCGCGCTCGTCGTGACGGCGGATGTACCGCGTGGTCGCCACTCCTTCGGGCTGCTTGTCGTCTTCGAGCACCAGCCAGGCGAAGTGGTCGACGTAGTCGATCTCGACGAGGTAGTCGATGGTGCGCTGGCTGGGCTGGCCGCCGGTGAAGAACCGTCGCCGCAGCGACTCCTCCGACATCTCCCGTACCGCGGTGGCGATGGCGGGCCGGTCCGACGGCAACAACGGGCGCAGCAGAAGCGGCGTCCCGCTCGGCAACGTGGCGTGCGCAGGGTGCACCCCTTGGGCCAGGCGGGCGCTCACCAACCGGCGGATCCGATCGTGGACACCCGGCAGCTCGAGCAGTGCGTCGAAGGCGTCGCTCTCGCCCGTGAGGACGTCGGACCTCACCGTGGGGGCGACCGTGGCGCTCCGGGCCCGGCGCCGGAGCAACGCCAGCTCGCCAAGGATCGAGCCGGCCCCCACCGTCGCCAGCTGCTCGGCGCCGTCGGGGCCCTCGCGGGTGACGGCCACCTCGCCCGACACCAGGACGACGAAGAACGTGCCGTGCTCGCCCTGCGTCATGAGGCGCTCACCGGCCTCGAGCCGTCGTGGCGTCAGGCGCAGGGCCAGCGCGCGAAGGGCCTCGGGGCTGCACCCCTCGAACAGCGGGATCGACCCCAGCCCCCCGTCGTCGCTCACCGCCCCATTGTGCTGCCGCCGCCACCACCTCTCGGGTTTGGGCGGTCGGAACCGGGTGCATTCCGCCCCAGATCGACCGCACAAACGGAAGAGCCGCGGCTGTGCTGGGCTGCATGGCATGGGCAGACACGTCCAGATCGCCGTCGACTGCGCCGATCCCCAGCGCCTGGCCGCCTTCTGGTGCGAGGTGCTCGGCTACCGGATCGCCGACCCGCCCCTCGGGTACCCCTCGTGGGCGGAGTTCTCCGCCGCGGTCGCCGCCGAGCCCGGCGAGGCGTGGTGCCGGCTGGTGGATCCCGACGACAGCGGGCCCCCCGTGCTGTTCCACCGGGTTCCCGAGGGCAAGTCTTCGAAGAACCGGCTGCACCTCGACGTCGTCCTCGCCCCCGGCCAGCCTCCCGAGGCGTGCCGCCCGCTGGTCGATGCGGAGGCGGCCCGGCTCGTCGCGCTCGGCGCCACCTACGTGCGGACCGACGACGACGAGACCGACTACTACGCGGTCATGCAGGACCCCGAGGGCAACGAGTTCTGCGTCGGGTGATCGGCCTCAGAGGCGGAAGCGGGGCTCGGGCCGGCCCCGGAACCCGGTGCCGTCAACGGCCATCAGCGCACCGGCGTCGGGCGAGCGGACCTCGGCCTCGCCCAGGCTCACCGCGATCGAGACGAACAGCATGCGGTCGAGGTCGGGGCCGCCGAAGGTGACGTCGCTCGGCAGCTCCACCCCGACCTCGACGACCTCGCCCACACCGGCCGCGGTGTAGCGGGCGATCTTCCCGGGGCCGAGCACGCAGCTCCAGACGCCGCCGTCGCCGTCGGCGCACGCACCGTCAGGCGTGCCGCCAAGCTCGCAGCTGTCGGCGAAAAGGCGGCGCTCCCCGACCTCGCCCGCCGCGCCGTCGTAGGGATACGCGTACAGCGCCGAGGCGTGGGTGTCGGCGACGACGAGGGTCCGCTCGCCGTCGAGGTCGAGCACGACCGGACCATTGGCGTTCCCGATGCCGTCGTCGAGCCGGCGCCAGCCGGCGGAGGCGGAGAACCACCAGTACGAGCCGGGACCGGGTGCGAGGTTGAGGGTGCCGGTGACGAGGTTGCCGTCGAGGTCGGCGTTGGCGTCGTTGGCCCGGCCTCCGAGCCCGTCCGGGTACGGCGAGAGCAGGTCGATGGTGCCCGCGTCGGCGTCGACCACGTGCAGGCCGCCGTCGAGGGCGGCCACCAGCCGGCCGTCCTCGGCGAGCACGAGGCCGGTCGGCATGGTCGGCATCTGCAGCGACTGCAGCGGCGCGTCGCCCACGAGATCGTCGACCCAGTGCAGGGTCTGGGCCGCGCAGTCGACGAAGTAGAGCCGCCCCCGCCGGTCGTCCCAGCGCACGCTCTCGCCCCAGACGAGGGAGAAGTCCCCGATGCGAGCTGTGGTGAATGTCACCGCGGTGATCTTGGCTGATGAAGGGGACATTGCGTAGGTTCGCGGCGATGGCCAGCGCCACCAGCGCTCCTCGTACCGGCCCGACGCCGCCCGGTCCGCCGGCCGACACCCTCCCCACGCGGGCCATGCGGCTCTTTGGCGGACGCCGCGACCAGCTGGCCCAGTTCGACGAGCTGTTCTCGGCCTACGGCGACATCGTCTTCACCGGGCGCGGCAAGAGCTCCTTCCTCCTCATCCGGCGCCCCGAGCACGTCGAGCACGTGCTCATCGGCGGGAGCGGCCGGTACGTCAAGGCGGCCCACTACCGGCTGCTCGCCACCGTCACCGGCCAGGGTCTCCTCACCAATGAGGGCGACTCATGGGCGGCGCAGCGCCGGCTGATGCAGCCGATGTTCGCCAAGCGCCATCTCGGCGATCTCGGCGCCCACATGGTGGCGGCCATCGATGACCACCTCGCCGGATGGGACGACCTGCCCGACGGTTCGACCGTCGAGATCAGCGAGGCGATGTCGGCCCTCGCCCTCGACGTCGTCGGCCGCGCCCTGTTCGGGACGTCGCTGAGCGGCATCGCCGGCCGCCTCCGGCCCGCGGTGCTGGTGGGCCTCGACACCGCCATCACCGCCGCCCGCCTGCAGTCGGTGTTCACCATCCCGCCCGGTCTGGTCGACCTCATCGGTCAGGCGGTCTTCCGCGCCCCTGTGCTCCCGCCGCCGCTGCACCGGATCAGGCACGCCATGCGCACGATCGACGACGTCGTCAACGAGGTCATCGACGCCCGGGTGGCCGAGGGCGACAACGGCCGGATGGCCGAAGACAGCAGAGCGCGCACCGACGACCTCCTCGGCCTCCTCCTCAGCGCGCGAGACGACGAGGATCGCCCCATGGACCGCAGGCAGGTCCGGGACGAGATCGTGACGCTCATGCTGGCCGGCCACGAGACGACCGCCAACGGCCTCGCCTGGATGTGGCACCTCCTCTCCCGCCACCACGAGGCCCGCGAGCGAATGCTCGACGAGGTCGACGCGGTCGTCGGCCGCGAGCGGAGGCCGGATGTCGATGCCGTCGACGCCCTGCCGTGGACGAAGGCGTGCTTCGACGAGGCCATGCGCCTGTACCCGCCGGCGTGGGTGCTGGAGCGGGAGGCGGTGGTCGACGACGAGATCGACGGCTTCCGGATCCCGCAGGGCACGACCGTCTTCATCCCGGTGTTCGCCATCCATCGCGACCCGCGCTGGTGGCCCGATCCCGAGGCCTTCGATCCGGCCCGGTTCCTCCCCGACGCGAAGGTGACCCGCGGGAGCTACCTCCCGTTCGGCGCGGGACGGCGGATCTGCATCGGCGCCGCCTTCGCCCAGCTCGAGGCGACGCTCATCACCGCCGCCGTCTCTTCACGGTTCCTACTCGATGGCGTGCGCGATCACGTCGACCCGGAGCCGACCGTCACCTTGCGACCCCGCCAGGGTCTGCCGATGACGCTGCGTCGTCGCTGACCGGACCGCTCAGGAAGCCCTGCCCGGCGAGCTTCGCCAGCTGGGTGTCGATGGCCGCCGCCGTCGACGGGTACGTGCGCGTCCCCTGGTGGTCGATGTAGATGGCGGCGGGTGGCCCCTGGACGAGGAGGTCCTGCACCGCCGCCCTCGCCTCCTCGAGGCTCACGACCGATCTCGACTCGCCGGTCAGATCGGAGCCGACCGTGACGAGCATGAACCCGGGTTGGGTGGCGACGAAGGCGCCCGGGTCACCGACAAAGTCGTGCCGCGGCACTTCCGTCCACTCCCTCATCTCGCCGATCCCCACCAGCGCGATCGCAACGGCGGCCGCGGTGGCCGCGGCGCGCACCGCCCGCTGTCCTCCCGCCAGTCGCCGCCGTCCCGCCTCGACCGACAGGTAGACGGCACCGGCTGCCACCGCCGCGCCCACCAGGTGACTGCCGAGCACAGGCCACGTGGGTATGACCGCCAGGAACCAGCGCGGTCGCTCGTCGGCGCCGGTGAGCCAGGTCAGGCCGACGGCCAGCACCAGGCCGCGGGCGACCCACCAGGCGGGCCGGAGCTCGGGAGCCAGCGCTCGGCACCAC
>Ga0299913_10001835_pt1 | contig 16211 bp, 17 predicted proteins | sample RVTome_9_FD_201360 | JGI IMG/M metagenome (GOLD analysis project Ga0299913, IMG submission 201360) | Soil microbial communities from uranium-contaminated site in the Upper Colorado River Basin, Wyoming, United States - RVT155D38 (version 2) ...
AGGAAGGTGATCGGCCGTGCGGCCACGGGCCCAATCTACGAGGGCGGCTCGCCGGCGTCGGCGAGCAGGGCCTGCACCACGCCCTCCGGGTCGTGGCGCTGGGCCTCGACGTGGACGTCGAGGCCGGCCTCGCGCGCGGCCTCGCTCGTCACCGGACCGATCGAGACCACGCGGGCGCGCTCGGGGAAGCGGCCGTCGAGGACGGCCATCAGGTTGCGCACGGTGGAGGACGAGGTGAAGGTGACGTAGTCGGCCTCCATCGCGGCCGCGATCGCGGCGGGCTCCGGGTCCTCGCGCACTGTCTCGTAGAGGGCGACCACGTCAACCTCGCCGCCCCGGTCCCGAAGCGCGTCGGGAAGCACCTCGCGCGCCTCGGCCGCCCGCGCGACGAGCACCGGCTTGCCGTTGACGTCCACCCCGGCCAAGGCGTCGGCCAGCCCCTCGGCGACGAAGCGCTCCGGGACGACGTCGGCGATCACGCCCCGCTCGCGGAGGGCGGCGGCGGTCCCGGGGCCGATCGCCGCCACCGTGGCGCTGGCTAGCGCGCGCGCGTCGCGGCTCTGCTCGGCCATCGCCTCGAACAGCAGGCGAACCCCGTTCGGGCTCGTGAGGCAGACGAGCGCGTAGGCGTGGAGGTTGGCCACCGTCGCCGCGACCTCGTCCGTGTCGATGCGCGGCTCGATCCGGATCGCCGGCAGCTCGACCACCTCCGCGCCCAGCGCCGCGACCGCCGCGGCCATCCCGCTGGCCTGGGCGCGGGCGCGGGTGACGACGACCCGCCGCCCGTGAAGCGGCCGGCGCTCGAGCCACGCGATCGCCTCGCGGCGGGCGGCGACCGCCCCGACGACGAGAATCGCGGGGGGGCTGAGGTCCGCCTCGGCGACGGCCCGCGCCAGTCCCTCCAGGGTCGAGATGAGCGTCCGCTGACCCGGCATGGTGCCGCGCTCCACGGCGGCCGCCGGCTCGGCCGGATCACGGCCGGCGGCGATCAGGGCCTCCGAGATCTCCCGCGCCCGGCCGACGCCCATGTAGAGGACCAGCGTTCCGGGAAACGACGCGAGCGCGTCCCAGTCGAGCGCGGTCTCGTCCTTCGCCGGGTCCTCGTGCCCGGTTATGAAGGCCACGGCGCCCGCGTCGTCGCGGTGGGTGACCGGGATGCCGGCGTAGGCGGGGGCGGCCACGCCCGCAGTGACGCCGGGCACGACCTCGAACTGCACTCCGGCGGCGGCCAGTGCCTCGGCCTCCTCGCCGCCGCGCCCGAACACGAACGGGTCGCCGCCCTTCAGCCGGACCACGCTGTGCCCGGCCCGGGCGCGCACGGCCATCAGCTCCTCGATCTCACGCTGGGGCATCGCCGCGTCGCCCGGGCGCTTGCCGACGTACACCACCTCGGCGTCGTCGCGGGCGCCCGCGAGCGCGCCGGCGGGGATCAGGCGGTCGTGGAGGATGACGTCGGCGCCGGCGATCAGCTCCAGCGAGCGCACTGTCATCAGGCCCGGATCACCCGGGCCGGCGCCCACGAGGTAGACGACGCCGGGCCTGGCGCTCAAGTCGCCGCCCCCGCCCGCTCGAGGATCTCGCCCCCGCCCGCAGCGCGCATCCGCTCGGCCAGGCCGGCCCCGAGCGCCGGGGCATCATCGGCCGGGCCCGAGACCAGATCGCGCACCCACTCGGAGCCGTCCGGAAGGCCCACGTACCCGGCGACCGTCAACTCGTCGCCTCGGGCGCGCGCCAGCACGCCCACCGGCGTGTGACAGTCAGCGCCAAGCGCGGCCGTGGCCGCGCGCTCGGCGGTCAGCTCCAGCAGCGCCGCGCGGTCGAGCAGCTGCCCGGCGGCGCGAACCGCGCGCTCGTCGCCGGCGCGGGCCTCCAGCGCCAGCGCCCCCTGTCCGGCGGCGGGGGTCATCTCCTCGGGCGCGAACGCGAACGCGATCTCGTCCCCTCGCCCCAGCCGCCGCAGCCCCGCGACCGCGAGCACGATCCCATCGCACTCCCCCGCCTCGAGCTTGGCGATCCGGGTATCGACGTTGCCATGGAGGTCGACGACCTCGAGATCCGGGCGCAGCGCGAGCAGCTGGGAGCGCCGGCGGAGGCTGGCCGTACCGATCCGGGCGCCCTCGGGGACATCCGCCAGCGTCGTTGCCTCGCCGAGGTAGGCGTCGGCCGTGTCCTCACGGCCCGGGACGGCGGCGATCTCGAGCCCGTCCGGCAGCTCCCCCGGCAGGTCCTTCGCCGAGTGGACGCCGACGTCCACCTCACCCGAGAGCAGGGCCTGCTCGACGCCGCGGACGAAGCGCGCCTTGTCGCCGACCTCCGCGTCGGCCGTCCTCACCGTCACGACCTCGGCGCCGCCGAGAGCGCGAGACACGGTCTCGGCCTGAGCCAGCGCCAGGGCGCTGCCGCGGGAGCCGATCCTCAGCACCCCTATCCCTTTCGTCGCTTGCGGGCGCCGCCGCGCAGCGGCGTCACCTCCGCGCCCTCCCCGGTCAACGGCTCGCTCTCCGGATCGAGGCCGAACAACTCTCGCAGGGCGGCGACCATCGGATAGGCCGAGTCGTCGTCGCCCGCGCGGCGCAGCCGCAGGGTCGGCTCGTGGAGGATGCGACTGCCGATCGCCCGTGCCATCGCCTCGAGCCGCTCGCGGTCGGCCTCGGTCATCTCCTCCCAGCGCGACTCGTTCTCGGCCAGCACCCGCTCGACGATCTCGTCGGCGCGCGAGCGCAGGGCGGCGATCGTCGGGGTCACGTCCTGGGTCGCCAGCCAGCGCTGGAACCGGCTCAGCTCGGCGCGCAGCACGCTGTCCGCCAGCCTCGCCTCGGCCTCGCGCCCGCTCGCGTTGCGCTCGACCAGCGCCTGGAGGTCGTCCATGTCGTGGAGCGTGACCCCGGCCACATCGCGGCACGCAGGGTCGATGTCGCGCGGCACCGCCAGGTCCACGAGCAGCAGAGGTCGCCCGTCGCGGCGGTCCATCACCTCCGCCAGCTCCTCGCGCTCGATGATGTGGTGGGGCGAGGAGGTCGAGGCGACGACGATGTCGGCGCGCGCCATCTGCTCGGGAAGCTCCTCGAAGCGGACGGCGCTGCCACCGAAGCGCTGGGCGAGGCCGATGGCGCGGTCGTAGCGGCGGTTTGCGACGAACACGGCCTCGACCCCGCGGGCGGCGAGGGCGCGGGCGGTCAGCTCGGCGGTCTCGCCGGCGCCCACGACCAGGACCCGCCGGTCGCCCAGCCGCCCGAGGGTTCGCTGCGCCAGCTCCACCGCCACCTGCGGGACCGACAGCGCGCCCTCGGACAGCCTCGTCTCGGAGCGCGCACGCTTGCCCGCTGCCAGCGCGCCGCGGAAGAGCCGGTTCAGGACCGGTCCCGTGGCGCCCTCGACCAGGGCCAGCTCGTAGGCCCGCTTCACCTGTCCCTGGATCTCGGCCTCGCCGATGATCATCGAGTCGAGGCCCGCCGTGACCTTGAACAGATGCCCCGCGGCATCGACGCCTCGCAGGGAGTAGAGGTGGCCGACCAGCTCGGTCGGGCGGGTGTCCGCCTCGCGCGCGAGCGTCGCGAGGGCGAGCGACTCGGCGGCGACGCCGTCGGCCGCGAACAGGTAGAGCTCGGCGCGGTTGCAGGTCGAGACGGCGGCCGCCTCCTGGACGTGGTCGGCGTCGACCAGCTCGCCGAGCACGCCAACCGCCCGGCCCTCGGTCAGCGTCAGCCGCTCGCGCAGCTCCAGCGGCGCGGTCTTGTGCGAGACGCCGATGGCCAGCAGCTCAGCCACGGAACACCTCCTGTCGCGTGCTCCGCTCCCGCTCCAACCCCTGGCGCTCGGCTCCGCCTCGCGCGTCTTGTTCTGCTCCCGCGTCCGCCGCGACAGGGTTGCGGCCCGCTCTCTCGTCGGCCAGCTCCGCCAACTCGCCCAGCTCGCGGTCGATGCGGGCGAGCCGGGCCGCCATGATCGCGACATAGACCAGGACCAGCGCCAGGAAGACGAGGTACGCCGCGGCCACGTACTTACCCGCCTCGTCCAGCGGCAGCGCGGGCATCGCTAGCCCGCCCCCGCCCGGGAGGGAACGGCGGGGGCGATGCGCGAGGGCGCCGCGGACGGCGCCTCGGCGTCGAGCGCCCTGCGAACCCTCGAGATCCGCGCGCGGGCCGACTTCGCCATCAGCTCGAAGCGCACGAGGGTCACCCACAGCAGGGCCATCCCGGCGATGGCCACGGCGAACGTCAGCCACATCTCACCGGGCATGCCGCCCTCGGCGGTCGCGAAGGTGCGGGGGTGAACCAGCGACTCGGCCATGCGTACGGCGATGAAGTTGAGGGGGACGAACGCCCCGGCGGTGATCGCGAACACCGAGGCGTAACGGGCCTGGCGGTCGCGGTCCTCGATCGCGAACCGCAGCGGGTAGTAGGTCGCGTACAGCAGGAAGACGATCAGGAAGCTGACCAGGGTCGGCTCGTCCCACACCCACCACTTGCCCCAGGAGGCGCGCGCCCAGATCGAGCCGGTCACCAGCACCGCGAGTCCGAAGATGATCGAGATGTGGATCGAGACATAGGCACGGGCGTCGTGGACCGGATCGCCCGAGCGCAGGTGGCGAATGGCGTGTACGGCCGCGGCGATGAAGCCGCCGAGCGCGCACAGGGCCAGCGGGACGTGCAGGTAGAAGATCTTCTGGATGAAGCCCTGATCGGCGTCGTTCGGGGCGTAGAAGAAGACCAGCGCGAACCCGCCCACGAGCAGGGCGACGCTGGCGAGGGCCAGGTTTCGCAGGCTCAGCAGGCTCACGCGGAACATCGTAGACAGGGTCCTCAGTCCTCCAGCAGGAAGTCGTACACCGCGTAGCCGATCGCGAGGAAGACCGCGTCGTAGAGCGCGAGCATCGCGATCCACCTGCCCACCCCGTCGTAGTCCGGCCCGCCGGCGGCGAGCAGGGGCTCGGCGGCGCCGGCGGCCGCGATCATCACCGGCACCAGCAGGGGGAGGAGCAGCAGCGGCACGATCAGCTCGCGGGCCCGCGAGTGGACCCCGATCGCCGAGACCAGCACCCCGACCGCGGCGATCCCGGCGTCGGCCAGCAGCAGCACGCCCGCGAGCGGGAGCAGGCCGGCCCAGTCGTCGAGGAAGAGGAACCCGAAGGCGGGCAGCGCGATCGCCTCCAGCACCACCAGGTAGGCCACGAGCGCCACGGCCTTGGCCGCGAACAGGGCGGCCGGGTCCACCGGGGCGAGGCGGATCGCGTCGAACCCTCCCTCCTCCCGCTCGGCGACGAACAGCCGGTTGACGGCGAGGATCGCCGCGAACAGCACCGTGGCGAGGATGACGCCGGCCGCGAGGCTGCCGTCGAGCGACTCGCGGTCGAGCCCGAAGCGGAAGAGCACGAACGCCGTGAGCGCGAACAGCGCCATCGCCGGCACCGACTGGAGCGTGCGCAGCTCGACCCGCAGATCCTTGGCGAGGATCACCCGGAACGCGCTCACGGTCGGCTGCCCTCGTAGGCGGCACGCGCGTCGCCGGGGGAGACGCCGGACGCCGGGCCCTGGTACGCGACCGTTCCGCCCGCGGCCAACACCAGCGCGCGTTCGCTCTCGGCCAGCGCCCACCCGGGGTCGTGGCTGACGAGCACGCGCGTCGCGCCGGCCCCGGCGCCGATCAGCGGCTCCACAAGCCCCGCCGCCTGCGGGTCGAGGTGCGAGCGCGGCTCGTCCAGCAGCAGCAGGTCGGGGCGGTGCAGCACGGCCCGGCAGACGGCAACCCGCTGGGCCATCCCGGCGGAGAGGTTTCGCACCGGCTCGCCCGCGCGGCGCTCCATGCGAACGGCGGCGAGAAGCTCCCCGATCCGTTCCCCGCCGCGGTCGACTCCGTGGAGCCGGGCGTGGAACGCGAGGTTCTCGCCGACGGTGAGGTCGCGGTAGAGCAGTGGCTCGTGGCCGACCAGCCCGATCCGGCCACGTGCCCTCCAGGCCCGCCGCGGCAGCTCCGCTCCCAGCACTTCGACCGAACCCTGGCTGGGGCGCAGCAGGGTGGCGAGGATCCGCACCAACGTCGTCTTCCCGGAACCGTTCGGGCCCAGAACGCACAGCGTCGCCCCCGCGGCAAGCTCGAACGAGACATCGCGAAGCGCGACCACCTCGCCGTAGGAGCGGCCGAGGCCGGCGGCGCGCACCGCGGCCGGCGCCGGGCGCGAGGCGACGGCACCGGGCTCGCCGTGAACGGAGGCAACCTGGCTCACCATCCGCCGATTGTCCCAGCGCTGGGCGCTTGACGGCGCAAGCGCGCGAGGGTATGGTCGGCTCGATGCTCGCCAGGGCCGCGAGGGTGCGCAGGGTCACCGTCGCCGCCGTGCTCGCGACCCTGCTCGGGATCCTGGCGCTCGCGCCGGGCTCAAGCTCCGGGGCCCTCGAGAGGATCAACGTCCTCGACTTCTTCTTCGACCCCGACGACGTCACCTTCCAGGTGACCCCCTTCGGCGGCCCCAACTTCGTCTGGGACTGGGGTGGGATGGCGAGTGACAGCACCGCCAACGAGCACAACGTCGTCCACAAGCGAGGGTTGTTCGACTCGGGGAGCCCGACGGACACGCGGGACGACTTCGGGCTCAACGTCTCGGCGGGGAAGTACCCCTACTTCTGCGAGGTGCACCGCTTCAGCGAGGACATGAAGGGCAGGATCAGGGTCCCGCCCGTGATCACCGACGGCACCGAGGACTCGGCGAAGGTGCACTGGGCCGGCGACACCACGGAAACGGGCAAGCGCTTCGACGTCCGCTACCGGGTCGACGGCGGCAAGTGGCAGACCTGGCGGCGCGACACGAAGAAGTTCAAGGGGAACTTCGGCAGGAACGACAAGCCGGTCGCGGTCGACTTCGCCAAGCACGACTACGAGGTCTCCGCCCGCTCGGAGAAGGGCAAGCCGAGCAAGAAGAAGCGAAGCGGCTACTCGCCGCCGGTCGACCTCGAACCGTAGCCGCGGCCTACTCGCCCTTGCGCAGGGTCCGCGCCCCGACCCTGGCGAGGGCGCCGGCGCCGTCCTTGAGCGCCCTCACCCGCTGGCCGTTGCGGCCGTAGAGCAGGCGGGCGGCCGAGCGAACCGCCCTCCCCATGGTCGCGTCGTAGGGCTGCCACCAGAAGTTCCGGGTCCGGCCGGGCTCCCAGGCAACGAGCTTGACGTCGACGCACTCGTAGAAGCCGAACTTCGAGTGCGAGCGGCCGAGGCCGGACTCCTTGACCCCGCCCCAGGAGCACTGGAGCGCGGCATGGGTGAAAGAGTGGTCGTTGATCCAGACCATCCCCGACTCGACCTCGCGCGCCATGCGCTCGCCCTTGGCGCGGTCGCGGGTCCAGATCGACGCGCCCAGGCCGAAGTTCGAGTCGTTGGCGCGGGCCAGCGCCTCCTCCTCGCTCCCGACGACCACGATCGGCACCACCGGCCCGAAGATCTCCTCGTTCATGATCCGCATCTCGTCGGCGACGCCGGCGAGCACCGTGGGGGCGATGAACTTGCCGCTGAAGCCCTCGACCTCGCGCGGCCCGCCGGTGAGGCGCTCGGCACCCGAGGCGAGCGCCTCGTCGACAAGCCCGGAGACGACCTCGAACTGGTCGAACGAGGCCATCGGCCCGATCTCCGTCTCCCAGTCCATCGGGTCGCCGACCGTAAGCTCGTTCGTGCGCCGCACGACGCCCTCGAGGAACTCGTCCGCGACCTCGCTGACGACGTAGGTGCGCTCGATCCCCGAACAGGTCTGCCCGGAGTTCGCGAACCCGCCCCACACGCAACCCGAGGTGGCGTTGTCGAGGTCGGCGTCGGCGCAGACGATCTGCGGGTCCTTGCCGCCGAGCTCGAGGACCGAGCCCTTCAGCTGCGAGGCGCAGATCTCACCGACCCGGCGTCCGACCTCGACCGAGCCGGTGAAGAAGACCTTGCGGATTCCCGGCGCCTCGCACAGCGCCTGCCCGATCGCGCCGCCGCCGTGGACGGTCCGGACCAATCCCTCCGGGAACCCGGCCTTGTCGAACACCGACTGGATCCGCTCACCGAGGAGGGGCGTCAGGCTCGCCGGCTTCAGCACGACGCCGTTGCCCGCCATCAGCGCCATCGCGACCTCGTCGAACGGGATCGACCACGGGTAGTTCCAGGGGGCGATCACCGCGACCACGCCGAGCGGCTCGTAGGAGAACTTCGCCTGCTTCGTCAGGAACAGCGGCTGGCGCATCGGGATCGGCTCCTCGGCGAGCAGCCGCGGGGCGTGGGCGGCGCACCAGTTGAGCGCGTCGATGGTGCCGACGACCTCCATCGTGTAGGCCTCGGTGATCGGCTTGCCCTGCTCGCGGGTGAGCAGCTCGGCGACCTCGTCGACCTCGTCGACCAGCACGTCGGCGGCGCGGCGCATGTAGCCGGCGCGGTCCTCGAGCGAGAGCGCCGCCCAGAAGGGCTGCACCTCGGCGACCTCGGCCACGACGGAGTCCACGTCGTTCGGCTCGATCGTGTCGACGGTCCCGACCAGCTCGCCGGTCGCGGGATTGAAGGACTCGAGCTGCCCCATCGCTGGCGAAGTCTAGGGCCCGGTAGCGTCCGCGGCGATGCCGCTCGACGACCTCGTCCACGGCCACCGCCCGCCGGCTGGCGACGCCGACGGTGCGCTCGTCCTGCTGCACGGGCGCGGCGTCGACGAGAACGACCTCTTCCCCCTGGTCGACCTGCTCGACCCCGAGCAGCGTCTGGCGGCCTACACGCCGCGCGGGCCGCTGCGGCTTCCCGGCCAGCCCGGAAACCACTGGTACGTGGTCGAGCGGGTCGGGTACCCGGACCCCGGGACCTTTGCCACCTCGTACGAGGTGCTCTGCTCGTGGCTTGACGATGTCGCCGTCGCGGCTGGGGTCGCGCCCGAGCGGGTCGTCGTCGGCGGCTTCTCGCAGGGCGGGGTCATGTCCTACGCGCTGGGGCTGGGCCCTGGGCGACCGCGCCCGGCGGCGGTCGTCGCCCTGTCGTGCTTCGTTCCCACCGTCAAGGGCTGGACTGCCGACGTCACCGGGCGCGAGGGGGTGCCCGTCTACCACTCCCATGGCGTTGCCGACCCGATCATCACGGTCGAGTTCGGGCGCGCCGCCCGCGACCTGCTCGAGGGTCACGTCGACCTGACCTACCGCGAGCACCCGGGCGGCCACACGATCGACCCGCGCGCGTTCGAGGAGATGCGCGAGCTGGTCCGGAACGCGGTCCCCCCGGCGGCTTGAGGCCGGCTTCAGGCACGGTCGGTATCCGTATGTGGGGATGCGGCCCCTGGCCATCGCCCTGATCGTCACCCTCGCCGCCGGCGCCGCCATGGCGGCGGGCGCCCGTGAGTTCGAGGACGGGACGGCGCCGGAGACGAGGGTGCTTGAGGCGGCCGATCGGGCGCATGACGAGCCCGCCGAGGGCCGCAAGAGACCGCGCGTTCGCTACCGCGACTCGGTCGCGGTCGGCTCGCCCAGCGCGGGGCGGCTGATCCGCGGGGTGAAGCTGCCCGCGCAGGGAGCCCACTTCTTCACCTGGGACCCGATCCACAAGTCCCGGCCGAACCGGCGCTGGCGCCGGTTCGGGACCGACCACCTGATCCGCGCCACCCTGCGGGTGGTTCGAGAGTTCGGCCGTGACCACCCGCGAGCGCCACGCGTCGCCATCGGCGATCTCAGCCGCACCCACGGGGGTGACTTCGGCCCCCAGTTCGGCTCGATCGGCCATGCGTCGCACCAGAACGGCCTCGACGTCGATGTCTACTACCCCAGGCTCGACCGGGCCGAGCGCGCGCCAACGACCGTCGCCCAGGTCGCTCGCCGGCTCGCCCAGGACCTGGTGGATCGCTTCGTCCGAGCGGGGGCGGTGAAGGTCTTCGTGGGGCCCAGCCTCGAGTTGACCGGGCCCCCGGAGATCGTGGTGCCACTGGTCAACCACGACAACCACCTGCATGCCCGCTTCGCGGTCTAGCTGCCGGCGCGGAGGCGTGCCCGGATCTCCTCGAGCCGGCGCCCGGCCTCCGCCTCCCAGCCCCGGTCGCTGGGCTCGAAGAACCGCGAGCCTCGGACCGCATCGGGCAGGAGGCGCTGGCCGGCGACGCCGTCGGGCTCGTCGTGTGAGTAGACGTATCCCTCGCCGCGGCCGAGCGCCTTCGCGCCCGGGTAGTGCGCGTCGCGGAGGTAGTCGGGGGGCGGCTTGGCGCCGTGCTCACGGACGTGGCGCGCCGCCGCCACGAGTCCCTTCATCGCGGCGTTCGACTTCGCGGCAAGCGCCAGGTATACGGCGGCCTGGGCCAGGTTGAGCTGGCACTCGGGCAGCCCGACGCGGTCCACGGCCTGGGCGGCGGCGTTGGCGACGACGAGTGCCATCGGATCGGCGTTGCCGATGTCCTCGGAGGCGAGGATGACCATGCGCCGGGCGATGAAGCGCGGGTCCTCGCCGCCCTCGAGCATCACGGCGAGGTAGTAGAGGGACGCATCGGGGTCGGAGCCCCGGGCCGCCTTGATCCAGGCGGAGATGTAGTCGTAGTGCTGGTCGCCCTCGCGGTCGAAGCGGACCGCCTTGCGCTGAAGCGCGTCCTCGGCGGCGGCGAGGTCCACCCCGTGCCCGGACGACGATGCGGCCTCCACCGCTCGCTCGAGCGCGCCGAGGGCGATCCGCGCGTCCCCGCCCGAGCGAGTCGCAAGCAGCTCGATCGCGCCATCGGCGACCTCGGGCGGATCGGCGATGCCGCGCTCGGGGTCGGCGAGCGCCCGCCGCAGCAGCTCCTCCAGTTCGGCCGGCCCGAGCGGTTGAAGCTCGTACACCTGGGTGCGGCTCAGGAGCGCCGAGTTGACCTCGAAGTACGGGTTCTCCGTGGTCGCCCCGATCAGCGTCACCAGGCCCTCCTCGACGGCCGGCAGCAGCGCGTCCTGCTGCGCCTTGTTGAAGCGGTGGATCTCGTCGAGGAAGAAGATCGTCGGCTGGTTGGTCGCGCGCCGGCGCTCGTCGGCCCGGGCGATCACGGCCCGGACCTCGGCGCGGCCCGCGTTCACCGCCGACTCTTCCTCGAAAGCCCCCCGTGCGGCCGCGGCGGCGACCCGCGCCAGCGTCGTCTTGCCGGTTCCGGGCGGCCCGTAAAGGATCGCCGAGTGCAGCTGGCCCGACTCGATTGCGATCCGGAGGGGGGAGTCCACCCGCATCAGCTCGGTCTGGCCGACCAGCTCGTCGAGCGTGCGGGGCCGCATCCTCACCGCCAGGGGGGCGTCGGAGGCCGGGACGCTCGTGCGTCGCCCGCCGCCTTCCTCACCGCTGTCGAACAGCCGCTGCACCCTGTCAGTATCTCTCGCATGGAGGAGGCAACAGCGGGGGTCAGCACGCGCCTCGGCGCCGACGCCGTGTCGCTGCTCTGCGAGCTGATCGCGATCGACACCTCCAACCCTCCGAACAAGGAGCTGCCGGTGCAGGAGCTTCTGGCCGATCGCCTCGGCGACGCCGGCTTCGAGTGCGAGCTGCTGGCGGCCGAGGACCCCGAGCGCCCAAACCTGCTCGCGCGCCTTCGAGGCGAGGGCGACGGACCGACCCTGTGCCTGCTCTCCCACGCCGACACCGTCCCGGCGGACCCCGCGGAGTGGAGCTTCTCGCCCTGGGCCGGGGACGTCGTCGACGGCGAGGTCCGGGGGCGCGGGGCGCAGGACATGAAGGATCAGGTCGCCGCCGAGGCGGCGGCGTGCATCTCCCTCGCTCGCGAGGGATGGCGCCCACGTGGTGAGCTGCTCTTCATCTGCACGGCCGACGAGGAGGCCGGTGCGATTCACGGCGCCAAGTGGCTCTGCGCCGAGCAGCCCGAGAAGGTGCGTGCCGACCTGGTCATCAACGAGGGCGGCGGGCCGTGCTTCGAGATCGACGGTCGCCGCCTTTACACCCTGTGCGTGGGCGAGAAGGGCGTCTGGCGCTTTCACCTGCGTACGCACGGGAAGGCGGGCCACGGCTCCGTTCCCTCGCTGGGCGACAACGCCCTGCTGAAGCTGGCGCCGTTGCTCGAGCGGCTGCGCGAGCAGCCGCCGCCCGAGCCGAACGAGGCCGCGATCGCGTTCCTCTCCGGCGTGCTCGAGCGCGACGTCGATGGCGCGGATCCGGACGAGCTGAACGCCGCCCTGGCCGAGGTCCGCGAACGAGAGCCCCTGTTGGCGGCCTACCTCGCCGAGCCGATGCTGGGGGTGACGGTGGTGCCGACGATGGCCCGGGGCTCGCTGAAGGACAACGTCATCCCCGGGACCGCCGAGGTGCTGGTGGACTGCCGCGTCCCGCCCGGCCTCGGTGAGGCCGAGGTACGGGAGCGGCTCGAGGCGTTCTTCGGCGACACCCTCGGCGACGCCGAGATCGCCTTCGTCGAGAACGTGGTCGGGAATGCCTCGCCCGCGGCCACGCCGCTGGCCGACTCGATCAGCGCCTGGGTCGCCGCCAACGATCCGGGCGCCGGGGTGGTGCCGATCGTCATGCCCGGCTTCTCCGACAGCCATTGGTGGCGCAAGGCCTTCGGCGCCGAGACCACCGTCTACGGCTTCTCGCCGCAGCGCGACATGAGCCTCTTCGAGGCCGCGCCGCTGGTGCACTCGGCCGACGAGCGCGTGAAGGCGTCCGACGTCGAGTTGGCGGCGCGGTTCTTCGAGGACATCAGCCGCGAGGTGCTCGCATGAGCGACAACGGGGTCTCCGCCGAGGCCTCGGCGGCCGCGGAGCCCATCCGCCTCGGGGGGATGGCGCTCCGAAACGGCCTCCTGATCCACGGCCCAAGCGCCTGGGGGGCCGCGGCGCGAGCCGGGGACGGCTCGATCGAGGTCGCCTCCGGTCCGAAGCCGGCCTTCGCCCAGGGCCGGCTGGGAAAGGTGCCCGGGCTGCGGGGCCCACTGCGCATCGCAGAGGCACTCGCGGTCGTGCCGGTCGCCCGCTGGAACCTCCGCTCGGCCCGGCTGCCGCTCGAGGATCGACGGGTGGTCGCCGCCGCTGCCGCGACCGCGGCGGCCTCTGGCCTCGCTCGGCGGTGGCGCGCGGCCGATGACGGTGCTGGAGTCGCCGCAACCCGGGAGGTCGTCGTTTCGCTGCTCGGGATCGTGCCCGCGATGGCGGCGCTTCGTGATCGCGATCTCGCCGCCTACCACGGCGTCGAGCACAAGGCCATCGGGGCCTACGAGAAGGGCTCGCTGGACCCCCATGACGCCCCGAAGGAGCATCGGCGCTGCGGCTCGAACCTGATCGCGCCGCTGCTCGCCTTCTCCGTCGCCGGCCAGGTGGCAACCGAGCGCTTGCTGGAGCGTCCCGGCTCGATCGCCCGCGCGGCGGCGGGCACCGGCGCCGTATCGGCCGCGGTCGAGGTCTTCGCGTTCGCCGAGCGCAACCCGGAATCGGCGGTGGGGCGGGCGGTGCACGCCGTCGGCCACGAGATTCAGCGGCTGCTGTCGACACGCGAGCCCAGCGAGGAGCAGATCGAGGTGGGGGTCGCAGCGCTCCGCGCCGTGCTGGGCGAGGAGGGGAGATTGCAGGAGCACGGCGTTGCTGCCGATACCTTGTAGGCGGGACTTCCCGTCCCGACGGAGACCCCGCGTGACGTGATCGGCCAGCCAGGAATCCTAGGAATCGAGTGGGACTCGATCAAGTACGACCTCGGGCTGATCGTCCCGATCGTCTTCCTCGGGCTGATCGCCTACTTCATGTGGCGAACCCTGCGGTTGATGCCGCGAACCAAGCCGCAGGAGATCAGTGCCAAGTCGAAGTCGGCGATCACGTGGGCCGACGTCGCCGGGGTTGACGAGACCAAGGACGAGCTGCGCGAGGTCGTCGAGTTCCTGTCCGACCCGAAGCGGTTCAAGCGCCTTGGCGCCAGGGTGCCGAAGGGCATCCTCTTGCACGGCCCGCCGGGCACCGGGAAGACCCTCCTCGCGAAGGCCGTCGCGCACGAGTCGGGCGCCGCGTTCCTCAGCCAGTCGGCCTCCTCCTTCATCGAGATGTTCGCCGGGCTGGGCGCCGCCCGCATCCGCCGCCTGTTCAAGGAGGCGCGCGAGAACGCGCCGGCGATCGTCTTCATCGACGAGCTCGACGCCGTCGGGGCGCACCGCGGCTCGGACGTCTCAGGCGAGCGCGACCAGACCCTGAACCAGCTCCTGGTGGAGATGGACGGCTTCGACGGCCGCGACAACGTCGTCGTGATGGCGGCCTCGAACCTGCTCGAGAAGCTCGACAAGGCGCTGCTTCGGCCCGGGCGGTTCGACCGCCAGGTGTTCGTGCCGCCGCCCGACCTGAAGGGTCGCGAGCAGATCCTCGAGGTCCACGCCCGGGGCAAGCCCCTGGCAACCGACATCGACCTCGAGCGGGTAGCCCGCCACGCCGCCGGGCTAACGGGCGCCGACCTCGCGAACCTCGCGAACGAGGCCGCGATCCTCGCCGGGCGCCGCAAGCGAGACTTCATCACCCAGGCTGACTTCGAGAACGCGTTCGAGCGCGTCGTCGCCGGGCTGCAGACGCGCAAGGTGATCACCGACCACGAGAAGCGGGTGGTCGCCTGGCACGAGGCCGGGCACGCCCTGGTCTCCGAGCTGCTCCCGAGCATGGACAAGGTGCAGAAGGTGTCGATCGTGCCCCGCGGCAAGGCGCTGGGCTACACCCTCAACCTGCCTCAGGAGGACCGCTACCTGAAGTCGCGCCAGGAGCTGATCGACTACATGAAGGTGCTGCTGGCGGGCCGCGTCTCGGAGCAGATCACCTTCGGCCGGATCACGACCGGCGCCGCCGACGACCTTAAGCGGGTGACGATGATCGCGCGCTCGATGATCTACGAGTACGGGATGGGCACCGTGATCCGCGCACATCAGCTTCCCTCCGACGACTACACGGTTTCCGAGTCGATGCGCCAGACCCGCGATGAGGAGGTGCAGGAGATCGCCGAGGAGTCCTACCGGGGCGCCCACCGCCTGCTCACCGATCACCGCGACCTGCTCGACGAGATCGCCGAGCGGCTGCTCGCCAACGAGGTGATCGAGCACGACGAGATCGGGGAGATCATGGGGCGCGGCCGGAGCGGGGCGCGGCCGCGACCCCCCCTTCACGACCCCGAGCCTGACGCCGAGTCGAGCAAGGCCGGCGGCGAGGAGCGGGCGGGCTCCCGCCCCGCCGAGGCGCTCGCCTCCGAGCCCCCGCAGGACGCCGAATAGACTCGGCGTCGCATTGTTCGGCGCGCTGGACCACATAGGCGTTGCCGTCCTTGACCTGGAGGCGGCGATCTCCCTGTACGAGGGCAGCTTCGAGATGGAGCTGGCCCATCGCGAGACCGTTGCCGAGCAGGGGGTCGAGGCGGCCCTGCTCGACGTCGGCGACTCGCATGTCGAGCTGCTGCGCCCGACCGGGTCCGAGACCCCGGTCGGCAGATTCCTGGAGACGCGTGGCGAGGGGCTCCACCACGTGGCGTATCGGGTCGGCGACATCGAGGCGGTCCTCGGCGACCTGCGCGGGCGCGGCATGAGGCTGATCGACGAGAAGCCCCGGACCGGGATCAGGCAGAGCCGCGTCGCCTTCCTTCACCCCAAGTCCACCGGCGGCGTTCTGACCGAGATCGTCGAGCCGGCGGCACACTGAGAGGAGCGACGGATGGCCGAGGGCAAGAAGGTGGAGATCGGGTTCGGGATCGGACAGGCGCTGTCGGTGAAGCTCCCCGACGACGAGCTGGCCGACCTGCGAAAGGCGGTGGAGTCCGAGGGCGGCTGGTACGACCTGAAGACTCAGGATGCGACGATCGCGCTCAACCTGGCGACCGTGGTGTTCATCCGCGTCGACGACTCCGACCACGCGATCGGGTTCTCGGGCGGCTGATGCGAAAGCTGCTCCTGGCCGCCGCCGCCGTGGTTGCGGCGGCCGCGCTCTGGTGGCGCAAGAACCCCTCCGCCTGTCCCTACAGCCAGCGCCTCTGGGTCCAGGCCCCGCACCCGCTGATCACCCGCGAGCGGCTGCGCCCCGTGCTCCGGCCCCAGCCGGGCGAGCGGGTCCTGGAGATCGGGCCCGGCACCGGCTACTACACCCTCGACCTCGCCGCCTGGCTCGCCCCCGAGGGCGAGCTGGAGATCTTCGACATCCAGCAGGAGATGCTCGACCACACGATGAGCCGAGCCGCGGGCGATGGCCGAGATCGCCCGGGTGCTGAGGCCGAGCGGGCGCCTTCGGCGAGCTGGTCGGCGACCCCCACTACACGTCGCCGCGCGC
>Ga0299913_10001836_pt1 | contig 16211 bp, 19 predicted proteins | sample RVTome_9_FD_201360 | JGI IMG/M metagenome (GOLD analysis project Ga0299913, IMG submission 201360) | Soil microbial communities from uranium-contaminated site in the Upper Colorado River Basin, Wyoming, United States - RVT155D38 (version 2) ...
CGTTTGGAGTGGAACGCTAGGAGCCGGCATCGGCAGCGCTTAAATCCTGATGCCCATTAGGAATGCTGTTGCTACAGGAGCTTCTGCTTCAGGGCGCTGAAATCGCGGCGATAGCCGCCGCGGTGATAATCGGCCTGATCGCGCTGTGGATAATCGTCACGGTCCCGGTGTGGATAGCGGCCAAGATCCTCACCCTGGGCAAGGCAAAGTTCACCAGAGCCATGCTGGTGACCGCAGCCGGCCCGATAGTCTACGCGATAGTGTTTTTCATCTCTGCCGCGGCGCTGACTATCGCGCTCGGCGACCCCGTGCTGCCGGCCGTAATAGCTTTCATCATTGCGTTCATTGCCTGGATTGGCGTGTTCAAGAAGGGCTTTGACACGGGGTGGCTGCGCGCCCTTGCAATAGCCATACTTGCGATCGTGGTGTTTGCAGTCATTGGGGCGGTAATCACGCTGATAATGCAGGCTGTGGTGCCCGGCGCCCCGGCGATAACCCCGATCCCGCTCCAGCAGGCCTGACTACTTTGCAATGCTGTACTGGCGCTCGGCCCACTCGACCAGCGACGGCAGGTCCTTTGCCACGTGGTCCGAGTTCTCCTCTGCCGCCGCCTGCAGCTCCGGCGTGGCAACGACCGCGATCCGAAGCTCGCCCTTGAGCCTGCCCTTCATCGCCTTGGCAGTCGACGAGAGGAACCTGAGCGAGCCTTCGCCGGACGAAAATATGCACACCAGCATCAGGCCGCGCCTGTTGCCCCACACCCGGAAAATGTAGCGCTGGAAGTCAATGTCGAAAAAGGGGTCGATCTGCTCCTCGACGTCGCCGATGTAGACGGAGTCCCACCCGAGAGCCGAAAACGCCACGGCCGCGCTCTTTGCCACGTGGACCTTGTCGCCAGAGCCGGCCACGACAAGCACGCCGGCGTTTGCCTTTTCCTCTTGCGGACGGACGTTGAACTTTACCAGATCGACAAGCTCCATGATCAGGCTGAGCAGGAACGCCCTGTCGGTCTTGCCGAGCCTGCCCCTGCTGTACAGCTCGCCTACCGTGTTGACGGCCGGCATGATCACGTCAGTCAGCACCCTTACCTGGTCTATGTCGGAGTTGAGCACGCTCAGCAGGATCCTGCGCGCCTGTTCCTCTTCCCCGGCCAGGATCGCGTTTATCATCTTTTGCTGCACCTGGATATAGTTGACCGGGAACTCTATGTCCGCGACGCCTGCTTCCAAAAACCACACGTTCACGTTGCCCGTCTTTTTCTTTTTCACGAGGCCCACCGCGTGCATGACGTCGAGGTACTTTGTTATCGTCATCCTGTTGATGCCCGTCCTGTCTGCAAGCTCGATACCAGAGAAGCCGGCGCCGGCGCCCTGCAAAACGTCGACTATTTTCCGCTTTACCTCGTCGAGCGTGTAGCGCCGGTACACGCCAGCTTTCTCGCCTGCTGGAAATAAAACCTTTTTACCTGTGCTTTTTCTTCGACATCTTTCTCGAGCCAGATATGAGATCCGTCAGCGCGTTGAACGCCTTGCCCACCTGGTCCATCCTGACGAGCACTATCGTGTCAGTGTAGCAGCTGACGGTGTCTTCGATGTTGATGTGGCGCCTTGCAAGCTGGTTGTAGAACGCGATGGCGCACCCCGGCGTCTTGATTATCTCCTCGGGGCTGTGGACGATGATTGCCGCCAGGTCGTCTTCAACCTCCAGTATGTCGTCGTGCGCGAACATAGCCTTGACCTCGTCGAGCAGCGCGTCGTCAAACACGAGGGTGAGCGACATGATGCTCTCAGCCACGCTGATAAAGTTGCCGACGTTCTGCGTCATGACTTTCGCGACCTTTTCAATCGTCTTCTTGCTCTTTTCGGCCGAGACCTTTGCCACGTCGGTCCTGACGCTTATCGTGCTGCCGGCCAGTATGGACGCTATCGGCTTTTCCGGCACGTTGTAGTCGCGCCTAGATCTTTTGAGCGCGGTGACGATGCTTTCGATGCTCGTGTTCCTGCCGCCGAGCAGCTGGTCCACCTGCGGCTTTATTATCCGGGTGAGCGCGCTGATGTTGCAGTAGTCGCGCTGGAGCGAGTCTTGGAACGACAGGTCGTTGTTGACCACTTCCTTTACCGCGTTGGTTATCGACTTTTCGTTATTGACCAGCATTGGCCACTATCACCCTTATTTAGGTCATTCCTGACCAAAAAATATAAATGTAGTGTTTGGACCGCACCGGTATATTCATGAGTAACGGCAAAGTTGTCTTGGCCTACTCGGGGGGCCTTGACACTTCTGTATGCGTAAGGTATCTCCAGACGCTGCACAAGCTCGACGTGATAACGGTCACAGTCGACTGCGGCCAGGAAGACGACTTTAAGGAAATTGAAAAGAAAGCGAAAGCCATAGGCGCGATAAAGCACGTCTACATCGACGCCCGCGAAGAATTCGCCCGCGACTATGTCGCCCCGAGCATCAAAGCCAACGGCCTGTACCAGGGCAAGTACCCGCTTGCGACGGCGCTTGCGCGCCCGCTGATCGCCGCAAAGGCGGTACAAGTCGCAAACAAGGAAGGCGCGGCTTCCATAGCGCACGGCTGCACTGGCAAGGGCAACGACCAGATAAGGTTCGACGTGACGATGCGCGCGCTGAACCCGCGCTTAAAGATAATCGCCCCGATCAGGGACATGAACCTGACACGCGACGTCGAGATAAAGTTTGCAAAAGAGCAGAACATCCCGGTAAGCGCGGAGGCCAAGAAATACAGCATCGACCTCAACCTCTGGGGCAGGGCCGTTGAGGGCGGCAACATCGAAGACGCCGACTTTGAGCCGCCGGAAGATGCTTTCCAGCACATCAACTTCCGGAACGTCAGGGCCGGCTACATCGAGATTGAATTCAAGCAGGGCTTCCCGGTGGCGGCGGACGGCAAGCGCATGCCACTCATCGACCTCATCCGGTACGTCAACGACAAGGCCGGGGCGCACGGAGTCGGCATCGTCGACCACATCGAAGACCGCGTGGTGGGGATAAAGTCAAGAGAAGTGTACGAAGCGCCGGCGGCAGTCACGATAATCGAAGCCCACAAGGACCTAGAAAAGATGGTGCTGACAAAGCACGAGCTCGCGTTCAAGCGGATGGTCGACGAGCAGTGGAGCTGGCTCGCATATTCCGGATTGTGGCAGGACCCGCTGCGCAACGACTTGGATAAGTTTATAGATGCCACTCAGGTCCGAGTTTCCGGAAAAGTAAAACTGAAGATGCAAAAGGGATCTCTCCGGGTGGTTGGAAGGGAATCGAAATATTCCCTGTACAAGAACGATCTGGCGACTTATGCCGCCGGGTCGACCTTTGACCAGAGCCTGGCGAAGGGATTCGTCGAGCTATGGGGGCTGCAGTCCATCATCGCAAACTCGGTGGCTGCAGACGTGACTTCAACAGACAAAAAACAAAAAGGAGGAAAAAAATGAAATCAAAAGTTGAATGCCAAGAATGTGGAGCCGAAATCAGCGTTCCAGAAGACACAGTGGTCGGGGAGATAGTCACGTGCCCCGACTGCGGCGGCGACTATGAGATCGCCTCAAAGGCTGGCGACAAGGTGGAGCTGAAGAAGGCAGAAACAGTGGGCGAAGACTGGGGACAATAATGGTAGAGCTTTCTATCATTTACGACAAGGTGCGCTTTGAAGAGAAGGTGCTGTTCGAAAAGGCGCAGAGCAAGGGGGTAAAGGCGCGGATAGTGGACGCCAAGACAGTCGCAATAAGCACAGACAGCAAGAAGAAGGACTTTGCCATAGGCGACGTGGTGATGCAGAGGAGCGTGAGCCACTACCGCGGGCTCTACCTCACCGCGTGCCTTGAGCACCTGGGATTCAACGTGATAAACAAGTTCAAGGTGGCCGAGACCTGCGGCAACAAGCTGATAACCTCGCTCGCGCTGTCGGGGAGCAACGTCCCGACGCCAAGGACGCAGTTTGCGTTCAGCGCCGAGGGCGCGCTTGAAATCATACGCAAGACCGGCTTTCCATTGGTGCTCAAGCCGATCGTGGGCTCGTGGGGCAGGGGCGTGTTCCCGCTGCGCGACGAAGAGACCGCCGGCATGGTGGTGGAGATGAGGGAAGAGGACGACAGCCCGTTTGCCCGCATCTACTACGTCCAGGAGATGATAGACAGGCCGCCCCGCGACCTCCGTTGCATCGTGGTCGGCAACAGGGTGGTCACCGCGATCTACCGGTATTCTGCAGAAAAAGAGTGGCGCACGAACGTCGCCCGCGGGGGCAAGGCCGAGCTCGCGCCCATGACAAAAGAGCTTGAAGACCTTGCAATAAAGGCCGCCAAGGCCGTCGGCGGCGGAATCGTGGGCGTGGACATGATGGAGGACAAGAAGCGCGGGCTAATAGTGCACGAAGTCAACAACACAGTCGAGTTCCACGGCGCGGCCAGCGTGTCAAAGACCGACATACCCGGCGCGATGATAGACTATGCGGTCAGGATTGCAAAGAAGTAGTGACCAGTTCTGGCCATTCTTGACCCGCAACAGGTCATATCTGACCAAAAAATATAAATGAGGATTTTTGAAGCGAAATTCCATATAACATGCACAATGCAACGGAGAAGAACTGCTAGATGATGAAAGTCGGAGTAGTCGGCGCCTCCGGGTACGTGGGCGGGGAGCTGCTGCGGCTGCTGGTCACGCACCCAAAGATAGAGGTGAGCATGGTGACGTCGCGGCAAAAGGCCGGCGACTATGTGCACCGCGTCCACCCGAGCCTGAAGGGGTTCATCGACATCACCTTCTCGCCGATGGACATGGACAAGCTGTCAAGCGCGTGCGACATCGTGTTCACGTCGGTGCCGCACGGCAAGGCGAACAAGATAGTCAAGGACCTGTACGACAGGGGCATGAAGGTGATCGACCTGTCAGCCGACTTTCGCCTCAAGAACCCGAAGGACTATGTAAAGTGGTACGGCTGGGAGCACCCCTTCCCGGACATGCTGAGCAAATCCGTCTACGGCGTGCCAGAGATCCACCGCGAAGAGATCAAAAAGGCGCAGCTGGTGTCGTGCCCGGGCTGCATGGCAGTCACTTCATTGCTTGCGCTAAAGCCGCTCATTGAAAACAATCTGATCGACACGGAACATGTAGTGGTCGACAGCAAGATCGGATCGTCCGGCGCGGGCGCAAAGGCCAACGCCGGCACGCACCACGCGATGCGCTACGGGGTAGTCAGGCCGTACAAGCCTGTAAAGCACAGGCACACCGGCGAGATCGAGCAGGAGCTTTCGGCCATAGCGAAAAAGCAGATCAAGATCAGCATGAGCCCCCACGCGGTCAACATCGTAAGGGGCATACTGACTACAAACCACACGTTCATGAAGAGGCCTGTGGAAGAGCTTGAGCTGTGGAAGATGTACCGCAACTCGTACAAGGGCGAGCCGTTTGTCCGGCTCATACGCGACAAGAAGGGCCTCTACAAGTTCCCCGATCCAAAATTCGTTGTCGGCTCGAATTTCTGCGACGTCGGCTTTGACATCGACGAATACAACCATAGGATAGTGGCGATTTCCGCATCAGACAACCTCATGAAGGGAGCGGCCGGCTCTGCGATACAGGTCATGAACGTAATGTCCGGCTACGAAGAGACCGACGGGCTGAGATACACCCCGCTGACGCCGGTATGATAGTCATAAAGATAGGCGGGAGCGTGGTCGACGGGCTGCACCCTTCGGCCCTCGCCGACATCAAGGAGATCGCCGAAAAGGACAAGCTTGTATTCGTGCACGGCGGAGGCAAGGAAGTGACCGCGACCGCGGCAAAGCTGGGCAAGGAGCAGAAATTCATAGTGTCGCCCGGCGGCGTGCGCAGCCGCTACACGGACAAAGAGACCGCGGACATTTACACGATGGTCATGTCCGGCAAGATAAACAAGGCGATCACCGGCATGCTACTGCGGCAGGGGATAAGGGCCGTGGGGATCGCCGGGATTGACGGCGGCATACTAAAGGCGGAGCGCAAGAAAAAGCTGCTGATCATAAACGAAAAGGGGAGAAAGATGATGATCGACGGCGGCTACACCGGCAAGATAAGCGCGGTAGACCCGGCGCTGGTGCACAACCTGGTCAACAATGGCTACGTGCCGGTGATATCTCCGATCGCGCTGAGCGAAGAATACGACTTTTTGAACGTAGACGGCGACAGGGCTGCGGCGTACGTCGCAGGCGGAGTAAAGGCCGACAAGGTAATATTCATCACAAACGTCAACGGGCTGATGCTCAACGAAAAGCTGGTCACGGGCATGACGCTGGAGCAGGCAAAGGCCGCCCTGCCAAAGATAGGTTTTGGCATGGAAAAGAAGGTGCTCGCCTGCACCGAGGCACTAGAGATGGGGGTCAAGGAGGCGATAATCGCGTCCGGCCAGGTGGACAGCCCCGTCTCATCGGCCATCGCTCATAACAACTGCACGGTGATTACACCAACTTGAGCGAAGACCATCACTTGGCGGCGCTCTATCAGCGGTTCCCGGTCAACCTTGCAAGGGGCAAGGGCGCCCGGGTGTGGGACACGAGCGGCAAAGAATACATCGACTGCATGGGAGGCTATGGAGTCGCACTGGTCGGCCACTGCAACGACAGGGTGGTCGCCGCGATAAAAAAGCAGGCGGAGATGCTGATAACGGCGCACATGTCCGTCTATAACGACACGCGCCTTAGGTTCATGGAGAAAATGTCGGCGATAGCGCCTCCCGGACACGGCAAGATGTTCTTTACAAACAGCGGGGCAGAGTCGGTCGAAGGCGCGCTAAAGTTCGCCCGCAAATACACGGGCAAGCACGGCGTAATAGCCATGAACGGAGGGTACCACGGCAAGACGTTTGGCGCGCTTTCTGTCACCTACAACGAAAAATACCGCAAGTCATTCATGCCGCTGCTGGACGGGGTAAAGTTCGTTCCCTACAGCGACCCTTCAAAACTTGAAGAGGCGATCGACGACACGACGGGGGCCGTCATCCTGGAGCCGATACAGGGCGAGACCGGCATAATCGTGCCGCCTGACGACCTCCTGCCAAGAATAAGGGAGATCTGCGACAGGCGCAAACTTGTCCTGGTGTTTGACGAAATCCAGGCGGGGCTCGGCAGGACGGGCAGGATGTGGGCGGGGCAGAACTGGAACACCACGCCGGACATCATGTGCCTTGCAAAAGGGATCGCCGGCGGGGTCCCGATGGGGCTCATTACCACAAGGCCTGAGATAATGGAGGCGACAAAGCTCGGCGAGCATTCGTCGACGTTTGGCGGGAGCCCGATAGCATGCGCTGCGGGTGTCGCGACCATTGAAGCGCTGACCGACGATCGGCTGGTTGAAAATGCCTCCAAAGTCGGCAGGCACTTTAAGGAGAACCTGAACCGGCTGAAGGAGAAGCACAAGATAATCCGTGAGGTAAGAGGCCTGGGCATGATGCTTGCGGTGGAGCTGCGCTTTGAAGTAAAAGACGTGCTCTATGACGGAATCCGCAACGGTTTGCTCATGCTGTATTCGGGAAGAAACATCATTAGGCTCCTTCCGCCACTTGTAATGGATGAAACGACGGTTTCTCGCGCAGTTGATATAATGGATGCTGTATTGACTAGCGAGGAAAAGAGAAGGAATGTCAGCTAACATCGACGAGACCGACGAAAAGATAATCCGAATAATGCAGGGGGATTCCCGCAGGGCGTTTGTCGAGATCGCAAACGAGATCGGGCTGTCAGAGTCGGCCGTCCGGCGCAGGGTAAAGAATTTGGTAGACAGCGGCGCCATCAAGCGCTTTACAATAGAGCTAGGGGCGAGCGACAAGACCAGCGCGATAACGCTCATTTCCGTGGCATCGACGGCTGACACGTCGGCCGTGTCCGGCAGGCTGATGAAGCTGGGCGGAGTCGAAGTAGTATATGAAATAACCGGCCAGTTCGACATTGCCGCGATAATCGCAGCGCCGGCGATAGCGGAGATCAACAAGTGCATCGACGACATACGCAAGATAGAGGGCGTGTCTGACACCAACACGGTCATCATACTGAGGACGATGCGCTAGACAGTAGTTCATATACTACTTGTCTTCTAAAATCATCTGATGTCAGGGCCGCAGGCAGACCCGGAGACCCGGAAATACCGGGAGAAATGCAGCAACATCCTTGCGATATCGCCGCGCATACGCTACGCCGGCATCATGAACAGGTTTGGCCGCACGCTGGCCGGCGGACTGCGCAAGGGAGTGGTGCCGCTGCTAAAGCAGGACGAAGCTCGCAACGAATACTTTATTGAGGCGACTAGGAACCGGCTCCGCAAGAACTTTGAAGGATCGATAGGCAAAACGGAATACACATTTACCGAGAACGAGAAGGTCAAGATACTGACGATCGCAAGCGAGGAGCACTTTTACTACATCACTATGGACAAGGAGACGCCCGCAGCCGAAGTTGCCAAGATCGTTGAAGCCGTTAAAGAGCTGGTAAAGTGACTATAGCTCCGGCTCTTTTCCCTTGAAATGCCGCTGCACCGGCTCGATTATCCTGTTGACGTAGGTAGCCGTCGCGCCCTTCAGGTCCATCGGGTGTATCTTTTTCGCCACGAATTCGCGCTCGACGTCGCTGTAGCTCGAATACGTCGTGCCGCCGCCGTACTTTGCCGGCCGCTCTATCACAAACTCTTCAAACTGGTGGAAGACCACGTAGCGCACCAGCTCCAGAATGGGGTTGCTCTCTGCCACGCCAACGGGGCAGAACGCCTTTGAAATCTTGTCCCTGATCGCCTTTTCGTCGTCGTGTACGAGTATCCCGCTCGCCGGCTTGCTCTTGCTCATCTTGCTGGATATCTTTGCGTCTTCGGCCGCGTTTTCGTCAAGGCTCGTGCCGGCAGGCTCTGAGAGGTCCGGCAGCAGGTGGTGGTGGACTACGACCGGCACCTTCCACCCCAGCTTTGGGAATATCTCCCTGACAAGCATGTGGATCTTGCGCTGGTCCATGCCGGCGTGCACGATGTCGAGGTTGAGCGCCTTGATGTCGACTGACTGCATCGGCGGGTACAGCAGCTGGGAGAGGTCCAGGTTCTTCTCCGCCTCGCTCCTGCCCATTATGGTGAGCGAGCGCATCGTCCTTGCGAGCGTCATGTGCTTTGAGAAGCGCACAAACTCCTCCCAGTAATTTTCGCGCTGCCTGTACAGGTCGCTGCCAAGGACAATGTTGACGCCGGGGCAAAAGAACCGGAACGCCTCCGCGTAGTATTGCGAGATCTTTTTTATCTTATTCCAGTCGCCGCCCAGCTTGTCGTTGATATAGGTGTGCCAGTCGGCGAGGAAGACGGTCGTGTCGATGCCGGCCTTGATAAAGTCGTTTATCTTGAACCCCGTCAGGATCAGGCTGCCGAGGTGGAGCGCGCCGGATATTTCCAGGCCGATGTAGTGCTTTGGGTGCGCCTTTGCTTCCAGGAGCGCCCGGAGCTCGCCAGCCGTCACGACCTCCTCGGTCGGCTCCCGCGTCACTAGTGCAAGCCGCTCTTCAACGTCCATCTTAGAGAAATTCCACGTCAACACTTCTATAAACTTTGTACCCGGGGTCGGACCGAATCATGATGAGCTAAGAAGGTTCGCCAAGCCAAATAAGCAAATACATCATGATTGGATTATCTGTGCTGTCCCTCGTGCATAGATACCTCGCAGGGCGCAGGAGTGAAAATTCCTGTCGCCCTGCGTTTCCTGAACAATCCTCGACCCCCTTTATACCGCATTTTGGGCTATGATTGGCATGAAGCAGCTCGCGCTGGTCGCGCCACTGGCAATCCTTCTCCTGTTTCTGCCGGCATTCGCGCAGAAGGAGAACATGACGCAGGACAGCCTCCAGCTGCAAGCGCCCGGCGACGAAGAGCCCGTGCTCGAGCAAACGTCAGATAAGGCCACCTACCTGGTGCAGCTCAGGTGGCCCCAGGACGGGCCGACCCCACAGGTCGGCCTTTCGATAGAGCTTGTCTTCCTGAATGCCAGCTCTCCACAGCCGACTGAAGAAAACTTTCCCCAGACCGAGACCAACGAGACCGGCGCGAGCGGCTTTACCGATCCTGGCATAATAGAGACCACGCTCCATGTGGAAAGCTATGACATCACGATCTATGCCGGCGACGGCAGGGAGCTGTGGGAAAAGGCTGACCAGCCCGGCGAGGGCGGCAGGGGCACGCAGAGGATAGATTTTGAAGGCAACTACACCGGCCCCATCACTATAAACATAATCAACATCCGGCCCGGGTGGGACGCAGGAGGGACTGTCACGGCAGAGGACCTGACCGACTCGGTTTCATTCACCGCGACGGTAGTGCCGGAATTCCCGGTAGCCCTGGCGTTACTGGCAGGCGGAGTAGCCGCAGCGATAGCTGCGGCGCGGCTAAGGCAGGCACGAGTTATGTAACATTGGTCTGAAGCCGATAAATTCCATACAAGCAAATCCCGCGGCATGAGTGACATTATATCATGGGACAAGGCGATCGGCACAAAGGTAAAGTCTAGCGACGACGAGGACCTCGGCAAGGTTCAGAGCATAACCCGCGACTACATCCAGACAAAAAAAGGTACGGTGTCAAAGAGCTATTACTTTATACCAAAATACTACCTGAGCGGCTACGACGGCGACCGGCTGTGGGTCTCTCTGAGCAAGAGCGAGGTAGAGTCGAGGTTTGAAAAAGAAGAAGAGCCCGAGCTCTCAGAGCTAGAGACGCCGGAATACGCCCAGCGCAGGACTACCGTCATGGAACGGCACCCTGAATTTGCCACGAGCATCCCCTCAGACATGGTCCAGCTGCCCTGGGACAAGATAATCGGCGAGAAGGTAAAGTCTAGCGACAAAAAGGACCTTGGCGACGTGGAGAGCATCGCAAGCGACTATGTCGAAGCCAAGGAAGGCGTGGTGAGCAAAAAGCACTATTTCATCCCAAAGTATTTCATCCAGGGCTTTGACGGCGACAAACTCTGCGCTTCGCTGACAGAGGACGAGGTCAAGGACCGCTTTGAGCGCGACAGCCCCCCCAGCCGCCCTCAGAGTTCCAGAACGAGGCGTACAGGGAGCATGTGCGCAGGGTGGAATCCAGCTACCCGCAGTTTGTCCACGGCGTGCCCTGGATGGCCAAAGAGCCTTCGACAGAGATCCCGGTCGACTACTCCGGCACCACCTACAACATACCTTGGGACCAGCTGATCCACAAGCACGTCAGGACCACCGACAACGTGGAGGTGGGCTATGTTGAGCGGATCGGCAACGAGTTTGTCGTGGTGAGGGAGGGCGTTTCGGACGTCCATGTCTATTACGTCCCGAAAACGTACATCCGCGACTATGACGGGAGCCAGCTCTGGATAGACGCGCCGAGCGGCCTCGTCAGGTCAAAGTTTGAGAGGGAGGCCGAGCCCACGGCGGAAGAGCTGCGGGCTCTTGCAGACGACGCCCCGCGCTACAGGCGTGCGGAGCCGCAGGCGCGCGCAGAGCCGGACAGCGTGATGGTGGAAACAAATGTAGACGTGGAAGAAAAAAGAACGACAGAGGGCGCCTAGCCCTACCCTATCTTTACGACCGGCGCATAGCTGGCGAGCCAGTCCTTGTGCTTTTTGTACTCCGGGTCCGCGTCCTTTACCAGCTGCCAGAACCGGGGCGAATGGTCCAGCTCTACAAGGTGCATGAGCTCGTGGATGATGACATAGTCGATGACTTCAGGCGGCGCCGCAGCCAGCAGCAGGTTAAAGTTCAAGTTGCCCTTTTTCGAGCAGCTGCCCCACCTGGATTTCTGGTTCTTTATCGACACCCTGTTGTATTTCAGGTTCAGTTTGCTGGCAAGCGCCGGGAGGCGCTCTAAAATTATCTTACCGGTCTGCTCTTTGTACCATTTCTGGATCTCCTGCCTATGCCTGCGTTTATCGGCCACGTGGAAGGTGATGACTTTCATCGAGTCGGAAACGACGGCCGACTGCTGCCGGTCCTTTACGACGTGGAAGCGATACTTGCCGCCGAGGAAATAGATCGTGCCCGGCTCTAGCCCGCCGCAGCGTTCCTTCAGCCTGTCGTAGTAGCGCGACGTCCTGATTATCCAGTCCTTTTTTGCAGAGACAAAGCTCTCGAGCTCTTCTGCGCGGTAGTTCGGCGGGACGATCGCCTCGACGCCGTTGATGCCCGAGACGAGCTTGAGCCTCTTCGCCCTATTGCTCGTGCGGACGCCTATCTGTATGCCACCGAGCGACAAAGTCAAGCTGTATATCCAGTTTTGCAGGTTGTTAAAGAATTTTTTGCAAAAAGAGATATACCTTTTCCCGTGCAATTTCAGCAGATGCCGCGGGGCACCCGGATAAGGGCAGGCGAGCTGGCCGGCAGGCTGGGGGCGCTTGACATCGACGAAGGCATACGGATAGAGGGTGTCGGAGGCAAGATGTTTGTCAATCGTAACGCCTCCGGGATATTTGTAGTGCAGCTCGGCAATGACTTCCAGTACCTCGGCTCGGCAGGGCAGGTGACCTGCCTGATAAAGTCAAGGTTTGGAAAATACTCAGCATGGGCCTATTGAATAGAAAATTCCACGCTAATTACAGATATCTTAATTAAATGAAGCCGGGTTCTATGTGTCATGGCATCCGGCAAGTACTTTAACAAGGGCGTCAAATCGCTGGACTCACCGCACGTGGGTCACGTGGTAAGGGAGACCGAAGACAAGATTGTAGTTTTTGGCGGCGGCGATGACAGGTACGACATTCCAAAATCAAAGATCAAGTTTGTCAGCGGCAACGTGCTTATCGACCTTCCGCTGTATGATATCGTAAAATTGTACAAGATCAGCAGGGCCGAGCCGCTGCCGGCTGGCAAGGAAGTGAAGGACCCGTGGACAAAGACCGGCAACGTCGACCTTGCCGCCTACGAGAGGGAGTATCCAAAGTCCCTGTTCAACAAGGGCGTAAGGACTCAGGACGAAGAGCACGTCGGACACGTGATGAAAGAGACCGACGACAACATTGTAGTGTGGGGGCACTATGACTACAGGTTCGACGTCCCCAAGAAAAAGATAATCGCGGTCGGCAGGAACGTCATCCTGGGGATGAACTACCAGGACATATTCAAGTACAGGGCAGACAGGAACGAGCCGCTACCGGAAGACTAGATTACGCCTGCTTCGCGCAGCTTGCGCGGCAGATAGACGTCAGCCAGGTACTTGAAGCCGTGCTTGAAGAATGCGTCCAGCTCGCACTTTTCCTCCTTCTTTAAGAACAGGTCGAGCTCTTTCTGCCACTGCTTGTCCTGGAACCACGGTTTTTTCTTCATGTCGTTTGCTCTGTTGATGTCTTCGTCTGTCGCGGCAAGTCTTGCGACTTCCGGAATGTTGTACTCGTAAATGTCGGAGAACATCATGCCGAGCACCTTGGCATCGGGGGTGACGAGCCGGTCGCTGTCGTAGCTCAATGACTCGCTGCCGACCTTGTAGCGGAGCGCGATGCCGAGGCCCCACGGGTCGGCGTCTGCAAACACCACCACTGGCTTTTTCCACTCTTCGTTGAGCGCCTTGACCATCATCCTGGTCGCCCTGTCCGGCTCGCCCGAGCCTGTCATCAGGATCGCGTTGTATTTCTGGATAAAGCCTGATTTGCGTATGTTGTTGAGCACCGTGTCCTTCTCCACCACCATCACAAAGTCCGCCTTGACCTTCATTATCTCCACGTCGCGTATGTTGGTTGGTATCAGCTGCGATGTCGCCCTGCTGCCAAGGTTGCAGTCGATGATGTCGCCTCCTACCCGCAGTGTGATTGGCCCGGAGATCATGCCCTTTGGCTTTGACGTGACCGAGAACTCTTCCCTTGGGACGCCCGTCAAAAGCTCGATCGCCTTTATCGCGTCGTCGGAATTTTCCTGCCCCGCCCAGAACTTTTGCTTGTTCTTTTCGTCGCCCACCGTGCTCAGGGTGGCGTAGTACATGCCCCTTATCGTGCTCTCCATCTCTTCGTCCAGCAGCCTGCGGACGGCGTTTGCCATCACGAGATACTGGGTAAAAGTCGGGATTTTCTTGGTGCTGTCGGGGCTTATGCCGACTATCTTTTCGCCGATGGTGAGCATCCTCTTTTCGTCAGACCACACCGTGTTGTCCGAGCCCACCTTTGGGATGTTCAGCACCGGCATTGTCTTTTGGACCATAAGATCGGCGCTGACATCCTTCATTATCAGCTTGATCTTTTTGATAACTTCCTGGTGGCGCTTGTCAGTTGTCGGCATTTGCTTTCTTCCTCCCCTTTGGCTTGCCCTCGATCACTGCATCCAGAGTTGCCTGCTTGTCCTCTTTCTGCAGCGGTTCAGGTACCTTTTCCTTCTTTGCCTTTGGCTTTGACAGCTTGCCTTTTTTCCTTGCCGCGTTGATTGCGATCTGCTCCCTGTCCGGCTTGATCACTTCGCCGTCGATCTCGACTTCCTCTTCCACCTCTTCCTCGAGGCGCTCGCTGGTGATCTTGTCTTCCTTCTCAACGGGGGCGATTGCCAGCTGCTCGACCTTTACGTGCTTTTCCGCAAGCTCAGTGAACGCCTGCTCAAGCTTTGCCGCGTCGACCTTGATCGACTCAGAGATCGCGCTTATGACCAGCGGGATGTAAAACTTGTAGAGGTTCAGCCTGCTGGCGGCCTCTTTCATGCGCAGCTCTTTTCTGATCTGCGCGCTCACTTTTCTGTAGAGCTCAGACAGGCAGTACTTCATGTATTTTTTCAGCTCGCCTTCCGACGCGATGCTCTCCTTGCCGGCCGTCTTGTACGGTATCTTTGTCGAGCAGATGTGGAAGAACACGTGCAGCGGCAAGAGCTCAACCGCTCTATCCGATTTTACCTCTACATTGGCAAACTCTTTCGCCTCCTGCTTTGTAATGCCCATCCTGTTTATCGGTACCTCAGATACAACTTCCCTTGCCACGTCGGACCCTTCGTCGTACAAAAGCGGGATCTTGTTTGCAAACCTGTAGAGCTTGAACGAGGGGATGTCGCCTCCGTACGCGATGCCGCACTCTACGATCGTGGGCCGGTTGTTGATGACGCACGTGCGCGAAGAATATGCGGTCAGCGACGGCTTTAGTATCTTTACTGAAATCTGCGGCCGCTGGACATCCGGAGCGCCCGCGCCTTCCGCCGTCGGGACGGCTTCCCTCGTGGTGATTATCGTGTATTCAGAAGTCATGCCGGCAGTCAGGATCTGCTCGCCAATGGGGCTCAAATGATCCGTGTTTGCCTGCTGGAAGGGCGTGTGCTTGCACACCTTTACTATCTCGATGAGCTCGTTTTCGCTGTACCTGTCGGCGGGCTTGTTCTCCACGCCGGCCTTGGCGATGATGTCCTTTGCCTTTTCGCTCGACATTTTCTGGAACGACGCGGTCAGGACCCCCTGGAGCGTGGTCTTGTTGTTCATAAAGTTCATTATCGCCTTCTTTAGCGTCTGGAGGTCCATGTCTGCCGGGTGCGGAAGGACCTCCCTTGCGGGCTGCGGCATCACTTCGGTCCTTTTCTCAAAGGTGACCTTGCCCTCGTCCGTCTCGTACTCGATGACCGCGTAGGGGTTGACGACGCTCGTCTGGCTGATGTATTCGTTGACCTTGGCCTTTATGTTGTTCCTCGTGATCGGGGAGAGTTTCGCGTGGAGCACGGCCTCGACCCTGAACCCCGAGTCGCCGGCGATCCTGCCCTCCTCGCCCCTTACCGGCTTTTTGGCAAGGACGATCGGCTTGTTCGTGCTGATGTCGGTCCTGAGCTCGAAATAGTACTCCGAGCCCTCTTCTTGCGACTTTGACCAGACCCTGAGCGGATGAATGGTATCCTTTGTAGAAAAGGCGGCTATCATCTTCAGGCCGACCCCGAACAGGCCGCGCTGCTGCTTTTCAACGTACTTGCCCGACGTCAGGAACGAGCAGACCGCGACGGGCACCTTGTCCGGCGGCACGCCTATGCCGTTGTCTTCGCAGGTGATCGTCCACAGGTCGTTTGCAGGGTCGAGCATCTTCAGCGACAGCGACAGCCTGGGCAGAATGTGCTCGGTTTCGCAGGAGTCAAGCGAGTTTTCGATGAGCTCCCTTACAGCCATGTACAGGATGCGCTCGGTTGTAAAGCCCGCCAGCGCAGAGTTGTCGACAAAGAATTCCGATTCTGCCTTTTTGTCGTACCTGACTCTTCCTTTCGGCCTTTGCTGCGCAGCTGCAACTTCTACAGTGG
>Ga0299913_10001837_pt1 | contig 16204 bp, 10 predicted proteins | sample RVTome_9_FD_201360 | JGI IMG/M metagenome (GOLD analysis project Ga0299913, IMG submission 201360) | Soil microbial communities from uranium-contaminated site in the Upper Colorado River Basin, Wyoming, United States - RVT155D38 (version 2) ...
CCTCTCCGCCGAAAGCCAGCCCGATGCCCTGGTGCCCGAGACAGACGCCGAGCACTGGTGTCTCGGGACCGAAGCGGCGGATGACGTCGACCGAGATCCCGGCGGCTTCGGGCCGGCCGGGACCCGGTGAGATGACGATGTGCGACGGGCGCATTTCCGCGATGGCCTCGATCGTGATCTCGTCGTTGCGCTTCACGAGCGGAGGGGCACCGAGCTCGCCCAGGTATTGGGCGAGGTTGAACGTGAACGAATCGTAGTTGTCGACGAGCAGGATCACAGCCCTTCCTCGGCCATGGCCAGCGCCTGGAGCAGCCCCCGCGCCTTGTCGCGCGTCTCTTCGTACTCGGCCGCGGGATGCGAGTCGGCCACGATCCCGGCGCCGGCCTGCACCCGCGCCGTGCGGCCGCGGATCGTGATGGTCCGGATGGCGATGCAGAAGTCCAGATTGCCCGCGAAGTCGATATAGCCCACCGCGCCTGCGTACACGTCCCGTCGCGTGGGCTCGAGCTCCGTCAGGATCTGCATCGCGCGAATCTTCGGCGCGCCCGACACCGTGCCCGCGGGAAAGCAGGCCACGAGCGCGTCGAGGTGGTCGTGGTCGTCGGCCAGACGGCCGTCGACGGTCGACACGAGGTGCATGACGTGGGAGTAGCGCTCGATCGCCATGTACTGCGGAACGCGCACGGATCCGAACTGGCACACGCGGCCAAGATCGTTCCGGCCGAGGTCGACCAGCATCACGTGCTCCGCGCGCTCCTTCTCGTTGCGCTTCAGCTCCTCTCCCAGCCGAAGGTCCTCCTCCTCGCCAGTTCCGCGCGGACGCGTGCCCGCAATCGGGTGCGTTTCGGCCCGTCCGCCCTCCACCCGGACGAGCATCTCTGGCGACGACCCCACGATAGAGAGGCCACCCAGGCGGATGAAGTACATGTAGGGCGACGGGTTCACGTGGCGCAGCGCGCGATAGACGGTGAACGGATCTGCCGTGATGTCGGCCTCGAACCGCTGCGAGAGCACGGCTTGATAGATGTCGCCGGCAGCGATGTGCTCCTTGATGCGTCGGACGCCTTCCTCGAATCGATCGCGCGGCTGGTTCGCGCGGATGTCGGGTGCCGATCCCGGGCGCGGTTCCGCGTGCGAGAGCTCGCGCTCCAGCTCCCGTTCGAGAAACTGAATCTTCGCGCACGCGAACTGGTAGAGCGCCTGCAGATCGTCGTCGGCCGTGATGCGTGCATTGGCGACAATCAGGATCCGGTGCTTGACGTGATCGAAGGCGAGCACGGTGTCGAACAGCATGAACCCCGCGTCGTCTTCGGCGTCGCCCGAGGCCCAGGAGGCCTGCTGCCATGCGGCCTGCAGGGCCGGTTCGAACAGCGGCGCCGCGTCGTAGCCGATGAAGCCGACCGCCCCCCCGGTGAACCGCGGCAGTCCCGGCACGTAGGGCGATTGGAACTCGGCCATTAGCCGGCGCACCACCGCGACGAAGGGCTCGTCCGTGTTCGTCGCCACGCCTGCCCGCTCGATCGTGGTCCGGCCGCCGCGGACCTTGAGCACGAGGAAGGGATCCTTGCCGAGGAACGAGTAGCGGGCGACCCGCTCACCCCCTTCGACGCTCTCGAAGAGGAACGCGTAGTCGGAATGCTCCGCGATCTTGAGAAACGCGGATACCGGGGTCAGCAGATCCGCGATGATCTCCTTGACGACCGGCACGAACGTGCCGCGCCGCGCCAGGTCCACGAACTCCTCGAACGTCGTCTGCTTCATAGGACGCTCTGTCCTGCCGCCTGCTGAAAGAGCCCGGCGGGCGGCGGCGCGCCCGCCCACAGTTCGAACTGCCGTTCCGCCTGCGCAACGAGCATCTCGAGGCCGCCAATCGTCATGCACCCTGCCGCGCGCGCATCGGCCAGCAGCCGTGTCTCGGCCGGCGCGTAGACCAGATCGAAGACGATCTCGCCGTCGAGCGCCGCGCTGGCGATGGGGCTGTGGGTGCCCGCGTCGCCCGTCGCGGGGATCGCGTTGACGAGGACGTCCCAGCTGCCCGCGCGCGGCGGGAACTCGCCGACGCGGCCGCCCGCGAGATCCGCGATCTCGCGCGCGGCCTCTGGCCGGCGCGCACTGACGGTCACCGCCGCCCCCATGTCCGCCAGGGCGACCGCGACGGCACGCGCGGCGCCGCCCGCACCGAGGATCGTCGCCCGCACGCCGCGCACCGCGAGCCGCCCCGAGAGCGGGGCGGAGAACCCGTAGACGTCGGTGTTCGCGCCGTACCAGCCGCCATCGCGCACCACGAGCGTGTTGATCGCGCCGACGCGCCGCGCGAGCGGATCGAGCGCGTCCATCTCCACCATCAGCGGCACCTTGAAGGGCGCGGTGATGCTGGCGCCCGCTAGACCGATCGCCCGCGCGAACCGGACGAAGTCCTCCGCGTCGGCTGCTTTCAGCGGAAGGTACACGGCATTCATGCCGAGATGGCTGAACCCCGCGTTGTGCATGGCGGGCGACCGCGAATGGCTCACCGGATTCCCGACAACGCCATAGATGGCCGTGTCGGGCGTCAGCTCGCGCAGCCGGAACTCCCGCAGGAGCCGATCGGGGGGGAGCTGGCCGGGCGCGACCTGCTGTCCGGCGTAGGTCCAGCGGTTCCCCAGCCTCGCGGCGAGGACCCGCGAGACCACCCCCGGTTCCCCCATGGCTACGAGCACGTGATCGGACTGGAACGCGCCGGGATCGCCGGGCCTCCAGGTTGCCAGTGACATCACCTGGAGGGCCTCCGAGAGAGTGGACACCTCGACCGCGAGCTTCGCGACTTCGGCGCCGAGCGTCTTCAGGGCGCCCCACCGGCTGGCGAGGTCCGCAGGCACGGACCCGAACGTGTGCGATGACACCACCACACCCCGGCCCCGCCTGGCCCGGATCAGATCGAGCGCGAACGCCGCGCGGGCCTCCACGTCGATGAACTCGGCCCCGGCTGCCGCCGCCTGTTCGAGGATGCGGCAGCGGACCTCCTCGCTGCCGTCGAACCTGCCCCCTTCCCAGACAGGGCGGCACGTGACGATGACAGGACGACGGCGGCCATCGAGCGCGCCGACCGGATCGGGAGCGTCGACGCCGTCCAGGCGCACTTCGACGAGGTCGGCTCCCTCAGCGGCGTCCCGCCGGCGGCGCACCTGCTCCATCGTCGTGCCCGTGACGGAGACGCAGATTTGTGGCTCTCTCATGGCTTCAGAACAAAAAAAGCCCCCTCAGCCGAAGCTGAGGAGGCTCTTGAATCTGTCAATCCGCCCGCCCTCTGGCCAGCGGTCCGCCTCCTCAGCCGGAGCCGTAGCGCCACCAGCCGGACCGGAAGGTCCGCAAGAGGCCGGCACGGCAGGAGGTGATCTCTGGACGCAAGCCGGGCCACGATAACACCTTTCTCCTTGACCTGCAACCAGTTGCTCTCTATAACGGATCCAGCGGACTCGTAGGGAATCCGAATCGCCCAACCTCCCGGGCTACCGTCCACGTCCAAATGCGTATGACGACACGAACTGCTGTGGCAGCGCTCGGCGTTGCTGTCTTCCTTGCCGTCGCGCCGCGCGCGATCAGTCCTCTGATGCCGCTCGAAGAGGTCCGTCCGGGCATGATCGGCATCGGGCGGACGGTCTTCGAAGGAGCGGAGCTCGAGGAGTTCCGCGTCCACGTCCTCGGCGTGCTCCGCAACGTCCAGGGGCCCAAGCGCGACTTGATTCTGGCGCGTCTCGAAGGAGGCCCGCTCGCCCAGACCGGCGTCGCGCAGGGCATGAGCGGCAGCCCCGTGTACATCGATGGCCGGCTCGTCGGCGCCGTGTCCTACTCGGTGGGGGCCTTCTCGCGCGAGCCCATCGCGGGGATCACCCCGATCGCCGAGATGAAGGACGCCACGGCGATGCCTGCCGCGCGCGCGGCGTCTGCCGTGCGGCTGCAGTTGCCAGTCACGCGCGAGAACCTGACCGCCGCGCTGCAGGCCACCTACGCGCGCCTGGCGCCGTTTGCCAGCCGGCCCGCCGACGTGCAGGGCATCGGGATTCCCACGGCGGCGGGCGCCCAGCTCGGCGCGATGCTCCGCCCCATCTCGACGCCGTTGCTGATGGCCGGCTTCGAGCCGGCCATTGCCGAGCTCGTCGGCGGCGCGTTCCGCGAGTCAGGCTTCACCCCGATCATCACGGGCGGCGTGTCTGCGGATCTCGCCGCGCCTGCTGGGCCGCTGCGCGAGGGGGACGCCATCGGGGTGTCGCTCATCAGCGGCGATCTGGAGATGGGTGCGACAGGCACGGTCACGCACATCGACGGCGATCGCGTGTACGGGTTCGGCCATCCGTTCTACAACCTCGGTCCTACGGCGTTCCCGCTGACGCGCGCGCACGTGCATACGATGCTGCCGAGCCTGATGAGCTCGTTCAAGATCTCCAGCCTCGGCCACACCATTGGGACGATGCAGCAGGACCGCGCGACGGCGATCGCCGGAACGCTCGGCGCCGGACCCTCGCTCGTGCCGATGACGGTGACGCTGCAGTCGGAGCGCGCGGGCGGCCAGGCAGTCACGCGCACTGTGCAGCTGCAGCTCGTGAACGACCAGCTGTTCACGCCGCTCCTCGCCTATGTGGCGATGTTCAACACGCTCGGCGCGTACGAGCGCCAGTACGGCGCCGCGACGATCGCGCTCCAGAGCCGTACGCGCCTGACAGGACACCCGGACCTCGTGCTCGAGGACGTGTTCGCCAGCGACAATCCGATTCTTGGCGCCTCGACGGCCGTCGCCGGACCACTCACGACGCTGCTCGGCAACACGATCGCCGACGTGGCGGTCGAGGGCGTGGACGTGACGATCACCGCGTCCGAGACACCGCGAACGGCAACGATCGAACGCGTGTGGCTCGACGACATCCGGCCCCGCGCCGGCCGCACGGTCACGCTCAACGTGCTCACGCGCGGGTACCGGGGCGAAGAGCGCGTCTCGAGCGTGCCGGTCGAGATTCCGGCGCACGCGCCGCGGGAGCTGACGGTGCTCGTGAGCGACGGGCGCCAGCTGAATGCCGCCGAGCAGCGGGAGCTGCGGGGCCCGCTGCAGCCACAGTCCATCGCCCAGCTCGTGAAGGCGTTCAACGAGACACGCCGCAACAACCGCATCTACGTCCGCCTGATGACCGGCCGTCCCGGCGCCGTGGTCAACGGCGAGGCCATGACGGCGCTGCCCCCGTCCGTGCTGTCGGTCCTCGAGGGGGACCGCAACGGCGGAAGCTTCACGCCCATCCGCACGGCGCCGCTCGGGCAATGGGAGATCGCGACCGAGTCGGCGGTCACGGGATCCCGGGTCCTGACGATCAACCTCGAGGCCCGTTAATCACGATGACGATCCGGTTCCGCGTCCTGCGCCGCCTGGCGCCGGTGGCGTTGCTCGCCTGCGTCACGGGCGCAGCACTCGTCGCGGCCAGCCCCGAGTTCTGGACGGTGTCGAACCAGGCCGATTTTCTCAAGGGCGAAGTCGCCGATCTGTCGATCGACAGCGACGGACGGGTGTTCCTCGGGCCCGCGGCCGCTCCGGTGGCGGATACCGCTGCGCCGTTCCTGTGGGCGCTGCTGACCGGGAGCGACGGGACGATCTTCGCCGGCAGCGGCAACGAAGGCCAGGTGCTGCGGGTCGCACGCGACGGCACCGTCAGCACCTTCTTCGACTCTCCGGAGCTCGAGGTGCACGCGCTCGCGGCGGCCCCCAGGGGGGGGCTCTATGTCGCGACGTCGCCCGGCGGAAAGATCTACGCCGTCAGCGCCGACGGCGAGTCGAAGATCCTGTTCGACCCGGAGACGCGCTACATCTGGGCGCTCGCGGCCGACCGTGCCGGCAACCTCTACGCCGCCACGGGAGATCAGGGCGTCATCTACAAGATCACGCCGGACGGGCAGGGCTCACCGTTCTACAAGACGGGCGCTACCAACGTCGTGTCGCTCGCCGTCACGGACACGGGAGAGGTGATTGCCGGGACCGAGTCGCCGGGGCGTGTGTTCCGGATCGACGCGAGCGGCAAGGCGTTCGTGCTCCTGGACTCGTCCTACCGCGAGATTCATCGTCTGCGGATCGGGCCGAACGGGTCGATTTATGCAGTGGCGGTCAGCGGCACGCCCGGCGCGCCGCCGGATCGCCCGGCCGACCCGTCCCCCCCTGATCCTGCGCGGCCGCCGACGGCCACGGTCACGACGGAGGTCACGGGTGTTGCCATAGGCGATGCGCCATCGTCGGCCGGGAGCAGTCCCCCGCCTCCCCCCACCCGCGCACCGCGCCGGCCGTCACGAGGAGCGATTTACCGTATTCAGCCGGACGGCCTGTGGGACACGATCTGGGAGACGGGAGACGATGCCCCGTACGATCTGCTGATCGAGAAGGACGGGAGCTTCCTTGTCGGCACGGGCACGGACGGCAAGATCTTCCGGGTGAGCGGCAGTCCCGCGCGCGCCACGCTACTGGCCCGGGCGGCGGCGCGTCAGGTGACTGCCCTCATCCGCGATGGCTCGGGACGCATCCTCGGCGCCACGAGCAACCCCGGCCGGATCTTCTCGCTGTCGCCCGCGCCGGCGCGCCGCGGCACGTACGAGTCGGATGTCCGCGACGCCGGCACGGTCGCGAGCTGGGGGGCCCTCCGTTGGCGCGCCGCGCTCGGGGGCGGGCGGGTTCAGCTCGAAACGCGGAGCGGCAACACCGCGCGGCCGGATGAGACCTGGAGCGCGTGGTCTGCGCCGTACACGAACCCCGACGGCGAGCAGATCACCAGCCCGAACGCCCGGTATCTGCAGTGGCGCGCGACGCTCTCGGCCGACTCCGGCGACGGACCGATCCTGACGTCGGTGACCGCAGCGTACCTGCCGCGGAACCTCCGGCCCGAGGTGCTCACGATCACCCTCCATCCGCCCGGCGTCGTGTTCCAGCGGCCGTTCTCGGCGGACATGGAGATTGCCGGGTTCGAGGACAACACCTCGGACGGGCGGCAGCCGGCGCAGACGGTACAGCCTCCCGGCACCCAGCCGCCGTCGCCGGCGCTCGGCCGCCGCATCTACCAGAAAGGCCTGCAGACGTTCGTCTGGAAGGCAGAGGATGAGAACGACGATCGCTTGCAGTACGACGTGCTGTACCGGCGCGAGGGGGACACGGCGTGGCGCCCGCTCAGACGCGGCCTCTGGGATCCGATTTTCGTGTGGGACACGACGTCGGTCCCCGACGGGACGTACGTCGTCAAGGTCGAGGCCTCCGACGCGCCATCGAACGCGCCGACCACTGCGCTGGTGGGCGAGCTGGAGAGCGCGAGCTTCGATATCGACAACTCCCCACCGCGCATCGAATTCCAGCCCTCGACCGCCGGCGCCCGCCGCATTACGTTCGTCGTGCGGGACGACCACTCCCCCATCCAGCGCGTGGAGTACTCCCTCGATGCCAGCCGCTGGCGCATCGTCTTCCCGAAGGACGGCATTCCGGACTCACGCATGGAGGAGTTCGAGATCACGCTCGGCGAGGCCGAAACCGGCCGCAGCGTAATCGTCCGGGCCACCGACGGCATGAACAACGTGGCGACGGCCGTCAGCGAAGTGCAGCGCTGACCACCACGGCAGACAGGCGCCGCGGAGTCTCAGCCGGTGGCGCTAGATCGTCTGTTGTGGTGCTCGTTTCGGTCGGACCGTGGTATGCGCCACCAGCCAGACGAGGTTCACGGCGACGGGCGACGTGCCGCGGCGGCCCGGCTCGAGGCTGGCATGCGAGAGGACGTCCAGCATCGAACGCAAATCCTCCTGCGAACGCGCGGCGCTCAGGAGGGACACGTCGGCCAGCCGTCCCTCCTGTGTCACGACGGCCGAGAACGCGAACATCATCTCGTCGTGCGACACGGGCTGCGCCAGCATGACCTCGATCGGACCGCGGACCGGCACGCTCGGCACCTGGAGGAACTTGTCGGTGCGGACCGGGTTGAGGTCGGACCCGATCGGCGCCGAGATCACGGCAATCATCGCGGCCAGCGAGTCCTCGCGGTCCGATGACGCGGCGTGCAGGACGCCGAGCGCCAGTACGACGCAGATGCAGGCGGAGACGGCGGCCGTGAGCCCGATCCAGATGAGGTGCACGTCCTCGATCATCCGCCCTGCCCGGGCCGTCCAGGACTCCTGCGCTTCGGCGCGCATGCGGCCGATGACCCCCCACTGCAGCCCCGTCCAGTCGTCGGCCGGTCCGGGCGCTGCCGCGAGCCGCAACGCATCGCCGACCGTCCGGAGCCCCCGCAACTCGGTCGCGCACCGCGCGCATGTGTGGACATGCCCTTCGATGTCGATCAGCTCACGAATCGGCAGCTCGCGGTCGTGGAAGGCGTGCAGACGCCGCCGCACGGCCGCGCAGGGGAACAGTGTCATGCGTCCCTCAGCTGGCCGCGCAGCGCCTCGCGGGCGCGCGCCAGGCGTGACTTCACCGTACCGACGGCCACGCCAAGTGAATACCCGATCTCTTCGTAGCTCAAGCCGTCGATCTCGCGCAGCACGAGGGCGGTCTTCTGATCGAAGGGCAGCGCATCGAGGGCGGCGCGGATGCGCGCCGCAAGCTCCTTCCGGCCGAGGAGGCGGTCCGGCGAGTCGTGGTCGTTCGGCTCGGGCACTTCCCCGTGATCGCGCAGGTGATCGTCGAGCGATATCTGCTGGTTCTTGTGGCGCCGCCTCCACCATCGCTGCCGGTTGCGCGCCTGATTGACGACGATCCGGTAGATCCAGGTGCGGAGCGCCGACTGCCCTCGGAATCCGTGGATGGTGCGGAAGACCCTCAGGAAGACTTCCTGGGAGAGATCCAGCGCTTCGTTGTGGTCGCCGAGCAGGTTGAGCGAGAGTTGGTAGACCATCCGCTGGTGCTCGCTCACCAGCTCGGCGCAGGCATCCTCGTCGCGAGCCGCACACCGCTGCACGAGGGCAGCTTCACGACCGTCGACGTCCGTCCAGACGATGGCACGAAACGGCTTCACACTGAGACCCTGTGCCATCTTACACCGCCCCCAGCCCCGACAGCCGCCGGCAATCCTTTTCCTGTTAGAACCCGCCCGCTACAGGAGGTTCCCGCGGCTGCCGGCCGCCTGGCATTGGGGGGCGAGACGGAACGAAGCGCGGCCACGGGTGCGCGCCCGGATCGACCGCTCACATAGGGGCGGCCGCTCGCCGCGGCTGCACGGTTCTGAAAGCTGCGGCTAGAATCACCTCATGAGGCGAGCCGTCCTGGTGGCCGTCGTGCTGCTGATCCTGATGATCCTCGGGTACGGTTATGCCGTGACACGCCGGGAGCGCGTCTACCGGCAGCTCGTCGCCCAGGGGGACGTTGCGCTGGCGGCAGGCGACGCGGCAGCGGCGGTGGCGGCGTTCGGCGGTGCCATCGCGCGGAAGCCCGACTCGATGGTGGCCTACCTCAAGCGCGGTGCCGCTCACCACCGGCAGGGCGATCTGGAGGCGGCCGCTTCGGACCTGGAGGTCGCGTCGCGACTCGATCCCATATCCCCGCGCGCGTTCGAGCTCCGCGGCGACGTGGCCTATGCGCAGCGGCAGCACGACGAGGCGATCGATCACTTCACCACCTCCGTCGCGCTCGACGACCGCTCCCCGCGCGTGCTCTACAAGCTGGGCCTCGCACAGCATGTGGCGGGTCGCGCGACGGAGGCGCACACGGCGCTGACGCGGGCCGTGGAGCTCGACGGCCGCTTCGCCGAAGCCTACTATCTGCTCGGCCTCTGCCTGCGCGATCTGAATCGCCCCCGCGACGCCGAGCACGCGCTGAAGCAGGCCGTCGCGCTTTCGCCGCGCCTGACCGCCGCACGCGAGGAACTCGCCGATTTGTACGGAGCACAGGATCGACGGCTCGCCCGCATTGCCGAGCTGGAGCATCTGTTGAGCGCCGACCCCAGCGCCGCTCGCCACGTCAGCGTCGCCGCGGCGTACGCGGCCGCGGGCCAGACACTGCGAGCCGTTCGACTGCTGCGGCGCGCCGCCGACCTCTATCCCGATCATGCGTCGGTGTACCTGGAGCTCGGCAGGGTGTGGCTTGCCGCCTCCGAGGGCGGGCGTGACAAGCCGGCGCTGGATGCTGCCGCCGACGCCCTTCAACGCGCGGCCGCGCTCGACGCATCCGGTCCGGTGCTGACTGCGCTCGGCAGGGTTTATCTCGCCGCCGGCAACCGGAGAGACGCGGCCGTGACGTTCCAGCGCGCTGCGGCGATGCTGCCCTTGGATCCGGCGGTGTTCCTCCATCTCGCGGATCTCGCCGACCGCAGCGGCGATACCGCGGCCGCTCACAATGCACGCGCGGAGTACGAGGCCCTCTCGACAGCCTCCAGGAGTCGCGCCGCCCCGCGCTGATTCTCCAGGCACCAGCGTGGCAGCCTCTGCGCGACCGCTGGCCTACGTGCACCGCCACGCGGAAGTCAGCCAGGCGGCGTTCCTCGCGTCACGCTCACACGCTCGTCGTCTTTGGATCCACCCGATCACGTAACCCGTCGCCGAGGAAGTTGAACCCGAGCACGAGCAGCGCAATCGCCAGGCCGGGGAAGATCGTCAGGTGCGGCGCATCGAACAGATGCGACCTGCCGGCATCCAGCATCGTCCCCCAGCTGGGTGTGGGCGGCTGTACGCCCAGGCCCAGGAAGCTGAGGGCCGCTTCGGCGATGATGGCTCCGGCCATGCCGAGTGTCGCCTGCACCACCACCGCCGGGAGGGCCGACGGCAGGACGTGTCGCGCCACGATGCGCGCGGGGCTGGCGCCGAGGGCGCGGGCCGCCTGGACGAACTCGAACTCCCGCGTGCGGAGAGCCTGGGCGCGCACGAGACGAGCGTAGCCCACCCAGCCGATCACCGAGAGAGCCAGGATGACGTTGCCCAGGCTCGGTCCGAGCACGGCCACGAGCGCGATCGCCAGGAGGATGCCTGGAAACGCCATCAACACATCCATCACTCGGCTGATCGCGTCGTCGATGCGGCCGCCGAAGTAGCCCGCGAGGGATCCAAACAGCATCCCGGCCGTGGAGGAGACGCTCACGACCGAGATGCCGACGAGGAGCGAGATGCGGGCGCCCGCCATGATCCGCGCGAGGATGTCGCGGCCGAGCTCGTCGAGGCCGAACGGGTGCGCGAGGCTCGGCCCCTCCAGGCGGCGCGAGAGCTCCTGCCCGGCGGGATCGTGCGGCGTCACGAGCGGCCCCGCGGCGGCGGCCGCGGCGGCGAGGAAGACGATCAGGGCGCCGATCCGAATCATCCGAGCCGGACGCGCGGATCGAGCAGCCCGTAGGTGAGATCCGTCAGCAGGTTTACCAGGACGTAGGTGAACGAGATGAACAGGATGCAGCCCTGGACGAGCGGGTAATCGCGGAAGTTGATGGCCTGGATGAGGAGTCGGCCCACCCCGGGCCACGCGAAGATCGTCTCGGTGATGATCGTGCCGGTCAGCACGGCGCCGAACTGCAGGCCGATGATCGTGACGATCGGAATGAGACTGTTGCGGAACGCATGCCGCAGAATGGCCTGCGTCCGGGAGACGCCGCGGGCACGCGCAGCCAGGACGTACAGCTCACGCAGTTCCTCGAGGAGGCTGGCGCGCGTCATCCTGGCGAGGATCGCCGCGAGCGCCGCCCCGAGCGTCACGGCTGGCAAGACGAGATGCGCGGGCGAGCCGGTCCCTGCGACGGGCAGCCATCCGAGGACGACGGCGAACAGGATGGCGAGGAGTGGTCCCAGCCAGAAGTTGGGCATGGAGATGCCGACGAGCGAGACGGTCATCGCGAGATGATCGACGGGCGTGCCGCGCCAGACGGCGGCGACGATGCCGAGGGGGACGGCGACGAGGATCGCCACGGCCATGGCGGCCAGCGCGAGCTGGAGCGTCCGGAGCAGCCGCGAGCCGATCTCCGCCGTGACCGGTGTGCCATAGCGGAACGAGCGGCCGAGATCTCCGCGGACCAGCCCGCCGAGAAACGTGCCGTACTGCGTCAGCAGGGGGTCGTTCAGCCCCAGCGATTCGCGCAGCCGCTCGACGTCCTCGGGCGCGGCGCTCTCGCCCAGCATCGACTGCGCCGGATCACCCGGCACCAGGTGGATGAGGGCGAACACGAGCGTGGCGACGCCAAGCAGCACGGGAACGGCCAGCACGACGCGACGCACGAGGTAGCGCAGCATGGGCGAGGGCAGGATACTACGCGACCTCGCCGGGCTCGATACCGAGCCGGCGGAGCATCTTGGCGAGACCCTGCCGGGAGATGCCCAGCGCCCGCGCCGCCATCTGCCGCTGGCCGCCAGCCTGTGCGAGCGCGGCCCGCACGTAGCGGCGCTCGAACTCCTCACGCGCGGCCTCGAACGTGCCGGTCGCCAGGGGACTCGTCGCGAGCTGCGCGGGCAGCGCCGCAGCGCCGATCCGGCCGCGGCGCGGCGCATGGACGGCAATCCACGCGATCGCATTCTGCAGCTCACGGACGTTGCCCGGCCAGTCGTAGCGTGACAGCGCGGCGACGGCATCGGCGCCGAGGGTGGCTTTCGACCCGAGCCGCGCGCACGCCTGGGCCCAGAAGCAGTGTGCGAGCACTGGAATATCCTCGACGCGCTCACGCAGCGGAGGCACCGTGATGCGCAGGACGTCCAGGCGGAAGCGCAGGTCCATGCGGAAGCGGCCGCCGGCGGTCTCCTGCTCGAGCCGCCGGTTGGTGGCGGCGACCACGCGCACGTCCACGCGCCGCGGCAGGTTCTCGCCGACGCGGCGCACTTCCCCTTCCTGAAGGACGCGCAGCAGCTTGGCCTGCGCGCGCGCGGAGAGCTCCCCTACCTCGTCGAGGAAGAGCGTGCCGCCGTCGGCCTCCTCGAACAGACCGGCGCGCTCCGTCGTCGCGCCGGTGAAGGCGCCCCGCGTGTGTCCGAAGAGCTCCGCCTCGACGAGCTCGTCGCTCAGGGCCGCGCAGTTGATGGCGCAGAAGCGACGCACGTGGCGCGGGCTGAGCCGATGGATGGCCCGCGCGACCAGTTCCTTGCCGCTGCCGCTCTCCCCTTCGATGAGCACGGGAAAGGGCGCGCGGGACGCCCGCGCGATTCCCTCGCGCAGCACGACGGCGGCGCGGCTCTCGCCGAGGAGATCACCCCAGGCCGATGCCGGCGGCGCGCTCGCGGCCGTCTCGAGCACGCTGCGCAGATGGGTGGCCATCGCCATGCCGGCGGCGCATAGCGCCGCGGCCACGACGCGGGAAACGATCTGCGTACCGGGAGCCCACCGGCACTCGATCGCACCCAGGACTTCGCCTCCGCAGCGCACCGGCTCGGCTGCGTCGCCGTGCGCGTCGCGTCCGGCTTCCACCGCCTTGCCGCACGCGATCGCCTGCATCGCCGCACGGGGCGCTTCGCGGAAGGGCCTGCCCGCGGTGGCGATCACCCGTCCATCGCGCGCCACCACACCGGCCGAGACTGCCGCGGTGGTCTCGCAGAGCGCGGTGAGCACGTCCGCGATGGCGGTCTGGTCGTCCTGCGCACGCTGCGCAATGTCCAGGAAGTGCCCCACGCGGGCCATTCCGTCGGCCGCCGCAGCACCAGCGTCGCGGGTCTCGCGCACTCCCTCCAGACCGGTCTCGAGGGCCTGGCCGACAAGCAGAGGCAGCGGTCGCCGCCGCGCTCTGTCGATGCCGATGCGGAGGCGTCGCCGATGATCCTCGCGAGCGCCCGCATCGGTCAGTGCTCGCCAGAGCAGCGCGCGGATCCGCAGCGACAGGAGCGGGAGGCGCGCCACGGCGGCAGACCGCAGACCCGCCGAGATCATGCCGCACGCCGCCTCCGCGTCACCGGCAGCCAGGAGCGCCTCGCCCACTGTCGCCTGGCTGCGCGCATACACGCGGAGCTCGTGGCACTCTGTGGCGCGGCGGAGTCCCTCGCGCGCCATTCTGACCGCGCGCGGCACCTCGCCCAGCTGCAGGTGCGCGCGCGCGCTTCGTGACAGCGCTTCACAGGCGGCCTCAGCACTGTCGATCGCCTGAAGCGGTTCGAGCGTCGAGAGGACCTCGTGGTAGCGGCCTTGCCAGTACAGCACTCGTGCCAGGGCCAGCATGCATTTCTGGTGGTCGGGCCCGGCGCCGAGGCTCGACGCGGCGACCGCCAGGCTGCGCAGGGCGGCCTCGGCCTCGGGCAACCGCAGCTCGTCGGTCCAGCAGACCGCGTCGACGCACGCGGCGCCAAGCTGCGTCTCGGCCGATGGGTCCGCGGTGCGCGCCCGCGCCGCCATTCCGGCGGCCTCGCTCGTCGCGCCCCGGCTGCGGCGCATCCAGGCCAATTCCAGCCAGCACTGTCCTGCTTCGCGCCGTTCGCCTTTGCCCTCGAGTACACCCGCGGCGCGCGCGAGCAGCCGGCTGGCCGCGGCATGACGGCCCTTCCGCTGCAGCGCCGCCGCACGCGGACGGGCACGCCAGATGGTCGCGTCGAGCCGCGATCGCCGACGACAGAGCCGATCCGCGGTGGGCGCCGCCGGCTCTGTCGGCGCATAGGGGGGCGGCGTCTCGTGCACCGTGAGTGGCATCGTGCTGGATTCGTCGCCGTACTCGCCACACGCCAGCGCCGACACGAACCGGCCGGGATTTCCCCGTGCGTGCCGTGCCGCGTCCAGCACGGCTTCCGCCGATGGACCCACTTCGGGATCGAGGTAAACCATGCTCGACATCTGTGCTGCCCCCATCGCCTCCAGGTGCACCGCGACACCCGGCAGCCGCTCCGTGGCGCGCTCGGCGATCAAACAGAGGTGCGGCCGTGTACTGGCCGCGGCCAGGCGAATCAGAAAGGTGCCGAGCGCGAGGCGCTCGGGCGCGCTCGCGGCCGCGTGTGTCACGACGCAGACGTGCCGGCCGCTCACCGCCGCCACCAGCCCGGGCCAGCAGACAAGCGCTGCCGGGCAGATCGGCACGTACCCAGCAGCCCGCGCGTAGCGCGCCGCCGCTGCGAGGAGCGTCCGGAGCCCGGAGCCGCGCGCGCCGGACAGCCGGATCTCGGTCACGCCGCCGCGGCGCGCCGTCGTGAAGAGCTCCGCGACGAGTGCGTCGGCGGCGCGGGCCTGCAGGACGACGCCAACCGGACGTGTTCCAGCCGGGGCGCGTGCCGGCGCGCGGCGGATGGCCACCCGCGCCAGCTCCGCCGGCAGGAACACCCCGTGCCCCTCGAGGAATCGCGACACGTGGCGTGCTGGCCGCGCGGGTGCACGCGGCGCACGCCCGCCTGGATGCTCCAGGGCGAACGCCTCGAACAGCGCGCGCGGGCCGGCGACGCCGTAGTCGACGAGCGGGTTCAGCAGCGGGTGCCGCAGCGCGGCGTGCATCGCGCATCGCTCCGCCCACGCGATCTGCACGCGAAGGGGTCCCGCGGCGTGTACCGACACCACGACCTGGCGTGCAGTCGCCATGTCGAACCAGCGGCCCTCGCGCTGAAGGAAGCGGTCGGCCAGCAGCTGCATGCCGGCGATCCGCTGCACGCGGACTGCCACGCGTGCGCCGCCGCGATCGCTGCGGTTCTGCGCGGGGCGCCGTCCGGGACTGCGCAGTTTCTTCGTATACAATCGGGGGTCGCATGGTGCGATTTCTCACCGCAGGCGAATCGCACGGCCGCGCGCTCGTCGTCATTCTGGAAGGCATCCCCGCCGGGCTCCCCATCGACCTCGAACGGGTCACCCGCGACCTCCGCCGACGCCAGGGCGGCTACGGCCGGGGCCGCCGTATGGCTATCGAGTCCGATCGCGCGGACATCCTGTCGGGCGTCCGCGCGGGCGAGACCCTGGGCGGGCCCATCGCGCTGCTGATCGAGAACCGCGACTGGGTGAACTGGCAGCAGACGATGCACACCGGCCCGGAGCCGGAGCCGGAGGCGCGCGGCGCGCGGCGCGGCCCGGTCACGCGTCCGCGGCCGGGTCACGCCGATCTGGCAGGCGTCGCCAAATACGATCGAGACGATGTGCGGGACGTGCTGGAGCGGGCGAGCGCGCGGGAGACCGCGGCGCGCGTCGCGGCGGGGGCCGTGGCCCGCCAGCTGCTGGCGCGCGCCGGCGTGCGCATCGCCAGCCATGTGTTTGCGATCGGGCCCGTCGCGCTCGCCGATCACATCGTCGTGTCCTTCGCAGAGGCGGAGGCACTCCCGGACGACTCGCCGCTGCGCTGCGTGACCGAGGAGGTCGCGGCCAGGATGATCA
>Ga0299913_10001838_pt1 | contig 16203 bp, 18 predicted proteins | sample RVTome_9_FD_201360 | JGI IMG/M metagenome (GOLD analysis project Ga0299913, IMG submission 201360) | Soil microbial communities from uranium-contaminated site in the Upper Colorado River Basin, Wyoming, United States - RVT155D38 (version 2) ...
CTCCGGAGCCTGCGGTGGGACCTTGGTGGTGGATGTCCCCCCGGAAGTGGCTCCGCAGGCGACGAGCAGCACCGCGGCCAAGACTCTGGTCGCCGTTCTCATGATGCTGTGACGCTCCAGGCGGTGGTGCGGTTGCACCCCTCTGTTTCGGCGCGTCAGCGGTTCGAGCTTGAGCCTCGGGCCCGCCACGGGGATGGGATGGACAGGTTGTCAACTTGACTAAGGAAGCGGCGATGGTCTGCGGGGTCACCTCAGTCGAGGCCAAAGGTGCCGGAGACGGGGAGCCAGCCTGGGCCGGCGCCTGCCCAGGTGAACTGGGAGTCGGCGACGCCTTGGGTCAGGGTGTGGCGGAAGAAGAACGTCTGGTTGGACGGTCGGAACACCGCCGGAGTGTCCGTGCCGTCGACGACACCGAAGTCACCGGAGACGAACCGGTCCCCAGGATCACCGAAGAAGATCTCACCGTCGGCAATACCAGTATCCAAAGTGTTACGCCAGTAGAAGAACCCGGTCGACTCCCGGTGCAACCCCACCTCGTCGATGCCATCACCATCGAAGTCACCGGCGACCGGTTTGTCACCCGGGTTGCCGAACAACAAGCCGATCTGGGCGGCACCCATTGGGGAACCGACACAGGTGGTGGTGAACAGGTAGAAGCGTTGCTCCGACGGGCGGTAGATGCCCAGATTGTCATCACCATCACCATCCCAGTCCCCGACCACCGGAATGTCCTCAGGGTTCCCGGCGAAACATTCGGCGTCGGCGGGACCCTGAGTGTTGCTGTTTCGGGAGTAGAAGAACCCGTCCGACTGGCGATACAAACCCGGAGTGGAATCCCCGTCACCATCCCAATCCCCGGCAATGGGCAGATCCCCAGGATTGCCGTAGAAGAACGAGGTCACCACACCGGACTCGTTGCGAAGATGCCACACCCCCGACGACACATCCACCAAACCGACGGTGTCCGAGACGGGTGGTGCAATCGCGGCGCCGAAGCTCCGCGTCGTGTCCGCTGTCAGATCGCGGCAGTCGAGTGAACGGGACCTGTCGCCCAGGCACAGGTCGTCGGGCTGTCCGTCGTTTAGGAAGAGCACATCGTCGATGCCGTCGCGATTCACATCCCCGGCTGTCACGTCCTGGGTGGGGTCGATAGCGGTTCCGGCGTCTGAGCAGGTGAAAGTTCCGTTTCCCGCTCCCCAGCACACCTGATTCGGGGCTCCTGCCCCGCTGTCGTTACCCAGAGCCACGTCCATGGCACCGTCTCCGTCGAAGTCACCGATAGCAATCCCTCGGGTCTGCCGAGGAGGAGCGAGATCGGCGCAGAAGAAGGCACCCGTGCCGGTACCGAGGCACACCCGGCTGGGATCGTCGAAAGCAGCGAAGACGGCATCGAGATCGCCGTCGTTGTCGATGTCTGCGAGGTCGAGGCCGAACGAGTTGTACGTTCCTTCTCCGATTCCCGAGCAGGTGAAGACGCCGTTGCCGTCCCCGCGACAGAGACGGTTGTCGGTGAATCCTGTAACGATGTTCGAGTTGGCAAAAACGGCGTCGAGTGTCCCGTTTCCGTCGACGTCACCGAGTGCCACGTCTTGGCCAGCCGGCTCCACGCCTATTGGATCGCAGAAGAAGGCCCCGTTGCCGTTGCCCAGACAGACTTCGCTGTCGGCCGTTCCGTAGTTGGCGAACACTGCATCGACGTTCCCGTCCTGGTCGACGTCACCCAACGCCACCCCGACCGATTGGTGAGCGTCGCCGATGTCGTGGCATGCGAACCCTCCGACGCCATCGCCGAGGCACACTTGGTTACGGTTGCTCACGAGGTCGTTGGCGAAGACGGCATCGAGATCACCGTCGTTGTCGACATCACCGAGGGCAACATCCCAGGTTCTCCCCATGTCGCTGCTCACATTTGTGCAGTCGAAGACTACGGTCTCTGCGCCGAGACAGACTCGATTCGGCTCGCTCAGCGCGGCGATGACGATGTCGGCATCACCGTCCTCGTCCACGCCGGCTGAGGCAGGCAGGGGGATTAGCAGGGCGGCGAGGAGGGCGGCGGTGCCGAACCTCCGGACGACGGTGCGCATGTCGATACACCCCCTGTGTCTAGCGAGCTGGCGCTGTTTGCCCGACCACGCTTCGAACCTAGTCGATCGTGTCAGTCCAATCCGAAGGTGCCGGAGACGGGGTGGGAGCCTGATCGGGTTTCTGCCTTCTCGTGCCGGGTGCTGACAGTGTCACAAAGTGGGCAGCTGTCTTGTCGTATCCAGTGAAGGTATTCCTCGATAAAGGTGTTGATGGTGAGAGTGTTTGTTGCTGGGGCCACGGGGGCGATCGGAAAGCAGCTGGTGCCGCTTCTGGTTGCTGCAGGGCATGATGTTCATGGCATGACGCGCAGCGAGTCGAAACAGACCATGCTCCAAGAGCTGGGGGCTGTGCCCGTCGTCGCGGACGCGCTCGATCCCGATCAGGTCGCGGAGGCCGTGGGCAAGGCGCAGCCGGATGTGATCGTCCATCAGGCGACCGCACTTTCAGGTTGGGGTATGCGCAGCCTCAAGCGCGGCGCCGCCCTCACCAACCGTCTCCGGGTCGAGGGGACGGACCATCTGCTGTCTGCCGGACAGGCGGTAGGGGTGCGGCGGTTCGTGGCGCAGAGCAACTACGCGTTGTACGAGCGCACCGGCGGACCGGTGAAGAGCGAGGAGGACCCGCTCGACCCCGCGCCTCCCGGCAAGTTGCGTGAAGGGCTGGCCGCGGTGCGTCACCTGGAGGAGGCGGTCCTCGGTGCAACGTGGACCGAGGGGATCGCGTTGCGCTACGGCGGCTTTTACGGGCCAGGCACAAACATGACACCCGGCGGGGAGCTGTTCGAGATGATCCGCAAGCGCAGATTCCCGCTGATCGGCGGTGGTGGCGGCATTTGGTCTTTCGTCCACATCGCCGACGCGGCGGAGGCCACGATGGCCGCAGTTGAGCACGGCACCCGCGGTGTCTACAACATTGTCGACGACGATCCGTCCCCGGTCGCCGAATGGTTGCCGGAGCTGACCCACATGCTCAGCGGCAAGAAGCCGAGGCGCATGCCGCGGTTCGTTCTGCGACTGGTCGCCGGGGAGGGCGGCGTAGTGATGATGACCGACGCCCGCGGCGCGTCGAACGCGAAAGCCAAACGCGAGCTGGCTTGGAGCCCTTCGCATCCGAGCTGGCGACAGGGGTTCGCAGCACTATGACCGATCGCGAGCGTCTGCTCGACGAGCTGCGGCCGGTCTCGTTCGGCATCGCCTATCGGATGCTGGGCAGTGTCTCCGAGGCCGAGGACGTGGTGCAGGAGGTGCTACTGCGAGTGCATCAGGCATTTGATGACGGCGAACAGATCGCATCACCGCGCGGGTTCGTAGCCACTCTGACTACCCGGCTGGCAATCAACGAGCTCAACTCGGCACGCGCCCGCCGCGAGCACTACGTCGGGGAGTGGCTGCCGGAACCGATCATCACCGACGGCCACGATGATCCGGCCCGTCACGCCGAGGCAGCCGAATCGCTGTCGTTGGCGATGCTGGTGCTCCTGGAGAGCCTCTCACCTGAGCAGCGAGCCGTGCTGCTGCTTCACGATGTGTTCGACTACGGATATCCGGAGATCGCGGCGATCGTCGGCAAGAGCGAGGACAACGTGCGCCAGCTCGCCACCCGTGCCCGTCGCCACGTCATAGAGCGCCGGCCCCGTTTCCAAACCACGAGGGAACAGCGCGAGGAGCTGGCACGACGGTTCTTCGCCGCCGCCGAGCAAGGCGATCTCGCTGAGCTCGAGGCGCTGCTCGCTCACGACGTGAAGCTGACCGGTGACGGCGGCGGCAAGGTTCCAGCGATCAAGCGGCCGCTGCGCGGGCGCAGCCGTGTGGCGCGGAGACTGGTCGAATTCATCCCCATGGTCACCCGTCTTCCAGGCGTGAGGCTGCGTCCCGTCGATGTCAACGGTGGCCCGGGAGCACTCTTACTCGACGGACAGCAGCGGCTGGTCGGCGTGTGGGCGCTCGACATGGCCGACCATCAAGTCACGGGCATCAGCGTGGTCGTCAACCCCGACAAACTGAGACACCTCGGGCCAGTCGCCGACCTCAGATCGCTACTGCAGCTCGAAGCGGACTAGCTCCGCCACCTCCTCGGGCCAGTCGGCCTCCTCGCCGGAGCACCGTGTGGCATTCGGGCTCGGGCGTCGCCTAGCTTCGAGGGCCATGTCGATGTTCCGCACTCCTCAGGTGATCCTGTTCAGTGAGAACCTGCCACGGGCCATTGCGTTCTATACGCGCCTGGGCTCACCGAGACCTTTTGGGTTCCCTTGGATGGGGAGCCGATCCATGTCGACCTCACTCTCGACGGCTACATGATCGGCATCGCGTCCGTCGAGTCCACACGGGATGACCACGGCCTCGACCCAGTTTCGACGGGCCAGCGAGCGGCCGTCATCCTCTGGACCGACGACACTGCCGCGGCCTTCGCGGACCTCACCGCTGAAGGGGCTCCGGCCCTGGCATCTCCACACGAATGGCTTGGACGCCTCCTGATCGCTGGATCGCCGACCCAGACGGCAACCCGATACAGATCGTCCAGAACCTCTGATAGTTGGTCGGTCACCATGCGTCGCCATAGAGCTTCCACCTCCGGCCAGTGATGAGACAATGGACGGATGAATGGCCGCGATGCGGGCGAGGAGCCGCGGAGGGTTCACGCCGATGGATCAGCCGACGGCGAGGGTCCCGCAGCCGAACGACCCAGGGACAGCATCGATCGGCGGACCGCCACTCTCACAGCTGCTGGGATGCTGGCCGCCGGTTTGCTGGGCGGCTGGATGATCGGTGCTGCGGGAGACAACACCACGATTCCCGACCAGTTCGGGTCGACAGTCCCCTCCCCTGTGGCGACCAGCATCGTGGCCTCGCCCACCACGTCGACCTCGCCTCCGTCGGTCTCTACCCGATTCCCACTGACATCGCTCGAGGTGTTGAGCGGGGCAAGCGAACTTGCGGGTGTGGTCGTCGTCGCTCCACATCCAGGCGCTACAGGCGGTTCGCCGCTTTGGATATTGAGTGGCGAGGGATTGGTCCGGCGGTATGAGGTGCCGCTGTGGCCAGGTGACTACCCCAATCCGCTGATCCTCAGCGGCGACCAGGTCGCCTTCGCCGATCTCGAAAACGCATATCTGGCCGACATCGGCCTCGACGGAGCTCCCAGAGCGGTTTCCGAGGGGAGCTTTCTACTGCCGTCCGGCACCAGCGATCTGATCTGGATCGTCGGAGATGGCGCCGCATGGGTGGCGCAACTGGATCCCAGCACAGGGGCCGTCGGAGAGCGTTTCGACGTCTCAGCTGTGATCAGTTGGCCGGAGGGTGGCCTGGAATCGGGTCTGCTGGTCCGGCCAGTCGACGAAGCCACATTTGGCCAGGTCGCCCATTGGGCACCGGACGCCGGCCTTCGACCGGTCGAAGTCGACGATCCACAGTCTCGCCTGCTCACAGCTGCGGGCACCCTGGCCGTGTTCTTGTCACCGGGCAACACCTTTCAGGTCCTGGATATGGCTCGCTCTGCAACGGTGGGCCAGTTCTCGATGCAGCCCGGGGAGTTCGTGAATGTGGAGGGTTGCCTGTCGCCTGACGGTTCGTCGATCGCCCTATTCGGTAGCGAGATCCTCGACGTCGTCGTGGGCCCGGCCAGCGGCGACGTCATCCACGAGCTCGAACCAGACGAGCAGATCGATGCGATCGGCTGGGTGAGCTCAGACCAACTCGTGATTCAAACGGCTGCCGAGGAGGGACGACGACTTCTGCGGGTGATCGACCTCCCTGGCGGCACCGTTACCGACATCGCCTCGCTGTCCGGGCTCGGTAGTTGGTGGATGACTGCGAGCGGATCGAATTGTTGAACCGTGGGCACCAAGCGGCCACCCTGGTGTTGGGTCGATCGACTCCACACAGACCACCAGAGGAACGCCCCTAGCCGGAGAGTTGGCCTCTGATCCGATCCTCCAAACGTCGGCATAGAGCGGCCAACTCCTCATCGTTCCGGACCGGTGCTCCGGAGCGACTGACATGGAGCACGTCGATCGCCTGGTTGGCCCGGGTGTCGATCCTGGCCAGATGCAGATCGAGCCCTTCGGCGTAGAGCGCTTCGACGATGTCGACGAGCAACCCGACTCGGTCGGTGGTGCGGACCTCGAGGACCGTGTTCAGCTGCGGAAGCTCGGGGCGGGCTCGCACAGTCACCGGCATCTGCCGGCCTCTGTCGTATGCGGCCGCCCGCTGGCGGACCATGTCGCGCAAGGCACGGCCGTTGGACTCGAGCCCGGCCAGGGTCTTCTGGACTCTCGGCCAACGATCGGCTTCCACCGCCCTTCCGCTTCGGTCGTCTCTCACTTCGAAGACATCGATGACCACTCCGTCGGCTCGGGTGTACAGGCGCGCATCGTGAACTCCTATCCCGTTCGCGGCGAAAGCCCGGCACACGGAGAGGAGGAAGCCCCGCTTGTCATGCCCGACGAGCAACACCTGTTCCCCCGAGGCGCTCACCGAGAGGATCGTGTCGTCGACCAGCTCCGAGATCACCTCGAGGTGCGACACGACGTCGCCGGGCTCCGTAGCCACGGCATAGTCGGCGGGCAGCATCGCGAGATGCCGATCGACTGCCTCGGGTCTGAGTCGCCCCATGGTGAGACTGGCGACGGCCTCGGCCTCGACGACCGGCAGCGCCTCGCCGTGCTCGAGTCGGGCGGCGACCCGAAGATAGAGCTGGCGGAGCAGGGTCTCCTTCCACTCCGACCACATGGTCCGCCCCGTCGCCTTGGAATCGGCGATGGTCAGCAGATAGAGGATCTGGAGGATCTTGATCTCGCCCACCTCCCCGGCGACCTCGCCCACCACCTCAGGGCTGGCGATGTCACGTCTCAAGGCCGTTCTGGCCAGCAACAGGTGGTGACGAACCGCCGATGACACCACCTCGACGGTCGACGGCGCGAAACCGGCCCGATCCAGAAACGCTGCGGCAACGTCGGCTCCCTGCTCCGAGTGATCGCCATCGACACCTTTGCCGATGTCGTGAAGGAAGGCCGAGAGAAGGAGAAGCTCCCCGGCCGAGTCGAGGTCGGCAAGTATCTCGGCACCGATCGCATCCGGCTCGCGGATCAGATTGATCATCTCGTCGGTCGTCCGCCATAGGTGGGCATCGACGGGGTGCTCGTGAAAGGCTGCCAGCTGGGGCTTCGCCGAGATCGCCTCCCACTCGGGGAAGTTGCGATGGGTCCAACCCGCCTCCTCCAGCCAGCCGAAGACCACCCGGCCCGGCTCGCCGCTGGCGATGAGATCGAGCAATGCTCCCCGCTCGGATTCGGACCACGACTCCTGAGACGGGTCGCTCAGCTCTGCCCACCCTTCACGTGAGGCCCCGCCCGACGCGGCGGCCGTTCTGACCGCAGCACGGAGAGGCCCGACAGATCGACCGCCGCTACCACCAACCAGACTCCGGCCAACTCTGCCCAGCACTCTTCGGCTCAGGCGGACGACGGGATCACCTGAGGAGAGAAGATCGGGCCATTGCTTCTCCGCGAGCCGGTCACCGAGCTGGAGTGCCCGGCAAAGGTTCCGGCTCACCGTCGCAACGTCGCTCCCCAACCAACGGGCGACCGGCTCCCTGACATCGAAGTCGTAGACGTCGAAGGCTCTGCCCTCTGTGGCGTGCAGCCCGTTTCGGACGGCCAGGAGAGCCGATCTGGCGGCACGCTCCTCCACGGTCTCGTCCTCCCAGACCCGACCCAACAACTCGCTCCTGCGTCTCTCCCAACCCAACGCCTGGTAGGTGCGCAACGCCCCCCTTCCCGACTTCACATCTGCCGCCATCACCGGATAGGGGTCCTTCCTGCGTCGCTCTCGTTCGAGCAAAGCAAGGTGCGGCGCCAGTGGGCGTCCCGAGACGACCTTTGCCAACTCCTTCTCCAATTCGGCCAGGAGTGCGAGGTCGCCGGAGACGAGTCGGGCCGAGAGCAGAGAGGTCATCGAGTCGATCCGGTCTCTAGCTGCGGCGACGCAGTCCCGCACTGTGCGGACCGAGTGACCCACCTTGAGGTTGGCATCCCACAACGGGTAGAAGACCGCCTTCACCAAACGGTCGGTGTCCACACCGGCGTGGAGCAGCATCAGGTCGACGTCGGACCACAGGCAAAGCTCGCGCCGCCCGTAACTACCGAGGGCGACCACGGCCGAGTCGCCGGCGACCTCACTGAAGAGGCGCTCGATCGACGTGTCGAGTGCAGTGGTCAGCACCGCACAAGTGTCCAACCCGCCGTCACCATGGCCCTCGACTCGAAGTCGGCGGCGTGTCTCCAGGAAGCCGTCCAACGCGTTCACGTGGGACTCCCGCCTTGCCGCGCAGACAGGTCAGACTGCGTCGGGCCCGCGCTCTCCGGTCCGGATCCGAACCGCAGCTTCGACCGGAAGCACTGCGATCTTGCCATCACCGATCTCTCCGGTGTGAGCCGCGCGCTCGATGGTCTCGACGGCGCCCGCTGCCAACTCGTCGGGCACGAGCACCTCGATCCTCACCTTGGGCACGAACTCGACTTCGTACTCCGCTCCGCGGTAGACCTCGGTCTGTCCCGACTGACGTCCGAACCCCTCGACATCGGAGGTGGTCATGCCGCTGACACCCACACCGGTCAACGCGGTCTTCACGTCCTCGAGTTTGAAGGGCTTTATGTAGGCGATGATCAGCTTCATTGTTCCAGCCCCCTCAACGGCTATCGGTGACGTAGGCGCGCTCTTCGTGGAGAGTGATGTCGAGACCGTCGATCTCGCCCCGCTCCTCGACGCGGAGACCTACCGTTGCATCGACGATCTTGGCGATGATCCATGTTGCCACGAAGGTGAACGCCATGACTGCTACCACCGCCAGCACCTGTTTGCCCAACAACGCGGCGTCCCCATAGAGGAGTCCGTCTGCGCCCGCCTCGTTGACCGAGACCTGAGCGAACACCCCGAGGAGGATCGAGCCGACGATCCCGCCAACGAGATGGACCCCCACCACGTCGAGCGAGTCGTCGTAGTTGAAGCGGTATTTCAGCGACACGGCCATGTAACAGAGGGCGCCGGCGGCGAGCCCGAACACGATGGCCGCCTGTGGTCCTACGAACCCCGCTGCCGGGGTGATCGCCACCAGGCCGGCCACCGCACCCGAGGCGGCGCCGAGGGTCGTCGGGGCGCCGGTCTTGCGCCATTCGGCGGCAACCCAGCCCAGGGCGCCCAGAGCAGCGCCGATCTGTGTGGTGACGATGGCATTGATCGCCACGTCGTTGGCGCCGAACGCCGAGCCGGCGTTGAACCCGAACCACCCGAGCCAGAGGATCCCTGTGCCGAGCAGCGTCAATGGCAGCGAGTGCGGGCGGATCGCCTCCTGGCCGAACCCGCGCCGGGGCTTGAGCAGCAACACGAGGGCCAATGCTGCGATCCCGGCATTGATGTGGACCACCAGGCCTCCGGCGAAGTCGAGCACGCCCAGATCGGTGAGCCAACCGTTCCACGCCCAGTGGGCCACGATGGGATACACGATCAGCGCCCACAGGGTGGTGAACAAGACCCAGGCCGAGAACTTCATCCGCTCGGCCACGGCTCCGGAGATCAGAGCCGGAGTGATGATGGCAAAGGTCATCTGGAACATGACGTTGAGCAGGTCCTCACCCGATGACACGTTGCGAAGGAACAGGTAGTCGAGGTTGCCGATCAACGGGACGCCGTCGGCGAAGGACAGGCTGTACCCGACGAGGATCCACACCACCGTCACGATCGAGATGGTGAAGAAGCTCATCAACAGCATGTTGAGCACGTTCCTCGAACGCACCATGCCGCCGTAGAAGAGGGCAAGCCCCGGCGTCATGAACAAGACCAGTGCGGAACTGGTCAGAACCCAGGCGATATCACCTGACTCCACGGCTTCCTCCTCCTGTGGTGACGGCGGAACAGTTTCACGTCTTCGTTTCGGCAGTGTTTCTGAGTGGTTTCATCGGCGTTAAACCGGGCGATGGCGCACTGCGCGGGTCAGGCGTGATGGGTCGTGGGCCGGTTCCCTTGCCATCCCGAGCCGCGACCGATCCAAGGCACTTGGTTAATCGACGGGTGATCAGAGAGCGGTTACCTAGCCTCGGTGATCATGCCGGAGCCCGCCGCACCAGAGTCAGAAGAGCACGCCGAGAGGATGGGCGGGGTGGGAGCGGTGCTCTCCGTCCAGCTCGAGGAGGCACGCCGGGCAGGTGAGGAGGGAAAGAGCGCCATCCTCGTCGAAGGGGTGAGCGATCAGCGGGCGATCGAAGCCCTAGGCCGGCGTTACGGTCGTGATCTACCAGCCGATGGCATCGTCATCATCGCCATGGCGGGTGCCACCAACGCCCGCCAGTTCCTGAATCTCCTCGGCCCTCGGGGATACGACGTCCCGTTGGCCGGGCTCTGCGACCTGGGGGAGGTCGGGCTGTTGCGGACTGGCCTGGAGCAGGCCGGGCTCGGCTCCCGCCTCTCCCGAGACGACATGGAACAGCTCGGCTTCCACGTCTCCGTTAGGGACCTCGAAGACGAGATGATCCGGGCACTGGGTGTGACATCGGTCGAAGCTGTCATCGAAGCCCAGGATGAACTGCGATCGTTTCGCAGCTTCCAGAACCAGCCGGCGCAACGAGCCAAGTCGACCGAACGACAGCTGTGGAGATGGATGGGGAACCGGAAGATCCGGTACGCCGAGCTGCTGGTCGACGCCCTCGACCTGGAACGGGTGCCCCGGCCGTTGCACGACGTCCTCGCCAGGTTTTCCCCTGCCGACGAGAGCCCGGCATCATCGCGGCATGGTGAGTGAGGTTGCACCAGACGGAAGCCCGGTTCCCGTCTATCTCGCCCTCCCTGCCGGTACAACGCCGGCCCTGATCGACTCGGCCATTGCACCGCGCAGCACGATCCTCGAATTGGGCAGTGGGCCGGGGCGGATCACCAGGGCACTCGTCGAGATGGGACATCGGGTCATCGCGGTGGATGATTCTCCCGAGATGCTGTCCGCGAACCACTCCGCCACGGAGACCGTCCTCGCCGACGTGTTCACGCTCGCCCTGGGGAGGACCTTCGACGTGGTGCTGGCGGCCAGCCACCTGATCAACAGCCGGGATGCTCAACAGCGCAGCGATCTGCTCGGTGTGTGCGGGCGGCACCTCGCTCCCCACGGTGTTGTGCTGATCGAGCGGTACGACCCGGTCTGGGTCGCCGACCCCGAGCCGAGCGAGAGCCGGGTCGGTGAGGTCCACATCCGGTTCGAGCCACTCGAGGTCGGTCCCGGCTGGTTCCGGGGCCGTGTCACCTACCAACTGGCCGGCCGGAGCTGGGTCCAGGACTTCGACGCCGGGCAGGTCACCGACGAGATGCTCGAGGAAGAAGCCGAGACGGCGGGTCTGCGCTTGTCGGGTTGGCTGGACGAAAAACGGAGTTGGGCGCGGCTCGGCGCCGGGGAGAGTCGCGACTGTCTTTGATGACCGGACCGGTCACTCCCGGACGGCGACCACGTCGCAACGGTCCTCCAGCACCTCGGTCACCACCGCCAGGGCCTCCGCCGGCACCGTTGGCGGCGGGTTCTCGGTCAGATCCTCCAATGACCGGTCCGGGCTCCACTCATTGGCCTCGCTCCAGTCGTAGACCTCCTGCTCGTAGACGAGATATTCGGAGAAGGCGTCACCTTCCGGTGGGTCGACATGGCCAACCGCCTCTGTGTGGAAGTCGAGCGTGGCGGTGCGGACGATCTCCAGGTCCTCGGCCCCCTGCACCGGGAGATGCCCGTCGAGGGCTGCCACCATCTCGGCATGGGCGAGGCAGAGCGGGTCCTCACCCGGGATCGTGGTCATCGCGGTCATCGGCGGCGTCCGCTCGACGGTGGTGGTGGCGCCCAAAATGGTGGTCGTGGCCAAAGGCTGTTCCGCCTCAGGCACTTCCTCCCCGCCGTCGTCGAAGAGGCCCAAGGCAAATGCGGCTCCCGCACCCAGCACGGCCACTACCAGCCCCACCACGACGATCGATGTCCTGCTCATCCCTGACCCCAATCCATGGCGGCCAGAAGCTAGCCGACGTCCTCAGACTCAGGTCAGGTCATCGCAGGATTACGAGTCAAAAGCCAATTGGGTCACCGAGCGCACCTTCACCACGTCCTCCGGGCCCAGGGCGTAAGGGTCGACCAGGACTGCTTTGGCCATCGATGCGGCCAGTGCACCGTTGACATCGTGGAACACCGAATCCCCGACGTACCATGCTTCCGCCGGGACGACTCCCATCCGTTCCAACGCCGCTTCGAAGATCTGCGGATCCGGCTTGGAAACGCCCACGTCGTGGGAGTCGATCACGAACTCGAACAGATCGGCCAACCCGGCTCGGGCCAGTGACTCGGTGACCGACCCGTCCGAGTTGGAAACCACCGCCACCCGGATCCCACTCCGCCGTATGGCCGCTATTGCCCCGGCGACGCCGTCGAGGGGGTGATGCCATAACCCGTAGCCGCGGTCGATCCGTTGCCCTGCGAGATGCGGCTCGGCGACGCCGAGCAGGTCGAAGTAGCGCTCCAGCCACCAGTCCCAATCGAGAGCATGACCCTCGATGCGCCGATCGGAGAACTCGGCCATGGCCACGTAGTGGGCGCGGTGTGCTGCCACCGCATCGATCGGGCTGCCCAGGCGAGCGCTCATCTCCTCCGGGTCCTGGAGGATGAGCGTGCCTCCGGCATCGAACAGGACTGCGGTGGGACGGTGACCAGCCACCACCCGAGTATCCCACCTCTGCGATGTCACCCCATGCTGGCGATCTGAATCAGGTTGCCGCAGGTGTCGTCGAAGACAGCAGTGGTGACTCCGCCGATATCCAGGGGCTCCTGGGTGAACACCACACCCAACCCCCTCAACCGCTCGTACTCGGCTTGCACATCGTCGACGGCGAAGGAGGTGAAGGGGATGCCGTCGTCGACCAGGGCCCTCTTGTAGGGCCCGGCCGCCGGGTGAGCGTCCGGCTCGAGGACCAACTCGGTGCCATCGGGCTCCTCAGGCGAGACCACGGTGAGCCAAAAGGACTCCTCGCCGAGAGGGATCTCGGTCTTCTTCACGAAACCGAGTGTCCCCGTGTAGAAGCCGAGGGCCTTCTTCTGGTCGTCCACCAACACGCTGCTCACGTTGATCCTCATGGGTCGCCTCTCTCTCGAGTCGGCCACCGCTGGGCGATCTCTCCCAGCGGGGCGGTGTTCAGGTCGTGGAACTTGTACCGGCCCTGCCGTCTCACCCTGACCAGCCCTGCTTCCTCGAGCACGTCGAGATGTTGGGAGATGGCCTGTCGGGACGAGTCGATCCCGTGTTTGGTGATGAGCCGATTGCAGATCTCGAATAGGGTCTGCCCGTCTCGATCGACCAGTTCGTCGAGGATCTTCCGCCGGGTGGGGTCGGCGAGAGCCTTGAACACATCCACCCGGCGACGATAGGCAAGTGTTTACTTGCCTGTCAACCCGGAGAGGTCAGAGGTCCATGCCCTCACCGAAGCGACCACGCTCCTCAAACGGGATCAGCGGTTTGTCCGCCCTCGCCTCGATCTGCTGCACCGTCCAGGTGTTCCCGTCCGGATCGCTGAATCCGAAGAAAGTGCCACCGTCCCGCTCGTCGAGCACGATGATCTCCCCGACCTCGACCCCGCGGTCGACCAGCTCCTGACGGGCCGCCTCGGCATCGGAGACCACCAGTTGCAGCCCACGCATCGAGCCCGGGGGCATCTCACGATGGGCGGGAAGGTCGCCGAGGACGATGGAGCACCCCGAGCCCGGGGGCGTGAGTTGTACCACGTGCATGTGCTCGTTCGTCGTGTCGTGGTCGAGATTGAAACCGACCTGGTCTCGATAAAAGCGAACCGACCTGTCGATGTCACTCACCGGGAGCAGCACCACCTCCAATGTCCAATCCATCACCGTCTCCTTCTCTGTTCAGAGCTTGGCCAGGACCTCGTCGAGACGCTCGTAGCCCTCGCTCATCCCGGACTCCATGCCGCTGGAGACCATCCCGTCCCGAGCCTCCATGGAGGGATAGGTGGAATGACCGCGCACCCGGCTGCGACCGTCGTCCAGGGCCTCGAAGGTCATGCTCTCGATGCTGACCACGTCGGGGTATCCCTCGAACTCGAAGGTCTGGATGGCGAACTCGTTCTCCCGGACCACGTGGAAGACACCGTTGAAGGCGTACTCCTCACCGTCGGCGCGGTGCAGGTAGCGATAGCGGCCGCCCGTGCGGAAGTCGTAGCTTTCGACGTCCATCTCATAGCGTCGCGGGCCAAGCCACTGCTTGATCAGGTCCGGCTCCTTGTGGGCCCGGAACACTGCCTCGACAGGAGCGTCGAACTCACGCTCCCAGTCGACGAATGGGACCCCTGCCGGGGCTTCGACCTGGAGTGGGTTGCTCATGTTCTCTCACTTTCCTCCTCGACGCCTGTGGCGCCTTCGATGTCTTCGAGCAGGGCGTCGAGACGCCGGTACTGCTCCTCGTGGATCAGCCGGTACCTGTCGATCCAGGATGTGAGTGCCTCCAGTTGGACCGGGTTCAGGTGCACCGGGCGTCGTTGCGCCTCACGAGTGCGAGTCACCAGCCCGGCCTGCTCCAACACCTGGATGTGCTTCGAGACCGCCTGTTTGGTGATCTCGAAAGGCTCCGCCAACTCGTTGACGGTGGCCGGGCCCCGGCTGAGCCGGGCGATGATCCGCCGGCGAACCGGGTCGGCCAGGGCGGCGAACGCCCGGTCGAGTCGATCGTCGGCAGACGGATCCACGATCATTTGTCAATCATATCCTTTATCAACCAGTTGATTGACCTCAAGATATCGATGGTGGGCGGGGCTGTCAAGTGCCTTGGTAGGTTGCGCCGAATGGACAGTGGATTCGAGCGCAGCCTGGTTGACGTCGACGGTGTTTTCCCACCCGGTGCCTATTACTCCCACGGGATCGTCACCTCGGGTCGTCTCCTCTTCGTCGCCGGTCAGGTCGCCGTCGACGAGAACGGCGATCTCGTCGGCAGGGACGATGCCGCCACCCAGGCCCGCCAGGTCTTGACCAATCTGCAGCGGGTCATCGAGGCTGCCAATGGACGCATGGAGGACGTTGCCCGCACCACGGTGTACCTGACCCGATGGGAAGACCGGGGGCCCGTAGGCGAGGTGAGAGAGGAGTTCTTCCGGGCCCCTCCCCCGGCAAATACCCTCCTCGTGGTCTCATCGCTGGCCCGGCCCGAGTACCTGGTCGAGATCGACGCCATGGTCCCGCTTCGCTGATAGCCGATGGACCCGGTGTCGATGCTCGTCGACCGGATCGCCGCCATCGGCAGAGACGCCTCCCGACCGGTCCTGGTCGCCGTCGACGGGGGCAGCGGGGCGGGCAAGTCGACATTCGCGCGAAGAGTCGGCGACGAGCTGGGCGCCGCGGTCATCGACGGCGACGACTTCTACGCCGGTGGGACCGCCGAGGAATGGGATGCGATGAGCGCAGCGGAGAAGGCCGAGCATTGCATCGCCTGGAGGAGACAGCGCCCGGTGCTCGAGACGCTTGCCCGTGGAGAGCCCGCATCATGGCATCCATACGATTGGGACACCGACGACGGCCGGCTCGTGGAGCAAGCCACTCTGTGCCGGCCGGCACCGGCAATCATCCTCGAAGGTGTCTACAGCGCACGACCCGAGCTGTCCGACCTCTTCGATCTTCGCGTCCTCTACGACGCCCCGGCCGACACCCGCCGGCGCCGGATCCTGGGGCGGGAAGGCGAGGACCATCGCACCGAGTGGAACGACCGCTGGGAGGAAGCGGAGCGGTGGTACTTCACCAAGGTGATGCCGCCGGGGGCATTCGACCTGATGCTCTCGGCCGCGGGAGCAATGCCGGACGTGGTCGCTCCAGGTCAATCACCGGACCAGGAAGCCCAGGAACCCTCGTAGACGTCGACCGGTTCGCCGTGGACTGGGTGAACCCATACCCCGGAATCACCTTCGATCGCCCCGACCAGGGCGAACGCCGACGAGTCGGGAGACCAGAGCTGGAGAGACTGGCCGTACTGATCGAAGAACTGGAGCACCTCCTCGACAAAGGCCGGATGCGGAGCGATGGTCGACAGCTCGGTCGATTCACCGTCCCTCCAGATCA
>Ga0299913_10001839_pt1 | contig 16199 bp, 16 predicted proteins | sample RVTome_9_FD_201360 | JGI IMG/M metagenome (GOLD analysis project Ga0299913, IMG submission 201360) | Soil microbial communities from uranium-contaminated site in the Upper Colorado River Basin, Wyoming, United States - RVT155D38 (version 2) ...
GTCCCCCTCGACGACGAGGACGATGAGATCCTCAACGAGCTGCTCATGGGGGAGGCGGTCGAAGTCGTGCGGAAGAAGCGGCACGAGCTGCCCATCGACGACGTGCGGCACATCGTCGTCCTCGCCGGGCGGGACCGGGTGCGCGAGGTGGGCCGCGCCGCGCTCCCCGCACCAGGCGAATTGCCGCCACCGGCGCTCGACACCGGCCTCAGTCTCAGTCACATCGCCCGTGACCCCTTTGCCGCACCGTTCGACGACGAGCGCATCGACCATGGAGTCGCTTACGAGACCCGCGCCGACACCCCCGCCGACGAGCTGCCGCCACTGCGGGAAGACCTGAAGATCCCCAAGGGCCTCGATCGCGGGTTGCGGGCGCTAGGGACCGACCCTGAGAAGCTCAGCGGGCCCGACTTCGTCATCGCCCTGCTTCGCATGTTCGGTTACAGCGTCACCGAACAGGCCATGGAAGGCAGCTACATGGCCGTGAAGGACGGTGTGTCCACCTACGTCGCCACCGACACCTACGCGAAGGGCGACTACCCGGAGGTCGCCGAAGGAGTCATCCGGAAGTTCCTCGCCGACTACGGCTCTTCCGCAGCCGACCGGGGAATGCTCATCTCGGACAAGTACGCCCCCTTCATGATCCACGAGATCGAGGTCAACCAACCGAAGGTCAGATTCGTCACCAGGGAGCGGGTGCAGAGGTTCATCGACTCCATGGCGCTGGGTTGATTCACGACTCCCTGGGGCATAACCCGCACCGCCGTTATGATGAAGTTCAAGGAGGACAGTTGTGAGAATGGGTGGACAAGAGTGGCTGATAGTTCTTCTCATCGTGCTGCTCATATTCGGTGCTCGTAAACTCCCCGAGCTCGCACGCTCCCTCGGGTCCTCCGCCAAGGAGTTCCGCAAGGGCATCGAGGAGGGTCGGGAGGATGGCGAGACCGCCGAAGCCAATGCGACCGAGACGCCGAAGTCGGATTCTCCAGAAGTCCCCGATCCCTAGGCGGAACTGAACGCCGCCCGGCGTCGTTCCTGTTGTAGGTCTCCGAGATGGAGTCCATCCCACTCACATGGGAAGAGGTTGCCCGTGTCTACGGACGGAAGATCTACAACTTCGCCTACCGGCTCACCGGTAACCCCGACGATGCCCATGATCTCGTCCAGGAGGTACTGCTCCGGGTGCGACGTGGCCTCGCCAACTATCAGCCCGGCAGCTTCGAGGGCTGGCTTTGGAGGATCACCAGAAACGCATTCCTCGACGAGGTGCGCCGTCAGAAGCGTCGTCCCACGGCACCGCTGCCGGACGAGGTCGACAGATGGGATCGTGCTTCGAGCGACTCGGTCGACGTCGAGTACGCCCGGATCTCCCTTGGCGACGACATCCAGAAGGCCCTGCTCGACCTGCCTATCGACTTCCGGGAGGCAGTGGTCCTGTGTGACATCGTCGGGCTCTCCTACGAGGAGATCGCCCTGGCTGTCGCCGTTCCCATCGGCACCGTGCGTAGCCGTATCCACCGGGGGCGCAAGATGCTGAAGGAGCTGTTGTCGTGAGCCATCCGTCCGAGCTCATCAGCGCCTATCTCGATGGCGAGCTCCATGACTCCGAGTCGAGCCAGCTCGTGGACCACCTGGCTGGTTGCGGCCGGTGCTCGGCGGAGTTGGGGGAGATGCAGCGAGTGCGGAGCGCGGTTCGCTCCCTTCCAGTCCTCGAGCTTCCAGTCGGTATCGTGCCGGAGGCCGATCCGGTGGTGGTCCCGCTGCGCCGTCACAAGGGAATGTGGGCAGGGGTCGCCGCGGCCGTCGTGGCCGCCGTCATCGCCATCGCCGCCATCGTCACGCCGGAGCCGGGCTCACTGACCATCGAGGAGATGAACAGCCGATTCGGCGCCCGGGCATCACTCGATCCCGCCTTCGGCCCGGCCAAAGTCGTCGTACCCCCGCTGGTTGGCGAGTGAGACGCCTGATCGCTCTCGTTGCCCTTCTCACCGTCGTTCCAGGCGGCGTCGCATTCGGCGCCGAGTTGGACGAGCTCCTCAGTGAGAGTCAGGCAGCCTCGTATTCGGCGGAGCAGATCATCAGCTGCTCGACGCCGGATGGGGAGCGTGATGCTTTGGTCAGGATCGAGCAGGTCGGCGATGAGCTGCGGGTGACCTCGAGTGTCAGCGATGACGTCGAGGTGATCTCGGGATCCGGCGAGTGGACCCTCACCCGCGGGGAGGAGCAGGTCGTCCATGCCAACGTCGACAGCGGCGAGGCGACAGCCGAGGACCTCTACACCGTCGAGGAACTGGGTGCCGTCGAGTATCTGGGCAGGGCGTCGATGGCCTACCTCCTCATCAGAGAGGGCGAGCCGCGCGCCGAGTTGGTGATCGATGAGGAGACGGGGGCGGTCGTCGAGGCCGTGACCCTGACCATCGGCAACGAGGTGTACTGCGAGCGACGTTTCGTCTCGCTGGACACGGACCCGCCCGAGATAACCGAGCCGACGGCGGCGGCGGGGGAGACCCCACCAACTCTCATAGAGACCTCCACGCTCCCTGAGGAGGTCGGAGGGTTCGAGTTGTTGGACCAGTACGTCGACGAGGACGGCGTCCGTTTCGCCTACTACTCCGACGGCTTCTTCTCGTTCGCCGTGTTCGAGACGCCTACGGCCGTCGCCCTGCCCGGCGCGGAGCTCGTCGAGTTGGCATCGGGTCCCTACAGCCGGATATTCACCGCCGGTCAGGTCACCTATGTGTGGGAGACCCTCGACTACGGCGTCGCCTTGGTCGGCGACCTCCCGCCCGACATGCACGAGGCGGTTCTGGCCGAAATGCCCCACCCCCAGGACCGCGGCCTGTTCCGTCGCTGGTGGCGAGCCCTGTTCGGCTAGCCCAATCGCTCACCTCAGGTAGTACGACCCGTATCCGCGTCGTACCGTCTCGAGAAAGTCAGCCGAGGACGCTGCGGTACACCTCGAAGTCTCGCGCCTCACCCAGTCGGTCCGACCGGGCCACCTCAGTTATCACCGCATCATCGTCGAGGAAATACGTCGTCCGTTCCGGGTAGCCATATCCCTCGTTGAAGGTCTCGTACTTGCGCGACACCGCACCATGGGGCCACCAATCGGAGAGAATGTCGAACTGGAAGCCCTGCTGGTCGCTCCACACCTTGTTGGCATGGAAGGTGTTGCAGGTGATTGCGACCACCTTTGCCTCGGCCTCGTCGAACATCGAGTACTCGTCGCGGATCTGGCAGAGCTCCGACTCGCAGGTTCGGGTGAACGCGAACGGGATGAACACGATGACCGACCTCGAGCCTTTCAGGTCGTCCAATGACACCGGCTCGCGTTCCTGGTTCAGCAAGGTGAATTCGGGTGCGGTCGTTCCTATGGCGAGGGTCAAATTGCCTTACTCCCTCTTTCTCGAGACGGTGGGAACCGTATACGGGTCGTACTACCTGAGGTAAACGTGATCGGCTGTCAGGACCACCCATCGAGGAGGACCCGGGCGGCCCACGCCGTGGGGTCGCGGAGGTCGGCGGCGCTGGGCATGCGCGACGGGTCTGCCCACAGTGTGGCGAGCGCATCGTCGCCGTATCGGCGCTCCACCTCCTGGTTGAAGGCGTCTCCGGCCCGGGTGGCTTCGGGCGGGACCGGGCCGACACCAATGGCAGGGGTGTCGTTGAGGTGTTCCCGCTCCGCGTCGCGTCCAGCCGTGATCTCGTCGAAGTGCGGTGCCATCTCTCCGATGCCGCGGCGGGCCAGCAGCCGGGCACATCCGGTGAGCACGCCCAGGAATGCCTCGAGCTCGGCGCGGGGAGCCTCGGCCTCTTCGCCTCCGATGAGGCCCTCGAGACCTCCCGCGTCCTCGATGGCCTTCTCGATCTCCGCCGGGTCGGTCCCTCCCAGCATGAGACCGCTGAGCTTGGTGGGATCGATCTGGGTGGCCGCGGCATAGTCCGCGGTGAGGTCGGCGAGGTGGTCGTGAATCCAGGGGATCTCACACACCGCCCGGAACGCCACCTCATTGGCGACTACCCAGAGCCTGATCTCCCTGCGATCGACACCGTCCACTTCCAGAGCTTCGATATTGGGGACTACGAGAGTGATCGGACCGATCTGGTCGGGAGGCAGCCCGGCGTCGAATCCCGCCACCACCCATGCCGAGAGACTGCCCACCAACGACCCGACCTGGAGCCCGATCATGGCCGGGGCCAGTTGGGCCATCATGGGAGCCGCCTCGCTTCCGCCCATCGAGGAGGCAAAAGGCTCCACCAATGATCCGTAGTTCTCCAGATTCTTCTCTGCCCACGATCTCGGGTCTACGGGAAGGACGTCCACGGCCGAGCGAACCGGGAACGGCGTCACCTCCTCGAGTCTGTACTCCGCCAGCCGGGCCAGCTCGCGGAACTCCTCGGCGGCCCACGGCTCCACCGGTTGGCGGTCGCCGGAGAGATGTCGAGCCACTTCGGCCGCGAGCTTCCAATTCACCGGTCCGGGCTGATTGAAGAGCTCGAAGAGCTTGGAGAAGAGATCGTCACTCATGGGTTGAGGAGCCCCATTGTCACATCGAGCGTCGTTTGCGCATCACCCCTGAGGATACGGACCGGGATGGTGTCCCCAGCCCGCAGTCGGCGCAAACGGGCGAGCAGGGAGTCGATGGTCTGTACCTCGACGCCGTCGACGGCCACGATCACGTCGTTGATCTGCCCTCCTGCAGCGGCATATGCCGCGTCTGCCGTGAGGCTCTGGATGAGTACTCCCACGGGGAACTCGGCCCCGCCCTCGTCGGCCCAGGCGGTCTCCCCGACGATGCCCATGATGGCGTGACGGACCTCACCGGTCTCGATGAGGTCGTTGGCGACACCGGTTGCGATGTCGATCGGGACTGCGAACCCGAGTCCTTCGGCGCCGACGTCGGAGACAGCGATCGCGGTGGTGATCCCGATGACGCGCCCGGCGGCGTCGACGAGCGCTCCGCCGCTGGACCCGGGGGCGATGGGTGCGTCGGTCTGCACCAGGCCGAACAGGTCCCCACCCCCACCGGCCAGCTGTCGGTCGAGAGCACTGACTATTCCCGCCGTGACGGTGGGCCCGCCGGCGAGACCCAACGGGTTGCCCACGGCAACGGCCGGCTCTCCGATGGAAATCGAATCAGCAGAGCCGATGGGGCTCGGCGTCAGATCCTGTCGCTGCACGAGGAGCACCCCGATATCTGTCACGGGATCTGATCCCACGACCTCGGCAGGAAAGCGGGCACCATCGGCAAACACCACGAACAGGTCTGTCGCGCCGTCTATCACATGGTGATTGGTGATGATGTATCCGCGGTCGCCGTACACGACTCCGCTGCCCCCGCCGGTCTGCAGGAGCGAGCTGAACTGGACGGCAACGGTCGAAGGAATGAGCCGGGCCGCCACCGAGGCGACGCTGACGTCGTCGCCGAAGGTCGGCGGTGGTGAAGTCGGGCTGGGCGCGGTCAAGGTGGGGGCGGGGGGAATCGTGGGTGGGGTGGGCTCCTCGAAGACACCCACGAAACCGAGGATGGCGAAGGTGACACCCGTCCCCAACAGAGCCCCTCCCAACAGGCCCATCGCTATGGCCCAGGGGTCGGTGCGTCGCCTCTCGCGCGGGGCGTCGGGCTGGGTCCCTTCGAGCTGCGGCGGCTCCGAAGAGAGGGGAGTTGTCATAGGCTTCGAGTCTATGGGTCCAGCCCGACAATCGATCCGTGTCTCGGTCGGCGACGATCCGATCGATGGAGGAGCGCTGCTGGCCGAGGTTGGCCGGCCCGACTCCGGTGCCACCGTGCTCTTCTTGGGCACCGTTCGCGACCACTCCGTGGGCAAGGAGGGTGTGACCCATCTGGAATACGAGGTGTTCGCCGAGCGGGTGGAGCCACAGATCAGGAAGATCGTCGAAGAGGCGTCGTCGCGCTGGCCCGTGCTCAGCGCGGTGGTCGAGCACCGGTCCGGCGTCGTCGACCTTGGTGACACCTCGGTTGCGGTGGTCGTCTCTTGTGCTCACAGGTCGGACTCCTTCGCCGCGGCGCGTTTCATCATCGACGAGCTCAAACATCGGGCACCCATCTGGAAGAAGGAGCACTGGCCCGGAGGTGCGGAGTGGAGCCCGGGCAGCTGACGGGGTGCAAAAACCGCAATGGCCACTCAAATTTATGGGGTACATTGGCCGCACCGATGGGCAGGTTTCTCTAGTCTCCGCGGCTCTGTGAGGAAGGACAACCTATGACGACCCTGGTCGAACATCCCGAGGTTCCCGCGGCCAATGTGGGTTATCGGACGGTGGCCACGATGGTGCGGGAATGGGCCGAACAGTCCCCCGACAAGGTGGCGATGCGGGAGAAGGATTTCGGGATATGGCAGGAGATCACCTGGTCTGACTTCTACGAGACGGTGCTCGATGCCGCCCACGGGCTCCTCGCCCTCGGCGTCGAAGCCGGAGACCGGGTCTCGATCCACTCCGAGGACCGTCCCGAGTGGCTGGTCCTCGATATCGCGGCGGTCGCGATTCGCGCCATCACGGTCGGCCTCTATCCCACCAATCCGGCGGCAGAGGTGGAGTACCTGCTCGCGGACTCGGGTGCCACTGTCCATCTGACAGAGGACCAGGAGCAGGCCGACAAGGTGATGGGGGTCATCGGGAATCTCCCCGCCCTGCGGAAGATCATCCACGTAGAGCCGAGGGGCTTTCGCCCCTGGCGGGACGACGATCGATTCATATTCTGGGACGACTTCCTGGGGATGGGTCGAGAGCATCGTGAGTCGAACCCCGGAGCAGTCGAAAGGGTCATGGCCACGGCCGAAGAAGACGATGTCATGACACTCGTCTACACGTCAGGGACCACTGGGCCGCCCAAGGGAGCCATGCTCACGAACCGGAATGTGACCTACTGCCTGGAGACGCTGGTCAACAATCAGAGACGCCTCGGCAGCGAAGCACCCGTGGGACCCGACGACACGCTTCTCACCTATCTCCCGCTGTGTCATGTCGCCGAGAGAATCTTTTCGACCTGGACCCTCGCCGGCAACGGCCCGACGCTCAACTTCGCCGAGTCGATCGAGACCGTCCAGCAGAACCTCAGGGAGATACAGCCGACGATCTTCTTCTCGGTCCCGAGGATCTGGGAGAAGATCCATGCAGGGATATTGATCAGGCTGAACGACGCCTCTTTCATCAAGAGGCTCATCGCCAGGCCTTCGATGGCCGTGGCCAGGCATATCGGGAAGGTGCGGGTCGAGCACGGTGGTGACTTCACCCCCGGATCAAAGATCCTCTATTGGATCTTCAATCTGATCTACTTCCGGAGCCTCAAGGAGCGGATCGGGCTGAGGCGTTGCCGCTATGCGGCATCTGGTGCGGCAGCCATTGCCCCCGAAGTGCTCGAGTTCTTCATGGGCCTCGGCCTGCCCGTGTACGAGTTGTATGGCATGACCGAGAACTCGGCCGTGGCCACCACCAACTATCCGGGTCGGACCAAGGTCGGGACTGTCGGCGAGCCCTACGTCGACGGCACCGTTCGCCTCGACCCGGACACAGGCGAGATCCAGACCAAGCACGATGGTGTCTTCGCCGGCTATTGGAACAAGCCCGACAAGACAGCGGAGACTTTCACCGAAGACGGGTGGCTGAGAACCGGAGACGTCGGCGAGATGGTCGAGGGCACGCACATCAAGATCATCGATCGGATGAAGGACATCATCGTCACGTCAGGCGGCAAGAACGTCTCGCCATCCGAGATCGAGAACTCATTGAAAGTGTCTCCTTTCGTCAAGGAGGCCATGGTCGTCGGGGACGGGCGGAAGTACCTGAGCGCCCTGCTTGCGATCGAATACGACACCGTGGGCGACTGGGCCACCCGCCGTGGCATTCCCTACACGACCTACAGAGATCTCTCGGAGAAGCCAGAGGTCATCGAATTGATGCAGAAGGTCGTTGACGGGACCAATTCCAAGTTCGCCCGTGCCGAGAACATCCGCAAGTTCCGGATGATCCCGAAGGAGCTCGACCACGAGGACGGAGAGCTGACGGCGACCCAGAAGCTGAAGCGGTCGGCGATGTCGGACATGTTTGGGGACCTGATAGAGGACATGTACGGGTCGTGACCTCCGACCTCGTCATCCTCGCGCAGGTGGCGCCCGGCTCGAATCAGTTCACCGAGATGTTCGTAGAGGGTCTGAGCCTCGGGACCATCTACGCCCTGCTGGCGGTGGGCTTCGTGATCATCTTCAAGGCCACCCAGGTGATCAACTTCGCCCATGGGGCCATCGCTGCACTCGGTGCGTTCGTCGTAGCCAGCTTCGCCACCATCCTCGACATACCGGGTAGGTGGATACCCGGGGCTCCGGCGTGGGTGGGATGGTTTGGCACCGTCATCCTCGCCATGCTGGCCATGGCCCTCATCGGGATGGGCATCGAACGCGCCTTCCTGCGACCGATGGTCGGTGAGGAACTCTTCGCCGTTGCCATCGTCACTCTGGGCATCGACATAGTCATCCGCAACATCACCAACGACTTCATCGGCCAGTTCCCCCGCCCGATGGGTGATCCCTTCGGCATCCAGTTCCTCCAGATCGGGCCGCTCTCGTTCGCTCACACCGAGGTTCTCCAGATCGTCGTCGCACTCATCGCGGTGGGCGCCATCACGATGTTCTTCCGCTCCCGGATGGGGATCGCCATGCGCGCCACGGCCTTCGACCAGGAAGCGGCGCGCGCCCAGGGAATCAACGTGGGGCGGGTGTTCTCGATTTCGTGGGCGATCGGCGCGATCCTGGCCACACTGGCGGGTGTCTTCATCTCGATGTTCCCCAGACGTGCCACCGGGGTCGACCAGGCGACCGCATTCTTCGCCTTCCGCGCTTTCCCGGCGATCATCATCGGTGGTCTCGACTCGATCATCGGCGGGATCGTGGGTGGGCTCCTGGTCGGGTTCGCCGAGTCGGCCGCGACGGTATACGTGACCTTCGACTTCTTGGGCAGCGGCTTTGCAGGAATCGTCCCCTATCTGCTGATGCTGGTGGTGCTGATCGTCAGGCCCCACGGCATCTTCGGGACAGAGGAGATCCGACGGGTATGAGAGACCCGGAGTCGGCAAGGGCAGAGGAGGACTGATGCGCGGCCGCCCGCTCCTCTACACCTCCTACGAGTCCGATCAGGCCGTCATGAACACGGGCACCAAGAGGGTCATGCTGGGCCTGTTCCTCGTCGTGCTCGCGCTCGTCCCGCTGGCGATCATCCCCGGAATCGGCTTTCTCGCCCAGAGCGACTGGCTGAGGCTCCTGTCTGAGGTTGCGATCTTCGCGATCGGCGCTCTCGGACTGAACATCCTCACCGGCCTCGCCGGGCAGGTGTCGTTGGGACACGCCTTCTTCATGGGAGTCGGGGCCTATACGGCGGCATTTCTCGGTGCGGGGCCGGGACCGTTTCTCGGGCTGGGTCTCCCCATCTGGATCTGGCTCCCTGCGGCCGGGATCGTGGCCGCCCTCATCGGTGTCGCGATAGGCCCGACGGCGGTGCGGGTCAGGGGCCTCTACCTGGCCTTTGTGACTTTGGGCCTCGTCTTCGTCGGCGAGTATGTGTTCAGAAACTGGACTTCTCTCACCGGAGGCTCTCAGTCGGGCCGCACGTTCCCACGGTTCGCCGTGCGGGCATGGAAGGAAGAACAGCCCATCGTCGAGTTCTTCACCGACGGCTCCTGGTTCGGCATCGCCCTATCAGGGGAGGCGAAGACCTTCTACTTCGTGACCATCCTGGCTGTCATTTTCGTGGTCCTGGCCAAGAACCTGCAACGCTCCAGGGTGGGACGCGCTTTTGCGTCGATCCGGGACCGCGATATCGCCGCGGAGATAATGGGTGTCAACGAGTTCCGCTACAAGCTGACCGCCTTCGGGATCTCGTCGTTCTACGCAGGAGTTTCTGGCGCGTTGTTCGCGGTCTTCGTGGGTCGGGTCATTCCGGAGCAGTGGAACCTCTTTCTGTCGGTCGAAATCATCGCCATCATCTTGATCGGCGGCGCCGGCGTGGTCACCGGCACCATCCTCGGGTCGATCTTCGTCATCGTCCTGCCCCGCATAGTCGAGGACTTCACCAATTGGACCGCGGGAGTCGCCTCGGAGGGCACCGGGCTGTTCGCCTGGCTCGCCGATTTCTTCGTCTCGACGGGCCTCGGGGACTTCGGCATCGTCAACACCCAGGCGGGTGTGGCGCCGGGGCTGTCCATCGCGCAGTTCAACCAGGTGCTCTACGGTCTGCTCATCATCGGCTTCCTTATATTCGAGCCCCTCGGTTTGTACGGGATATGGCTGCGGATACGCAATTATTGGAAGGGTTGGCCGTTCACATATTGAGCGGTCCACGGAAAACGGGCTATCCCCGTTGTTGAAAGAGGAGGAAGGAACGAAATGAAAGCCAAACCCAAGTGGTTGGCGATCTTCTTGGTTCTCGGTCTGGTGCTCGCCGCGTGCGGCGACGGAGGCGGAGGAGACGAGACGACGACGACCGAGTCGGAGTCGAGTGACACGACGGAGCCGATGACCGACACCACGGAGCCGATGACCGACACCACCGGTGGCGAGATGGACATCGCCACGGATGTAGGTGTGGACCTCGAGGCCGGGACGATAACGGTCGGCCTGCTGTCCGACCTGTCGGGCGTATTCAGCGCTCTGGTGCAGGTGATCGTCACCGGGCACGAGGCCTACTGGGAGAACGTCAATGCCAATGGCGGCATCGGCGGTCTCACGGTGGAACTCGAGCCGGTCGACACCGCCTACGACGTTCCCACGACCGTTCAGCGGTACGAGGAGCTGAAGGACCAGGTCGTGGCATTCGGTCACTCGACCGGGTCGCCGCACACGGTGGCCATCAACGAGCAGCTCCAGGCGGACGGGATCCTGGCGATCCCCCTGACCTGGTATTCGGGATGGACCGACCCGGCCATAAACGCCAACCTGATGCACCACGGCGTCCCCTACTGCATCGAGGCGATGAACCTCATCGGTTACATCATGGAGCAGAATCCGGACGCCACGACCATCGCCATAGCGTCGAACCCGGGTGACTACGGGATCGACTCGGCAAACGGCGCCAAGATCGCTGCCGAGGAGGCTGGTCTAACCGTCGAATACGACGGCTCCGGCCTCATCAACGCTGCCGACGAGGCGACGTTGACCGAGGTGGCCAACGGCATCGCCTCATCTGGTGCGGACATCGCGTTCGTGACCACGAGCCCGGGTGCTTTCGGGTCGATCTTCGGAGGCGCTCTCGCCCAGGGCTATGAGGGCGTGTGGTCCGGCGCCAACCCGAGCTTCAGCCCGGCTCTGGTAGGTCCCGACTCTCCGATCGCCGAGCCGCTGGCCGCCAGCAGCTACTGGTCTGCATACACCAGCGTCTGGACCTCGGACACTCCCGGTGTCACCGAGGCCAAAGAGCTGGTTGGCGACCGTCTCCCGCAGCCGACGTCTGCTGTGTTCGAGGGGTTCGTGGAGGCCCAGATCATGCATGCCGCGCTGCAGGCCGCGTACGACGCGGGTGACCTGACGCAGGCAGGCGTGCTCAACGCAGCCAAGTCCCTCGAAGACGTCGACTTCAACGGTCTCGCTCCCAACGAGGCCTACGTCGGCGAGGCCAACGACCAGCTGCAGCGCTCGTCGCTGATCTTCCAGCCCGATCCCGAAGGTCTCGCCTCGGGTGAGAGCGCGGGAGAGACGGTGCTCGAAGCCGAATACACATCCGACATCGCCGCGGCCTACGAGTTCACCGAGGCCTGCTACGCGTTGGAGGGCTAGCAAAGGACTGAGTGTGGAGTGGCTGCTCGTGGGCCACTCCACACCGTTCTGTGAGGGTTGGCGTATCACCTGACGTGGCAACCCTCACAGAACGAACGAAGAGAGAGCTATTAGCCGATGCTGACGGTCGAGAACCTCGAAGTCGTCTACAACGACGTGGTCCTCGTCTTGCGCGGGATCTCGCTCGAGGTTGGCGACGGTCAGATCGTGGCGTTGCTGGGCGCCAACGGCGCCGGCAAGACGACCACGTTGCGGGCCATCACCGGGCTACTCGAGATCCACGAAGGCGACGTCACGAAGGGAGAGGTCAACTTCGAGGGCCATGAGGTGACGGAATGGGATCCCTCAAAACGCGTCGCGTTGGGCATCTCCCAGGTGATGGAGGGTCGACGCGTCTTCGCCGAGCTCGATGTCGAAGAGAACCTCCGGGCGGGCGCCTACGTCAACCGGAACGGGACCAATGTCAAGGAGGCTCACGACCGGGTCATGTCGTTGTTCCCCCGTCTCGAAGAGCGAAAGACCGCGGTCGCCGGCTATCTGTCGGGAGGCGAGCAGCAGATGCTCGCCATCGGCAGGGCTCTGATGCAGGACCCCAAGCTCCTCATCCTCGACGAGCCGTCGCTCGGCCTGGCTCCGCTCCTGGTCCAAGAGGTGCGCGACATCATCGTGGAGATCAACGCTCAGGGGACGTCGGTGTTGTTGATCGAGCAGAACGCCAACATGGCCCTGTCCATCGCCCATCACGGCTACATCATGGAGACCGGCAAGATGGTCATGGACGGCGATCCCCAGAAGCTGCTCAAAGACGACGACGTCAAGGAGTTCTATCTCGGGCTCCACTCGACGGGAGACAAGAAATCGTTCCGCGACGTCAAGCACTACAAACGACGGAAACGGTGGCTGTCATGACAGACCTGGTGTGGGAGTGGCATCCAAGATGAGCGGCAAATTGCTGCAGCGCCGGGCGGACGCCTACGGGCCGGAGGAGTACGACCACCTTCTCGAGGTCCGTGACATCCACCTCTCCTTCAAAGGTGTGAAGGCGGTCGACGGAGTCTCGTTCCACGTCGACGATGGGGAGTTGTTCGCCATCATCGGCCCCAACGGGGCGGGCAAGACGTCACTGTTCAATTCGATAAACCAGGTCTATCACCCCGAACACGGTGAGATCCTCTGGAAGGGGGAGTCGCTCATGGGGCTCCAACCAAATGAGACGGCGGAGCGGGGCATCGCTCGGACCTTCCAGAACATCGCCCTCTATCCGCACATGACGGTTCTGGAGAACATCCTCACCGGACGTCACATCCGCATGAAGTCGGGCTGGCTTGCCGGCTCCTTCTGGCTGGGCAAGGCGAAAACGGAGGAGATAGCGAACCGCGAGATCGTGGAAGGCATCATCGACTTCCTCGAGATCGAGCAATGGCGCAAGTACCCGGTTGGCCTCCTGCCCTATGGGATTCAGAAGCGGGTCGAACTGGGGCGAGCCCTCGCCATGGACCCAGAGTTGCTGATGCTCGACGAGCCGGTGGCAGGGATGAATCTCGAGGAGACCGAGGACATGGCTCGTTTCATCCTCGACGTCCAGGATGAGCTGGAGATCGCACTCATCCTCGTCGAGCACGACATGGGCCTGGTGATGGACATCGCCGATCGAGTCCTGGTGGTCGACTTCGGCGAGCAGATCGCAACGGGCAGGCCGGCGGAAGTCCAGGCCAACCCGAATGTGGTCAAGGCCTATCTCGGCGAGGAGTTGGAGACGGCATAGGGCATGCTCTTCCGTCAGCCTTCGTACCTACCCGGGACCAGGAACTAGCGATCACCCAACAGTTTCCAGACGCCGGGGAGCAGGACTCCGGCGGCTGACGCCTTGATCAGATCGCCCAGGAGGAAGGGGACTACCCCCGCCTCCACCGCAATCGCCAGTGTCATGTCGGCAGAGATCATCAACCCGACCACCCCGAAGACGTAGATCACGGCCGACCCGAGCAGAAAAGCCGTGAACATGGTGGCGAAGGTTCGGTCCTGGCGGTGCTCAGCCATCCAACCCACGAGCCCGGCGGCGAACAGGAACCCGATCAGGTAGCCACCGGTGGCCCCGGTGATCACTTCCATCCCACCGGAGCTCTCGGCGAAGACCGGTGCACCCAGGGCCCCAGCGGCCACATAGGTCAACTGCCCGGCGGCGCCTAGCTTCCATCCGAGAGCGGCTCCGGTCAGGAGAACGGCGAAAGTCTGTCCGGTGATGGGAACCGGTGTGAATGGCAGGTAGATGCGCCATTGCGCTGCCAGTGCAGTCAGAGCTGCCGCAGCAACGACGAGCAACACGGCCACGACTCCGGACCGGGGTAGGGCCCTCTGGCTTATCACTGCGGATGTCATATCTCTTCACTCCTCGCAACCGGCTGGGCCTGAGATTACGTCTAAGACCTCTAGCGGCAGGTCATCGTTACTCTCATCCACTCCGAATGAACGCTGAGAACGCCACGGAGAAGGGCGCGTCCTGGCCCCTGTACCTCATCGGGAGCTTGTTCGTCGTCGGGGTCTCGAGTGTCATCGCCTGGAACGTCGAGCTGCCCTATCTCGCCTACTCGGCAGGTCCGGTCTCCGATGCCGCCGATACCGTCGTGGCCGAGGAAGTGGAGGTCTTCCCACCCGAAGGTGAGCTGCTGATGCTCACCGTCGTCACTCAGGACGTGAACATATTCGAGGCTCTCATCGCCGGAGTGGACCCGACCATCGACCTGGTGCGCAAGCAGGCGGTGCGGCGGGAGGGGGAAACCGACGAGGAGTACCGCAATCGAGTGCTCCAACAGATGGGTGACTCCAACTTCCGGTCGATCGCGGTCGCCCTGGACCATCTCGGTTATGACATGGTTCCAACCGAGGTCGTGGTCAATGACATCCTGGAGCAGGTTCCGGCAGCTGCGCTGATCGAGTTGGGGGACACCATCGTCTCGGTCGACGACATCACCATCGCGACGCTCGGAGATGTCGCTCCCGCGCTCGAGGGCTATGAGGTCGGTGACGTGGTCGACATCACCGTGGAGCGTGACGGCGAGCGGGTGGATCTAGAAGTCGAGCTCGCCGAACGTGAGGGCGAGCCTGGCGTGCCCATGATCGGGATCGTCCTCGGCGAGCTGAGCGAGCCGCCGTTCCCCATATCGATCGAGGCGGGGGATGTCGGTGGGCCCTCGGCGGGAATGATGCACACGATCGCCATCATCGATGCGCTCACTGAGGGCGAGCTCACCCAAGGACACATCGTCGCCGGGACGGGGACGATCGACCTCGACGGGCATGTCGGGTCGATCGGCGGGATCCGGCAGAAGGTGGTTGGCGCCGAGGCTGCCGGTGCCGAGTACATCCTCGTGCCGGAGGGAAACTACGAGGTAGCTCTGACCGCGGAGCGCCAGTCGATCGAAATCGTGCCCATCGCCACTCTCGGTGAGGCCATCGACTTCCTCGAGGATCTTGAAACCACGTGAATGACAGCCGTCTGTGACTCCACATCGGGGAACTCCGCGATCGGGGGTTCCAGAAACAGCCTGGAACTGTCAGTATCTTCTATAGCCGATGGCCCGTGAAGTCACGCCCGACGAGATCAGGAACGCTGCATTTCGCACCACCCTGCGCGGTTTCGACCGATTTGAGGTCGAGGAAATGCTGCAGCTCGTGGCCGATCGCATTCAGGAGCTCGAGTCGGAGCAGGACAAGCTCCAGGCCCGATTGGCCGACAGCCCCTCGAAGGACCTCCAGTCCGAGTTCGAGACGGTCGGCAGGGAGGTCGCCTCCATCCTGCAGGCGGCACGCGAGGCGGCCGAGTCGATGCGGGAGCGAGCGAGTCTCGAGGCCACCCGCTGGAGGCGGGAGTCCGCCGAGGAGGCGGAGACAACCCGGCGCGAGGCCGCGGCGGACGCCGAGGCTCTCCGTCGTGACGCATGGGTGACGGGCTCGGAGCTGCTCGAGCAGGCCCAGGCCAGCGCCGAGGCAATGAGGGCGCTTGCCGAGCGGGACGTGCTCACGGTGATGGGGGAGGCCGAGCGCGAGGCGCACCGGCTCTCCTCTGGTGCGCGCCGAGAAGCCGAGGACCTGATGCGCAGCGCCGCAATGGATGCCGAGAAGATCACCGCCGAGGCCGCCACCAGGCGTGACGAGATCATCGACAAGGCCAACCGTCAGGCAGCCACAGCTCAAGAGCGGGCCAGGGCTCTCGAGAACCGCAGGGACGAGCTGTTGGAGGAGTTGGAGAACGTCAGGGCGACCCTCACCCGCCTCGAGGGCTCTCTCGAGGAGCGCCGGGAGGCCCTGGACCTCACCAAGAACCCTCCGGAGCCGTCGAGTGTTCGGGTGGTCCACCCGCCGGCGGAGGTCAAGAAGCAGTGGGAGCTGGGGGAGACGGTTCGGGTCGTCCACCC
>Ga0299913_10001840_pt1 | contig 16192 bp, 14 predicted proteins | sample RVTome_9_FD_201360 | JGI IMG/M metagenome (GOLD analysis project Ga0299913, IMG submission 201360) | Soil microbial communities from uranium-contaminated site in the Upper Colorado River Basin, Wyoming, United States - RVT155D38 (version 2) ...
GATGGCCATCTCGAGGCGACAGTCCGGGGCCTTGCCGCGACCGCCGTGGCACCGGCGCCCCGGCTCCTGCTCGTCGACCACGAGACACTGAACGTTCGTGACATTCCCCTCGACCTGCCGTCCGACTTCGCAGAGGGCGATCCGCCGGTCACGGTCCCCATAGCCGCACTGGCGGGACGCCGCGTGCTCGCGGACTCGAGGGCGCCGGACGGCTACGAGATGCGCGTGGACCGGCACGGAAGCCGGGGCCTCATCGGTGGTCTGTTCGGGGTCGGGGGCGGGGGCTCCTACGGCACTGTGGCCATCGCCAACCGGGGGCGCGTCATCCGGATTGCGCTGCCGTCTGGCAGCTACGCCTACTCCGTGACGGCCCTCGGATGGGTCATGGCCGAGGGTACGAACTGACGTGGAGGACCGGACCCGAGCGCTGCACGAGATCGCGGCCCTCGCCCGCGCGCACGGGATCACCGCTGCCGAGATCGTGGCTGGCCTGGAGGAGGCACCGGCCGCGGTGACGGCCGAGGCCCAGACGCGCGACGTGCTCGTGCGCGTGCTGGGCTACCTGGGCGGCACCTTCGTCTTCGCGGGCATCGGCGTCTTCATCGCCATGCACTGGGACCGCATGGGTCCGGCCGCACGGGTCGTCGTGACACTCGGTCCGGGCGTCGCGGCATTCATCCTCGGCATGCTCGCGGTCCGCGAAGCCCGCTACGCGACTGCCGTCACCCCCATGCTGCTCGTCGCGGCGGCGCTGGAGCCCACCGGCATGCTGGTCGCCTTCAACGAATACGGCTCCGGCGGTGACTGGCGCGCCGGCACACTGGTCGCGATGGGCACCACGGCGCTCCAGTTCGGCCTCGCCTCCGGCGCCACCGGGCGATCGACGCCGCTCTTCCTGACAGTCTTCTTCGGCACGCTGGCGTGGTGGTCGGCGCTCGATCTGCTGGATCTCGACGGCGAGCTCATTGCCGTGATCCTCGGCGGCTGCATGCTCCTGGCGGCGGCGGGCATCGACCGCACGCGCCACGGGCAGATCACGTCCGTGTACTACTTTGCCGGCGCCGCCGCGTTCCTCGGGGGGCTGTTCGAGCTGGTACAGAACACGGTGCTCGAGATCGTGTTCCTGGCCGTCGCCTCCGCCTTCATGTACCTGAGCGTCGTCCTGCACAGCCGGGCGCTCCTCGCCGTGTCGACGCTGGCGATTCTCGCCTACACGGGATGGTTCACCGGCCAGCACTTCGCGGATTCCGTTGGATGGCCGCTCGCGCTGGTGGCATTCGGCATCGCGCTCATCGCCCTGAGCGCCCTCGCATACCGCATCGACCGGCAGTACATGAGGCCGCGCGCGCGCACGCGCTGACCTGACTCGAGCCCTGGGCTTACAGACGCTTTCTCGCCAGGAAGTACAGCGTGGCGGGCTTCGTGCCCTCCTCCTCGAGCGCAAAGCCCGCCTCGTCCAAACGTGCGCGCCACCTCGCGGGATCCTGCCGGGGATGGTGGCCGATCGCATGCGGAGACAGCACTCGCGTCAGCCGGTCGGCGTTGACGATCATCAGGAGGAACTCGCCTCGCGGCTTGAGCACGCGCGCGACCTCCGCCAGCGCCTTGACGATGCCGCCCGAGCCGAGATGGTCGATCGCATACGCGCTGATGACCGCGTCGAACTCGCCCTCACCGAACGGCATCTCGCGGAGGTCTCCCCGGCGGGCGTCGGCGCGGTCGGCCACCCCCGCGATCCGGGCGTTCAGCATGAAGCGCTCTGGCGTGTTGCCTTCGATGCCCCAGTAGCCCTCGTAGATGTCCATCCCCACGGCGGTGGCAGACGGCCGGGCGAGGAGGACGCCGATGGCAGCGCGCCCGGAGCCCGCGCCGGCATCGAGCACCCGCCCTGACCCCGAAGACAGGAACCGGGTGGTCGGCAAGTCCATGGGCACGGTCAGGGGATATGAAATGACGAGGCCGCCGATTGACCAGAGTGCAACGAGCCCCGCGAGGCCGAGGACGACCCGCGGCCAGCGGCGCCACATGGCGACGACACCGAGCACGACGGCCACCGTCAGCGGCACGAGGTGCCCGTAGGTGATCGGCCAGCTGTAGCCGAACTGGTACGTACCGATGTCCAACATGGGCCCACGATACCGAAACGCCGCTGAACCACCCGTGAACGGCCCGTTCAGCCGCCGTTCAGCTCCAGTCGAGGTATAACACCTCTCGGCGTGCGTGTCCTCATCGTGGAAGACGAACCCGCTCTGTGCGACCAGCTCGCGCAAGCGCTCGGCGGCGCGGGGTACGCAGTGGATACGGCTGCGGACGGGGAGCGGGCGGACTTCGCGGTGCGTACGGAGAGCTACGACGCCGTCCTGCTGGATCTGGGACTCCCCCAGATCGACGGGCTCACGCTCGTTCGCGGCTGGCGGGCGTCAGGCCTCGGTGTCCCCGTACTCGTCCTGACGGCACGCGGCAGCTGGCACGAGACAGTCGACGGCATCGACGCTGGTGCCGACGATTACGTCGGCAAACCGTTCCGCACCGAGGAAGTGCTCGCGCGCCTCCGCGGGCTGATCCGGCGGGCGAGCGGCCAATCCGGCCCGCTGCTGCGCTGCGGCGCGGTCGTGCTCGATCCGCGGGTCGCCCGGGTGACGCGCGACGGCGTGCCCGTGAGGCTCACCGCCCATGAGTTCCGCGTGCTCTCGTACCTGATGCACCATCGCGACCGCATCGTGTCGCAGGGAGAGCTGACGGAGCACATCTACGCACGCGACTGCGAGCGCGACTCCAACACGGTGGAGGTGTTCGTCGCCCGGCTGCGGCGGAAGCTCGGAGGCTCGCTCATCGAGACCGTTCGGGGCCTCGGCTACCGTGTCGGCTCCTGATGCTGTCCCTGCGCGCGCACGTCCTGCTCGGCGCCGTCCTGTGGACTGTCGGTCTCGCCCTCGTCTCGGCGGCGGGGATGGCGCTCATCTGGCACCACCTGCCGACGCTGCCGTTCCTCGGACGCACCGGCGCGATACACACGTGGGTGACCCATACCGCCGCCGCGTCCGTCATCGCGCTGGTGTGCATGATCGCCGGCGTGCTCCAGGTCCGCCGCGGGCTGTCGGGGCTCGCGCAGCTGCGCGCACGCCTCGCGGCCGTCCACGACGGGCGCGATGTGCGTGTCGGCGGGCAGTACGTCCCAGAGGTGCAGCCGCTCGTCGAGGATCTGAACGCCCTCATCGAACACCGCGAGCAGGCGGTCCGGCGCGCCGTGGCGAAGGCCGGCGACCTCGCGCACGGGCTGAAGACACCCCTGGCGGTGCTCGCGCGCGAGGCGGAGCGCGCGCGGGACGCCGGGCACGCCGACATCGCGGAGGCCATCGCGCAGCAGGTCGAGCGGATGCGCCGGCAGATCGAGTACCACCTGGCCCACGCGCGGGCCGCCGCGTCCGGCGCGTTTCCGGGAGCGCGCTGTGCCGTCAGGGAGTCCGTGGATGGCCTGGTCCGCACGATGACACGCCTGTACGCGGACCGGCACCTCACGGTCGACGTCCGCGTCTCCACGTCCCACGTCGCGCGCGTGCAGCGGGAAGATCTCGACGAGATGCTGGGCAACCTGCTCGACAACGCCTGCAAATGGACGCGCGGCAGAATCGTGGTGTCGACCACCGAGACCCCGAGCGGCATCGCGCTCACGGTGGATGACGACGGGCCTGGTCTTCCGGAGGCGATGCGGGAGGCGGTCCTCGAGCGCGGAATACGGGCTGACGAGAAGGCGCCAGGGTCCGGCCTCGGCCTCTCCATCGTCCGCGATCTCGCGGAGCTCCATCAGGGATCCATTTCGCTCGACGCCTCGCCCCTCGGTGGGCTCCGCGCGACGCTCACACTCCCCGCGGGGTGACAACGAAGCGTCAGCTGTCAGCTGGCTGATAGCTGATAGCCGGCTACCCCCCGACGCAGATCAAGTGTTCGTCGGATCGCAGGAAGAGCCGCCCGCCGGCAATGGCCATCGACGCCAGCGTGCGCTCACCCACCGAATTCCTGGCGATGATCTGGGCGCCACGCCCGGCCTTCAGCACGATCGTCTCGCCCGTCTCGCTGAGGAGGTACACCTTGCCGTCGCCGGCCACGGGGGACGCCGAGAACACGCCGCCCACGCGCCCCTGCCAGACGCGGCTTCCGTCGGCGGCGTCGGCGATCGTCAGGATGCCGTTGTCGGTGGCCATGTAGATCAGCCCCTGATAGACGAGGAGCGACGCGACGTAGGGCGCGCCGGTCGGCACCTGCCACACGACATGAGACGACGAGACGTCCCCGCGGCCGCCGGGCCGGAGCGCGAGATACGGTCCGCTGCGGTACCCGCGGCTGGCGTACACCACGCCTTCGTGCACGACGGGCGTCGGGATCGGAAAGCGGTTGGCGTCGGCCGCGTGCCACAGGAAGGCACCCGTGCGCGGGTCGTACGCATCGATGCGCTCACTGGAGTTCACGATGAGCTCCGGTCCCGAGTCCGTGTCCACCACGAACGGAGTGCTGTAGGACGAGCGCCCGCTGCCGCGGTCCACCTTCCACCGCTCCTTCCCCGTTCGTTTGTCCAGCGCCAGCAGGTAGGAGGCCGGCGCGTGGTCGCATAGCAGGATCAGCAGGTCGCCGTAAAGCATCGGCGAGCTGCTGTGGCCCCAGTTGATGTCGAACGGCGCGATCTCGCGGCCAAGGTGCCGCTGCCACACCGGTTTGCCTCGGGCATCGAGTGCCACGAGCTGCCCGGTGCCGAACCAGCCAAACACGAGCTCACCGTCGGTGACCGGACTCGGGCTCGCGAGATTGTGCTTGTCATGCACCGCCGGCAGCTCGCCCTCCGCCTCCAGCCGGTGTTCCCACAGCCTTGCGCCGTTGCGCGCGTCGAACGCCTCGACGACGAACCACGTCCGTCCGTCGGCCGCGGCGGCCGCGCGTCCGGTGGCGAGCGCCCGCTCGCCTGCGGCCGCGGCATCCTCGCCCTGCACGAGACGTGGTCCCTGGCGGCTCACGCCGGCACCGATCTGCGACGTCACGTAGATGCGCCCGCCGGCCACGACGGGCGTCGAGATGCCCGCGCCGGCAATCGGCGCCTTCCAGGCGATGTTCTCGGTCGCACTCCAGCGTTCCGGGAGATTCCTGTCGTCGGAAAGGCCGGTGCCCTGCGGGCCGCGCCACTGCGGCCAGTCCGATGCCTGCGCGGTGGCGAGCGCGATGGAGAACACCAGCGTGGCCGCGACGGGGAGGGCGTGCGCTGCATGCGTCATCGCGCGATCCTCATGGATTCGGACCGTCAAAGTCAAAACCGTCCGTTATGCCCGCCGAGCAAGCACGCCCGCCCACGAAGCGCCGCAACCTCTTCTTTGATCAGCCACCGGGGCCGCCCTGTCGATCCGTCGCGAGTCCATTCGTATAAGAAGTGACACGCCGGCATGAGGTCGGCAGTACGATTCACGCGAGACGCGAGGAGACCACGCCGATGACGCAGTATCTGCTCAGCATTTATCAGCCCGAGGGCGACGTTCCGCCGCCGGAAACCCTGCAGCGAGTCATGCAGGACGTGAATGCGCTCATCGAGGACGCCAAGGCCGCCGGGGTCTGGGTCTTCAATGGCGGGCTGCATCCGCCGGGCACGGCGACCGTGGTGCGCTGTCAGCGAGGGGACGTGCTCATCACGGATGGCCCGTTCGCCGAAGGGAAGGAATACGTCGGCGGATTCATGGTCATCGAGGCGCCGGATCTCGACGGTGCGCTTCAGTGGGCCGGCAGGCTCGCCCGCGCGTTGACGCTCGACGGGCGCGGCGACATCCACCCGGGGCTTCCCGTCGAGGTCCGGCCGTTCCAGGGCAGCCACGCGAACTGAGGCCCGCGTGCCGGCGGAGACGGCGGAGATCGAACGAATCTTCCGCGAGGAACACGGCCGCGCGGTAGCCGTGCTGATCCGGGCGTTCGGGGACATCGATCTCGCGGAGGAGGCCGTACAGGATGCGTTCGCGGTGGCGCTGTCCCGGTGGCCGTTCGAGGGTATGCCGGCAAGTCCGGTCGGCTGGATCATGACGACCGCGCGGCGGCGCGCGATTGATGCGGTCCGTCGGGAGTCCACGCGCGGGCACCGGCATGCCGAGGCCGCCCGGCTGTACGCCAGACACTCCGAAGACGACCACCCAGAGGGCCCCATGCACGATGATCGTCTGCGTCTGATCTTCACCTGCTGCCATCCGGCGCTTGCACCGGCGAGCCAGGTGGCCCTCACCCTCCGACTCCTGGGTGGGTTGAGCACCGCGGCGATCGCCCGCGCGTTCTTCGTCGGCGAGCCGGCGATGGCTCAGCGTCTCGTGCGGGCGAAAGGGAAGATTCGCGATGCCCGCATTCCCTATCGTGTGCCGGACGAGCCGGAGCTCCCCGGCCGGGTGCGCAGCGTGCTGGCGGTCGTCTACCTGATCTTCAACGAGGGGTACGCGGTGAGCGCGGGCGATGCCCTCGTACGCGACGATCTCTGCCACGAGGCGATCCGGCTGGGCCGACTCCTGGTCGGCCTCATACCGGAGGAACCGGAGGTTCGAGGGCTGCTGGCGCTCATGCTGCTCGTCGCCTCGCGCCGGGCGGCACGCACGACGAGTGCCGGGGAGCTGGTGCTCCTGGCGGATCAGGATCGGACCCTCTGGAATCGCGAGTTCATCCTGGAGGGGCAGACACTCGTCAGCAGGTGTCCGCGGCAGAACGAGCCCGGGCCGTACCAGCTGCAGGCGGCGATCCAGGCGGTGCACAGCGATGCCGCGGTCGCCGCCGACACCGACTGGCGGCAGATCCTGCGGTTGTACGATCAGTTGCTGACCATCGCGCCGGCGCCCGTCGTCGCGCTGAACCGCGCGGTTGCCGTCGCGGAAATCGAGGGACCGGTCCGGGCGCTCGCACTGGTCGATGCGCTCAGCGACCCCGCGACCGACGGTTACTACCTCTTCCACGCAGTCCGCGCCGACCTGCTCAGGCGGCTGGGCCGTACAGCGGAGGCGCAGCAGGCCTACGACATGGCACTTTCCCTCGCCGGCAACGCGCGCGAGCGGGCCTTCCTGCAGCGCCGCCGCGACGCGCTGAACGGGTGATCGGCCTCAGCGTGCTTCCCCCTCACACTCGGGACATCGCCTCTGCGTGTACTCGAGCCACTCGACGATCTCATCTGGCGCTGGAAGACCCGCGACGTCCGGCGGTGCCGTCACGTGCACGATCTCTCCCCAGCGGTCGGCTATGAGCACGCCTGGCGCAGGGAGGCCGACGACCGCATCGCACGTGATCACGCATTCCGCATCCAGCGCGCGCAGGTCGTCCAGCTGCGTCACGACGCCGGACCGGTACTGGTCGGCTGCCGGATCGCCGGACGGCAGCGCGATCAGCACGAGGTTCCTGTGCTGCCAGATCGCGCGGTAGCTGACCGTGCGGCCGTCGAACGTCCGGAATTCGACGTGCGGCACGTCGTCGCCACGTCGGAGGAGTGCGTGCATCGTGGTGTGTCCGGAAATCTAGGCCGAGGTGAGTGCCTGTCTGCAGTAGTCCACGCATTTGCGCACCTCCCGCACGGCATCGGAGCCTTCTGGAATCTGATATTCCAGCTCGATGGTCGCCGGGATCGCCCACCGGTTCTTCTTCACCAGTAGAAGGATCTCGCGGAGCGGCGTTTCGCCGGTCCCCCACGGCAGGTTCAGCGCGCAGTTCTCCGGGCGCGTCCGATCCTTCAGATGAAAGCTCGAGATCCGATCGTGGTGCTTCTTGAGGAACTGCATCGGGGTGCCGCCGATGTTGCCGGCCGCCACCCAGTGCCCGAGATCCACGTTTGCCATATTTCCGTTCGAGAGCGCGAACGCCTCGTCGAAGGCGGTCATCGTGCCCTGCAGGTGCGTGTGATACGCCGCGTAGATCTTCTTCTTCTCCGCGAAGGCTCCAATCCGCTTCAGCTGTGCGGCATCAGTCGGGAGCTCGAGCGTCGTATGTGTGCACCCGAGCACCTCGGCGACGTTGAAGACGTACTCGAGCTCCTCGTCCGACATGCTCGTGCTGAGCTGCTTCCACGCATAGATGGTGACGCCGGCGTCGTTGTACATCTTGCGGAGGGCCCTGAAGCGATCCATCGAGACCGACCTCCGCCACGCGCGGAGGCGCTCGGCCTGCTCCTGCTGTGCGGCCCGCTGCTCCGGCGTCATGCCACCCCGTGCGCCGCCACGACCCGCGCCGGCTCCAGCCTGTCCGCCGCGTCCCTGCTGCGGGAGCGCGCATGGCTGGCCATTCCACGAGCCGGTCAACTCCGGGGCAGGTGCCCCCGGCGCAGCCCCTCTGGCGGCTGCGGCCGGAGCCGCGCCAGGCGCGCCGCGCGCCGCAGCGCCCCGGCCACCTCGGGCGCCCCGTCCGGCCGGCGCCGGAGCCCCCGCAAAGCTCTCCACCGGCCCCCCCATCAGCTCGATCGCGCTGATGCCCGACTCGACCACGTACTTGAGCGTCGCTTCGGCGCTCTGATCGGGCATGCTGCGGAAGCTGTAGGTAATGGCGCCTATCTGCACCCCGTCGATGAGGGAGTTCGGCTTTGCCTGCGCCAGCGCGTTCAACATCGAGGCGGGGCCACCCATGAACGCTGCGGGCACGCCAGCGATCGCCAGTTTCCCGAACTCACGTCGTGTGTAGGACATCGGTCGCCTTTTGCCTTTCGCCTTCGCCCCGTCAGCTGATCGACCGCAGCTCCCCCCTGCGGAGCACCGGCTACACGAGCGTGTTCGCCTCGCGGTTGTTCGTGAACTCCATCTTCTTCCCGTCCCACAGCAGCCTGCCCGGCACCCGCGCCGCAGTCGCGCCCGCCACACCGAGGTTCGAGCAGGCCGGCTCCCCTCCCGTGCGGGCGCGAATCCAATCCCGCTGATGTCCCGGCGAGCGCGTCAGCGTGCGAGGCGGCAGCTGGTACTCGGCCCATGGCGGCCCTGGAAACCCGACACCCTTCCCCCGTCCGCTGGTACCGAGATAACCTTCGATCCGATGTCCTCCTCCGGCCCCTTCAATCTCCGGACCAGTGCCCGGGATGGCGCGCATCTCTTCGACAGTCATGCCGGGCGGCGTGTACATGTCCCCGGTGTCCGACCAGTACACGACTGCGCGGGCCGGAGCGTTGCCCACGCTGCATGGCGCGATGGCGGTGGCGGACGGGCGACCCCGGCACTCCATCGCGGCGCCACCGCCCCACCCAGGTGCGTAGCGGGCTTTCAGTCGCCACCGGCCGGCGCGGAGAGCGATTCGATGGCGTCGCGAAGCGTCGTATCGGCGACCGGCTTGGTCAGGTGCAGGTCGAACCCGGCGTCGCGTACGCGCGAGCGGTCCTCTTCGCGGCCGTAGCCCGTGAGCGCCACCAGGCGGACGCCGGACAACGCAGGATCCTGCCGCACCGTGCGCGCCAGCTCGTAGCCGGTCATCCCCGGCATGCCAATGTCGACGAGCATGACATCGGGCGGCTCGGCCCGGCTCGCAGCGAGCGCGGCCGGCCCGCTGTACACGGCGGTCGCCCGATGGCCGAGCGTCTCGATCAGCAGCGCGACGCAGTCCGCCAGGTCGCGTTGATCGTCGACCACGAGCACGCGCACCGCATCGTCTTCGCGGCGCGCGACCTCGACCGGCGGCGCGCCAACCGGGACCTCCGTGAGAGGCGCCGGAATGCGCACCACGAATTCGCTGCCCTGGGCGGCGCCCGCGCTGTGCGCCGTCACCCGGCCGCCGTGCATCGTCACGACCTGCCTGACGAGTGCGAGCCCGATGCCGAGGCCGCTCTGCGCGCGATCGAGCGACGTATCCCCCTGCACGAACAGGTCGAAGATCCTCGGCACCAGGACCGGATCGATGCCGGCGCCGGTGTCGCGCACGCGAATCACGGCATCCTCGCCGTCCCGCCGCGCGTCGACGCTGATCCGCCCGCCCGGCGGGGTGAACTTGACCGCGTTGTTCAGCAGGTTCGCGAGCACCTGCTCGAGCCTGGTCGCATCTCCTTCCAGCCAGATCGATTCGTCGTCGATCTGCACGTCGAGCTGCAGCTCCGCCCGGCCGGCCTGGTCGCGTGCACTCTCGGCCGCGCGCGCGACGACCTCTCCGAGCAGGACCGGCTCGCGGGCGAGCTGAATCTTGCCCAGCGTGACGCGTGACACGTCCAGCAGGTCGTCTACCATCCGCGTCAGCGCGCCCGTCTGCCGCCTGATGACGGTCGTCAGCTTCTGCACGTCGATCCCCTCGACCGTCCGGTGGAGCACCTCCCCTGCCGTGGCGATGGCGGCGAGCGGGTTCCGCAGCTCGTGCGCGAGCATGCCGAGGAACACGTCTTTCCGATGGTCGGCTTCGCGCAGCTCCGCCTCGCTGCGCCGGCGCTCCGAGATGTCGCGGGCGATCACCGTGAAGAGGCGCCGCCCGTGAACGACCACATCGCTGATCGACACCTCGATCGGCACGCGCTCCCCGCCCCGGCGCACCGCTTCGACCTCCACGCGCCGCTGCACGCCGCCGGCCGCTGCCTGGCCTCCGAAGATGTCGAGATCGGGAATGAAGTGCGGCAGCCGTTCGCGCTGGGCATCCGCCGCGGCACAGCCGAACAGGTCCTCCGCGGCCCTGTTGAAGAGGACGATCCGCGATCCCTCGTCGCACATGACGATGGCGTCCCGCGCGGTGCCGATGATGCTCGCCAGACGCAGCTCGCTTTCGACGAGCTTCCGCTCCACACGCACCTGCCCGACGACGCGGTCGACGGCCGAGGGCAGGTACTCCAGGTAGTCGGGCGACTTCGGCACGAAGTCGCGGATGCCGGCGCGCAGCGCGCGAATCGCCACGGCCTGGTCCGGGAACGCCGTGACCAGAATGGCCGGGACGTTCAGGCCCGTCGCCGTCATGCGCTCGTAGAGATCGAGACCGGACATCCGGCCGCCCAGCCGCAGATCGATCAACGCCAGCCCGACGTGTCCTGCCTGGATCTTCTCGAGCGCCTCCTCGCCGGTGCTGGCGATGTCTACCTCGTAGCCGGCCCGCTGCAGCTGACGGCGCTCCAGCGTCGCCACGCCCACGTCGTCCTCCACGATGAGCACGCACGTGCCCTGGCGCTCCTCCCCCGCGCGCTCCGGGACCGCCGCCGCCTGCCGGAGCACGCCGCGGACCGCTTCAGGCAGGTAATCGAGGTAGTCCAGGTTCTTGACGACAACGTCCTTGACCCCCGCGCGCATCGCCTCGATGATCGTCGCGTCGTCCATGGCGCCGCTGACGATGATCACGGGAACATCGAACCCGGCTGCCTTCACCCGCCTGTTGAGATCGAGGCCCGTGGTCGTCCCGAGCCGGTAGTCCATCACCACGAGGGCGACGGAGTGCCGGGCGAGCGTTGCCATGGCGCCGTCCACATCCGCGGCCACCTCCACGCGAAAGCCCGCGCGTTCGAGGCGCCGGCGCTGCAGGACGGCCGTGCCGGACTCGTCCTCGACGACCAGGATCAGGCGTGCGTCAGCGTCCATGCGCGAGGCCTGGCGGGGGCAGTTCACCCGGGAGCCGCGCGGCCATGAGGAAGTCCCCAAGCCGCTGGATCATCGTGCCGAAGGCGCCGTAGTCGACGGGCTTCACGAAACAGGCGGCCGCCCCGAGGGCATAACAGCGATCGAGCTCGGCGGGATCATCGGTGGTCGTCAGAACGAATACGGGAATGCGCGCGAGGTCTTCGTCGCGTTTCAGGTACTCGAGCACCTGGATCCCTCCAAGGCACGGCATGTTCAGATCGAGGATGAGCGCGACCGACTCGTGTGGCGCCCTGGCCGTCCAGGGTCCCCGCTGGTGGACGTAGTCGAGCAGCGCCTGACCATCGCGCAGGTGGACCGGATCATCCGGCAGGCCCGCGCGCTTGAGATTGCGCCGCACGAGCGTGGCATGCCCCGCGTCGTCTTCGGCCAGCAGCACGCTGACGCGTTGCGCCGTCATGCTCCCGCCTCCGCCGCGGTCTCCCCACCCGTGCCGTGCGGGGCGAAGGTGAAGAAGAAGGTCGTCCCGACGCCCGGATGGGACTCGAACCAGATCCGCCCGCCATGCCGTTCGACGATCCGCCGCACGATGGCAAGCCCCATCCCTTCCCCCTGGTTGGGCTCGCGGTGCACGTGCTGGAACACCTGAAACATCTTCGACCGGTACTCCGCCGGAATGCCAATGCCGTTGTCGCGGACCGCGAAGACGGGCGGATTCGCGCCCCGCGCGAACACCTCGACGACGCCGGGACGGTCATCATGAAGGCTCTTCAGCGCGTTGCCGATGAGGTTTGCGAACACCTGGCCGATGGCGTTCCGATCTCCCCTGACGACGGGCAGCGGGGCGATGTCGACGCGGGCGTCGGCCGCCACGACCGTGGTATGCATCGCCGACGTGATGTCGGCCACCACCGCGCCGACGTCGACCGGCAGGGACTCGTACTCGACCCGGCCCACCCTGGACAGCCGCAAGAGGGCGTCGATGATGCTGCCCAGATGCCGCACGGCGTTGCGGATGAAGCCGATGGACTCCTCGAGCTCGCCGGTCAGCAGCACGGTGGCTTCCCGGCGGACGTCCTCGGGCACCGATGGCCTGGACAGGACCTCCAGGAGCGCATTGCTCGTCATGGCCAGCTCCTGGCTGAACCCCTGGAGGTTGACGAGCGGCGATCGGAGATCGTGGGAGACGCTGTAGACGAAGCTCTCGTTCTCTGCGTTCCGGTGCGCGAGCTCACGGTTCGTGGCGTCGAGTTCCTGGACACGGGCCTCGAGCTCCCGTGTCAGGTTCGCGATGCGTTCTTCGTGCGCCTTGCGGTCGGTCATGTCGCGCGTGACCTTCGCGAAGCCGCGGAGCGATCCGTCCTGCCCGCGGAGCGCCGTGATGATCACGTTCGCCCAGAACATCGTTCCGTCGTTGCGCACGCGCCAGCCTTCGTCTTCGAACCGGCCTTCCCTCGCGGCCTCACGCAGCTCGTGCTCCGGCCATCCCCGTTCGATGGCGTCCGGGGTATAGAAGGTCGAGAAGTGACGGCCGATGATCTCGTCGGCGGTATATCCTTTCAGTCGCTCGGCGCCCGGGTTCCAGCTGACGATGTGCCCGGTCGCATCGAGCATGAAGATGGCGTAGTCCCACGTGCTCTCCACGAGCAGCCGGAACCCGTCGGCGTCCAGCGCGCCGCGCGCACGCGGGCCGGTGCCGGCTTCCGGGGCGGACGTGACCGCGTTCAACCGTTCGTCAGCGTGCACGTGACGTTCAGAGCCTCCCGCTTTGACGATTGTACCGGCTTCATCCCCGGCTGAACATCACCGGCTTCCACACGGAGAGCGAACGGGCCGGCGCTGGCGGGCGAGAGGGCGCGGCTAGATCGAGTCGTGCCACCGCAGCTGCGGGTTGTTCTCCGCGACATACCGCACGTGCCAGGCCGACTCGAACAGCAGCACCTCGCGGTCCTCGCGGTCATGAGCCCGCAGCACGCCCGAGGTCGTCAGCGCCACCGGCGGTGCGTCGCTCGCCAGGGGGACCGGCCAGCGGGCCGCGACGTGCGGCAGCGGATCGAGGATGCACTTGATGCCGTACTCCGCCTGGAGCCGCGCGTCGACGACGTCGAACTGCAGCGGACCGACGACCCCGATGATGGGATGGCGGAGCCCCGCATCGGGCATGAAGACCTGCATCAGGCCCTCCTCCTCGAGCTGCCGGACGGCCTCGTCGAACCGCTTGTGCCGCACGTCGGCGGGCCGCAGATATGCGAACCGCTCCGCGGGGAACTGCGGGATCGGGGCATAGCGGCGCGGGCGGCCGGCGTAGAGCGTATCGCCGATCGCCAGCCGGCCCGGGTTGACCAGCCCGACCACGTCGCCGGGAAACGCTTCCGGCACGGTCTCCCGATCGCGACCGAAGAACCGGTAGACGCGGGTGAGGCGGATCGCCGTGCCGAGCCGCGCGTTCACGACCGCCATGTCCTTGGACAGGCGTCCCGAACAGACGCGGACGAAGGCAACGCGATCCCGGTGGCGGGGGTTCATGTTCGCCTGCATCTTGAACACGAACCCGGAGAACTCCGGGTCGGTCGGCTCCACCAGGCCGGCGTCGCTCGGCCGCGGGGCGGGGCTCGGTGCGAGCGTCAGGAGCGCGCGGAGAAACGGCTCCACGCCGAAGTCGTTCAGCGCACTGCCGAAGAAAACCGGGGTCTGCCGCTCGGCGCGGTAGGCGTCGAGATCGAAGCGGGTTCCGGCACCCGAGATGATCTCCGCCGCCTCGATCAGCCGCTGCTGGCGCTCGGCGCCGATGAGCTCGGCGACTGCCGTGTCCCGCGGGTCGGCCACCGCCAGAGGAGCCGTACGGGCCCCCCTCGCGCCGCGCTCGTACAGCAGGACGGCGTTGTTGTCGAGATCGTAGATGCCTCTGAACCGGTCGCCGTCTCCGAGCGGCCAGTTGATCGGCGCCGCGGCGATGCCCAGCACGCGCTCGATCTCGTCGAGCAGCTCGAAGGGATCGCGGGCGGGCTGATCCAGCTTGTTGATGAACGTCAGCACGGGCAGCCCGCGCGTGCGGCACACCTCGAAGAGCTTCAAGGTCTGCGGCTCAATGCCCTTGGCGGCGTCGAGCACCATGACCACGCTGTCGACGGCGAGCAGCGTGCGGTAGGTGTCCTCGCTGAAATCCTGGTGGCCGGGTGTGTCGAGCAACGTGACGTGGTGCCCGTCGAGCTCGAACTCGAGCGCTGCCGCGCTGATCGAGATGCCGCGCTGCTGCTCCATCTCCAAGAAATCGGAAACGACATGCCGCTGGCTGCGCCGGCCGCGCACCGCGCCCGCGAGCTCGATCGCCCCTGCGTACAGCAGCAGCTTCTCGGTCAGCGTCGTCTTGCCGGCATCGGGGTGCGAGATGATCGCGAACGTGCGTCGCCGTGCGACCTCTCGCGCGAGCGCGTCGGCCTCGGTCGCGGGCTCGCCTGGTGTCCGTGCGGACGTGATGTCGAAGAGCATCGAAAAATGCAGGGCTCCGGGTTGCGTGGCGGGCGCCAGATGAGAGACCGGGCCGCGCCTGGCGGCCCCCCCGGGAGGTGCGCGACATGGACAGACGCCACGTCGCCGGAGACACGGCGCGGGCGGTCAGCTGACGGCGGCGGCGCGCGTCACAGCTTCCCACGGCAGCCCGGCGCGTCCGAAGTGGCCGTAGTTGGTCGTGCTCCGATAGATCGGCCGCAGCAGATCGAGCTGCTCGATGATGGCGCGCGGGCGGAAGTCGAAGCCCATGACGAAGTCGGCGGCGGCGGTCTCGTCGCCGGTGCCGAACGTGTCCACCTTGACGGACACGGGCTTCGCGAGGCCGATCGCATAGCCGACCTGGATCTCGCCGCGCTTCGCCAGACCCGACGCGACGAGCTGCTTCGCCACATACCGGCAGAAATACGCGCTGCTGCGATCGACCTTCGACGGATCCTTGCCGCTGAAGGCGCCGCCGCCGTGACGGCCCCAGCCGCCATAGGTGTCGACGATGATCTTGCGGCCGGTCACCCCCGCGTCGGCCGAAGGACCGCCGTGGCTGAAGTCGCCGGTGGGGTTCACGTGCAGCTGCGCGCCGGGGTTCCACCACGATCCGAGGACGCGCGGCCCGAGCACGTCGTTTACGTAGGCGGCAATCGTTGCACGATCCGCCGACTCGGTGTGCTGCGTCGAGATGACGACGGCCGTCACTTCCTTCGGCTCGTTGCCCTCGTAGAGTACCGACACCTGCGATTTGCTGTCGGGCCGGAGGAAGGGAACACGGCTGGCCTTGCGGTCGTCGGCCAGTCCCTGCGTGAGGCGGTGCGCGAGCAGGATTGGCAGCGGCATCATCTCCTCGGTCTCGTCGGTGGCGTAGCCGAACATGATGCCCTGATCGCCGGCTCCCTGATCGCCGCTGAGACTCGTCGCCGCGCTGACGCCCTGGGAGATCTGCGCCGACTGCCGCGTGATGATCGACGTGAGCTTCAGGGTCGTATCGCAGAACGCCTCGGAGGAGTCGCAATAACCGATCTCCTTCACCGCCTGGCGGACGATGCGGTCGAAGTCGAGCGTCGCGCTGCTGGTGATCTCTCCGGCGAGGACCACCACGTCGCTCTTGCACAGAGTCTCGCAGGCCACGCGGCTCTGCGGATCCTGATCGAGACACGCGTCGAGAACCGAATCCGAAATGTAATCGC
>Ga0299913_10001841_pt1 | contig 16185 bp, 15 predicted proteins | sample RVTome_9_FD_201360 | JGI IMG/M metagenome (GOLD analysis project Ga0299913, IMG submission 201360) | Soil microbial communities from uranium-contaminated site in the Upper Colorado River Basin, Wyoming, United States - RVT155D38 (version 2) ...
CGCTGATAACACACTACCCAGGTCATAGCTGACCGGCTGCTCCAACTGCTCATATCCGCACGACTCGGGATCGCGGTCGGTCCGCCACCGCTTGAAGTGCGCGGTGTGCCGGAACCGGCGGCCCTCCATCGCGTCGTACTTCACCTCCAGGACGCGCTCGGGGCGCAGCGGGGTGAAGCTGAGGTCCTTGCCCGCGCTCCAGCGGCTCTGGGTGCCGGGCACCCGGTCGGGGTTGGCGATCGCCCACTCCTCCCACTCGCCCCACGGATGGTCCTTGATGTCGCAGACCAGGGGCTGCAGCTCCTCGATCAGCTCGGCCCGGCGCGCCTCGGTGAAGCTGGCGGAGACACCGATGTGCTGGAGCTTGCCGTCGGCGTACAGCCCCAGCAGCAGGCTGCCGAGCAGCGGCCGCTCGGGCGTGGAGGTCTTGTGCTCGCGGTAGCCGGCGACCACGACATCGGCGGTGCGCTCGTGCTTGATCTTCATCATGGTGCGGCCGTTCTGGGTGTACGGCGCGGTGAGCGGCTTCGCGATCACCCCGTCGAGTCCCGCGCCCTCGAACTGCTCGAACCACTCCTCGGCCATGGCCGGGTCGTCGGTGGTGCGGGTCAGGTAGCAGGGGCCGGTGAGCCCGGAGAGGCGCTCCTCCAGGACGGCTCGGCGCTCGGCGAACGGCCGGTCGACGTACGCCGTGTCGTCGAGCGCCAGCAGGTCGAAGACCACGAAGCTGGCAGGGGTCTTCTCGGCGAGCATGTCGATGCGGGACTTGGCGGGGTGGATCCGCTCCTGGAGGGTCTCGAACTGCAGCCGATTTTTCCCAGAATCCGAGGTCAGTGCGACGAAGATCTCGCCGTCCAGCACGCACCGCTCGGGCAGCTGCTCGCGCGCCGCCGCCTCGAGCTCGGGGAAGTAGCGGGTCAGCGGCTTGGTGTTGCGGCTGGTCAGCTCCACCTCGTCGCCGTCGCGGAACAGGATGCACCGGAACCCGTCCCACTTCGGCTCGAAGCTGAGCCCGCCGTACTCTCCCCCGAATTTCTTGGCGAGGTCGGGCACGCCCTTGACGGCCTTGGCGAGCATCGGCTGGACGGGCGGCATCACGGGCAGGTCCACGGATCCGAGGGTAGTGGCGACCCTGGAGCGGCGCCGAGAGGGAGACGCGCCCTAAATGGGTGGACTTCGCACCGCGGGAACGGTTGCGTGTGCGGCGTGATCATGGCCCATGACGACGAGGGGTCCGGGCCCGCCGTCGTTCTCCTGCACTCCGGGGTGTGCGACCGGCGGATGTGGCATCCGCAGACGGCGGTCCTGTGCCGCACCCACCGCGTGATCGCCCCCGACCTGCGCGGCTTCGGGGAGACGCCGGTGCCGCCTGAGCCGTTCGGTCACGCCGACGACGTCGTCGCGCTCCTGGACCACTGCGGCGTCGACCGGGCCGTGCTGGTCGGCTCCTCGATGGGTGGCCGGGTCGCGCTCGAGATGGCGGTAACGCATCAGGACCGGATGACCGCCCTCGTGCTGCTGTGTGCCGGTCATCGGGATCTCCCGGACAGCGCCGCCTCGGAGGCGTTCGAGGCCGAGGAGGACCGGCTGCTGGAGGCGCGCGACGTCGAGGGAGCGGTCGCGCTCAACGTCGAGACCTGGCTGGGGCCGTCGGCCGACGAGGACACCCGGGCTCTGGTGCGCGACATGCAGAGACGCGCGTTCGAGGTGCAGCTCGCGGCTGACCAGCTCGATCCCGGCCCGGAGCTCCTTCGCGTCGACATCGACCCCGCACGCGTCGACGTGCCGACGCTGGTCGTCGGCGGCGAGCTGGACATGGACGTCTTCCGCGACGGCGCCCGGCACCTGGCCGACGTCATCCCGCACGCGCGGCTGACCATGCTGCCGTGGGCCGGCCACCTGCCGAGCCTGGAGCGGCCCGACGACGTCACTCCGCTGATCTCGGCGTTCCTGGCCGAGGTCGGAAGCCGGTGAGCTCTCGCCGGGACGTCATTCGTCCCGAGCGTCAGGACGCGCGTTTCGTATGACGTCCCGCGCTGGCCCTAACCTAAGAGGCGCATTCCCCGGTTGGTCTGCCGGCAGGGCCCGCCTGACTTTGAATCAGGACTAGCGACGTAGGTTCGACTCCTACCCGGGGAGCCACTGCCTGGGCACGGCCACGATGGGGCACCAACTCGATGTGTCCCGTCGACATCGCGCAGTTGAGCACCGGCGCGCGCCGGGTGTGGTCCACCCGTCCGGCGGAACGGCCAGCCGGGCAACCTTGGTCACCCGCGGGGCTGTGGGGCACCATGCTCGGTGATGAGACGACACGAGCTGCTCCGGTGCCTGCATGAGGTACTGCAGCCTCGCACCTACTTCGAGATCGGTGTGCGCAACGGGCTGAGCCTGCAGCTGTCGCGGGCACCCAGCGTCGCGGTGGACCCGTTCTACAACCTCACGAACGAGGTGCGCTGCGACCTGCACCTGGTGCGCACCACCAGTGACGAGTTCTTCGCCCGGGAGCATCCGTTCGCCCACTTCGACGAGCCGATCGTCGACCTCGGGTTCATCGACGGGATGCACCTCTCGGAGTTCGCGCTGCGCGACTTCATCAACGTCGAGAAGTATTGCCACGCGGGCAGCGTCGTCGTGTTCGACGACATGCTGCCGCGCAACGTGGTGGAGGCTGGCCGGGGCCGTGTGGGTCCCGCCCGGCACGGGGCCTGGACCGGCGACGTCTACAAGATCGTCGACACGCTGCGCACCCTGCGCCCGGACCTCGTCGTTCTCGAGGTGGACACGCTGCCGACCGGCACCCTCGTGGTGATGAACACCGACCCGTCCAGCCGCGTCCTCGACGACGCCTACGACGACCTGGTGGCGGACTACGTGGTGCCGGACCCCCAATACGTTCCCGACGCGACGCTGCAGCGCAGCCGTGCCCTCGCCGGCGAAACCCTGCTGAGCTCCCCGGTGTGGGCGGAGATCCGCCGGCTGCGCGGCCGCCCGCCGGTCGCGTCCCGGCCCGCCATCGCGAAGACCCTCCGCCAGGCCGGTCTCCTCGAGCCGAAGGGAGCCTGACGTGGATGCCCTGGCGGTCGAGGTCATTTCCAGCTTTGCCCACCGACGTCGCGACGACATTCATCTCGTGCTGCATCTCCCCGGGCTCGGACCCGTCCCGTCGTCGACCGTGCCGGTCCGCTTCTCCGACGGCCGGCGCAGGCTCCGCGTCCCAGCCGAGGCTCGCGCCGCTGAGCCCGGCACGACCCTCGAGCTGTCCGTCCCGGCGAAGGTGCTCGGCCACGGCGTGTGGCGGCTGGCCGTGCGCCCGGACAGCGCCGGCCGCTTCGCCCCCGTCGAGGCGCGCCTGCTGACCAGCCGGCGCCAGCCGATCGCCCTGATCCCCGGACCCGCGCCGGCCACGCGGCTCCCCGAGCCGACACCGAGGTCGACGCGGGCGTCGACCAGGGAGTCCACGCGTCGTGCGCTCGTCTCCACCGTCCTCACGCGTGTCCGCCGCAGGCTCCGGAGCGTGCGATGAGCAGGCGCGAGGCGTGGCGCGACCGTGTGGTGCGCAGGCTGGCGCGCCGTGACGGCCCGCGCCGCGACGCGGGGGCGCCGGCGCCCGCCGAAGGCGAGCAGCCCCCGGACCTCGGGGGTCCCGGGGCGAAGCAGGCCGGTGCGGCAGGGAGAGAGCAGGGCCGGGACCGGAGTCGGAAGCCGGGAAGGAGGAGGCGGCGCCAGCGGGGTGGCCCGCTCGCGGATCTTGATTCTCTGGTGCCGGCCGGCCCGGGGCGCTCCGTGCTGATCCTCGCCCATCCCACGCAACGACAGCAGCTGCTGCCCTGGCTGAAGGAGTTCTCCGGCGACCGGGTGTGCGTGATCGCCTCCGACGAGGCGCCGGAGTGGGAGCTGGAGGGCACCTCCGTCGTCCTCCATATCGCCGCCAACCTGAGCAAGGTGAACGCCCGCGTCCGCATGCTCCCGGCGCTTGATGTGGTCGTCGACCTCCTGCCGGTGGAGCTGCTTCCCACCGGCGCCGAGGACCACCTCGACCTGTTCGCCACGGTGTTCCGCTACATCAAGCAGCACGGCGCCTACGTCTTCGACCGGCGCGTCGAGGCTCCCGGGCCGACGACCCTTGAACCCCTCACCCGCTGGCTGGAGCTGCTCACGGCCACCGAGGACCGCGCCCGGCTCGACGGCCTGCGCTGGCGCGAGGTGGAGCTGGCGCGCGCCACCGGCGCCGTCGTCGTATCGCGTGACCTCGTCCTGGCGACGAAGCGAACCCGCCACTACGTCAAGCTCCTCGACTCACAGGTGGAACGCACCCTGGCGGCGCGAGAGCCGACGCTGCAGGTGACCGACCTGGAGACGCGGTCCGGCGGCACGTTCGAGTCCCGGGCGACGGTTGTGTCCCACAGTCCAGGCTTCCTCGACGAGCGGATGCCCTCGCTGATCACCTACCCGCCCCTACACCTGCGGCACTACGAGGGCAGGGTTGCCCTGGCGGGCAGGAGTCTGCTGCACACCGGGCACACCGTGCTGCCCGACTCGTTCCGGTGGCACCTGCAGGAGAACCCGTCCAACCCGGGGCTGACGTCGGTCTCTCGCCACTTCGCGCGCATCCCATCGGCGTACGTGCCGCGGCGCGCCCTCGAGGGCAGCTTCTACCAGCTCGACAGCGCCTACCCGCATCACTTCGGCCACCTCACGACCGAGGTGGTGTCCCGGCTCTGGGGGTGGGACACCGCGAAGCGAGAGATCCCTGGGCTGCGCGTGATCTTCCACCTCAAGTCCCAGAGCCGGCGCGACCCGACCCTGGAGAAGGCGCTGTTCTGCGCGTACGGGATCGACGAGTCCGACATCGTGTGGGTCAACGAGCCGGTGTGGCTGGAATCAGTGGTGTCCGCTACCCCCATGTGGCACAACGCGGTTCCTCACTACGTGCACCCGGACATGGTCGAGACCTGGCAGCGCCTGCGCCGCGGCCTGACCGCCGACGAGTCGGTCGGGGTGACACCCGAGCGGATCTTCGTCTCGCGCGGGCGGGGTGCCAAGCACCGGACGTGCCGCAACACCTCGGCCGTCGAAGAGTTCTTCGCGACCCGCGGTTACACCGTGATCTACCCCGAGGAACTCTCCCTCGCGCAGCAGGTCGCGACGTTCCGCGACGCGCGCGTCGTCGCAGGGTTCGGTGGCTCCGCGATGTTCAACCTGATGTACGCCCAGAAGGTCGAGGCCGTCGTGGTGCTCAACCAGGAGGCGTACAGCGCCCGCAACGAGCACCTCTTCACCTCGCTGACCGGCGGCGCGGTGCACTACTTCTGGTCCACGCCCGACGTCGACCCCGAGGGCGGCCTGAGGCCGGCTGCCTTCACCTCCGACTGGGAGTTCGACTTCGAGCGCAACGGCGCCGAGCTGGACCAGGTGCTCGCGCAGCTGGGCTGACCGTGAACCGGAGCTGTCAGCACCTGCCTGGGGCACCCGGGGAGCCAGCCCCTCCTCGGCGCCATGAGCGAGATCCGTCGATGCTGGCGATGCAATGGACTGCCTGTCCGAAGGTTCGGAAGTTCCGGTCGCCGCTGCCTGTCACCCGGAGGGGGCGAAGGCGGTGATGGCTGCGTCGACGGCGCGGTCGAGCCGGTGCCGGTCGCCGGTGGCGAGCAGGTCGAGCAGGGCGCCGCGCAGCAGCGCGAGGACGTGCGTGCGTTGGTCGCGCCCGCGCGCCGTTCGTCGTACGCCGGAGACCTGGGCGGCCGCGAGCACCGCCAGCCAGTCGGCCACGGTCTGCTCGGCGAACGGCCCCCACGGACCGTCCGGCTCGAGCAGCGACCGGCCGTAGGCCTCGACCCAGAGCCGGAGGAGCGGGGCGTGCGCCGGGTCGGCGAGCCAGGTCCAGACCAGTCGGGCGGTGTCGACCAGGTCGTGGCCGGAATCGGCGGACAGCAGGGCCAGCTCGTCCTGTCGGGCGCGGGCGAGGAGGCGGCGTACCAGCTCGTCCTTGCTGTCGAACAGGAACAGCAGGACCCGGGGACTGGAACCGATCGCACCGGCCAGCGGCCGCAGTGACATCTCGGAGAGCCCGTGCTCCAGGACGTAGCCGTAGGCCTTCTCCAGCAGTTCGGTCTCCCGGGCGGACGCAGTGCTCACGTCGAGCAGTCTGTCATGACTGAAACAGTCGTGTCAGTATGGTCGGCATGAACAGAGAGGTGTCGGTCAGGGAGCTGGGGCGGCCGGGAGATCTCGGGTGGGTGGTGCAGGCGCATGGCGAGCTCTACAGCCGCGAGTTCGGCTGGGACCTCGACTTCGAGCGGCTGGTCGCGCGCATCGTCGGCGAGTTCGCGACCGACCCTCCGCCGGTCCGGCAGGCCGCCTGGGTCGCCGAGGTGGACGGCGATCGTGCGGGATGCATCTTCTGCATGGCCGGCGATGATCCCCAGTGCGCCAGGCTGCGACTGCTCCTCGTGGACCCGCGGTTCCGTGGGCTCGGTCTCGGCGGCACCCTGGTCGAGCGATGCGTGGAGTTCGCGCGGGAGATCGGCTACGAACGGATCGGCCTGTGGACCAACGACGTGCTGGCCTCGGCCCGCAAGATCTACGAGGCGGCCGGTTTCGTCCTCGTGGAGGAGGGGCAGCATCACAGCTTCGGCCAGGACCTGGTCGGCCAGAACTGGGAGCGCCAGCTGACACGTCTACAGTGAGGCGAGCCGTTCGAAGGGAGCCTCGTGGGCCAGAACCTGACCGTGATCGTCCTCGCTGCGGGCGGCGGGACCCGGATGAAGTCCAAGACCATGAAGGTGCTGCACCGGGTCGGCGGGCGCAGCATGATCGGGCACGTCCTCAACGCGGTACAGGCCATCGAGCCGCAGCGGATCGTGGCGGTCGTGGGGCACCAGCGCGAGGAGGTCGGCGCGCACGTCCAGGGGCTGGTCCCCGAGTGCCTGCTGGCCGTGCAGGAACACCAGCAGGGCACGGGCGACGCGGTGCGGGTCGCGATGGAGACCGTCGGACAGGTCGACGGCACGGTCATCGTCGCGACCGGCGACACCCCACTTCTGAAGGGCGAGAGCCTGCGGGCGTTCGCGGCCGAGCACGAGGCGGCGCAGCGGGCCGTGAGTGTGCTGAGCGCCAACGTGAGCGACGCGTTCGGCTACGGCCGAGTGGTGCGCGATGACGAGGGCGACGTGGTCGCGATCGTGGAGGAGAAGGATGCGACCGCCGACCAGCGGGAGATCACGGAGATCAACTCCGGGATCATCGCGTTCGACGCCGAGTTCCTTGTCGACGCGCTGCCGCGGCTGGGCAACGACAACGCCAAGGGCGAGTACTACCTGACCGACACCGTGCAGATCGCCCGCGACGCCGGCCTCACGGTCGGCGCCTACGCGATCGACGACGGCTGGCAGACCGCCGGCGTCAACGACCGCGAGGAGCTCGCCGCACTCGGGCGCGAGCTGAACCAGCGGATCCTCAGCCGCTGGATGATGGAGGGCGTGAGCATCATGGATCCCGCCACCACCTGGATCGACTCCGATGTCGTGCTCGCCCCCGACGTGACGATCCTCCCGGGGACCCAGCTCCTCGGCGCGACCGTGGTGAACGAGGACGCGGTGATCGGCCCGGACACCACGCTCAAGGACTGCGAGGTCGGGGCGGGGGCCCGCGTCGTGCGCACCCACGGGGAGCTGGCGGTGGTCGGCGCGGAGGCGACGGTCGGCCCGTACTCCTACCTGCGTCCCGGCACCCACCTCGGGGCACGCGGCAAGATCGGCGCGTTCGTGGAGACCAAGAACGCCGAGATCGGCGAGGGCGCGAAGGTGCCCCACCTGAGCTATGTCGGCGACGCCGAGATCGGGGAGGGCGCCAACATCGGCGCGGGCACGATCTTCGCCAACTACGACGGGGTCGCCAAGCACCGCACCAAGATCGGCAAGCACGCCAAGACCGCCTCGAACAACACGTTCGTGGCGCCGGTCGAGATCGGCGACGGCGCGGGCACCGGCGCCGGGACCGTCGTACGCCGGGACGTGCCGCCGGGCGCGCTGGCCGTCAGCACTGGACCCCAGCGCAATCTGCCCGGCTGGGCGCAGACCAAGCGGGCCGGCACCCCCCAGGCGGAAGCGGCCGCGGCGGCGTCCCAGGCCCAGTCGTCTCAGGACGACGACTCCGGAGTTGGGGACACAGAGCGACGGAGTGCAGAATCGTAGGCATCACCCCTCCGGCGACCAGGAGCTGCGCAGCGTGACCGGAATCTTGCGGACCACCGAGAAGAACATGATGGTCTTCAGCGGCCGGGCCCACCCGGAGCTGGCCGAGGAGGTGGCCGCTATCCTCGGGATCCGGCTGGTCCCGACCTCGGCCTACGAGTTCGCCAACTCCGAGATCTACGTGCGGTTCGAGGAGTCGGTCCGCGGCTGCGACGCGTTCGTGCTGCAGAGCCACACCGCGCCGATCAACGAGTGGATCATGGAGCACCTGATCATGGTCGACGCGCTCAAGCGCGCCTCGGCCAAGCGGATCACCGTGGTGATGCCGTTCTACGGCTACGCGCGCCAGGACAAGAAGCACCGTGGCCGCGAGCCGATCTCCGCCCGGCTGATGGCCGACCTGTTCAAGACCGCCGGCGCCGACCGGCTGATCTGCGTCGACCTGCACACCTCCCAGATCCAGGGCTTCTTCGACGGCCCGGTCGACCACCTGATGGCGCTGCCGCTGCTGGCCGACCACGTCAAGGAGCGGTACGGCGACCAGCCGCTCGCCGTCGTCTCGCCCGACGCGGGCCGGATCAAGGTCGCCGAGCGCTGGTCGGCCCGCCTCGGCGGCGTACCGCTGGCGTTCATCCACAAGACCCGCGACATCGACCGTCCCAACGAGTCGGTCGCCAACCGGGTGGTCGGCGACGTCAAGGGCCGGATGTGCGTCGTGGTCGACGACATGATCGACACCGGTGGCACCGTGGTGAAGGCCGCCGAGGCGCTGATGGCCGAAGGCGCGGCCGGGGTCGTCATCGCGGCCACCCACGCGATCCTGTCCGACCCGGCGGTCGACCGGCTGAAGAACTCACCGGCGGCCGAGGTGGTCGTCACCAACACGCTGCCGCTCACCGACGACCGCGAGTTCGACAAGCTCACCTGCCTGTCCATCGCGCCGCTGGTCGCCCGGGCGATCCGCGAGGTGTTCGAGGACGGCTCGGTCACGTCCATGTTCGATGGTCACGCGTGACGGGACTCTCCGAGGGACCGAGGAGACCCGTCGTCGGTGGTCGAGCCAGCCGCGCGACTGAGCCTGCGAAGTCGCGACCGGCGTGTCGAGGCCCGGTGAGAAGAGAGCAGACTTGAACAACGGACCCTGCCCACAGTTCCGGGGTCTCGACGACGCTCGCTGGCCGTAAGCGGCCGTCACGCCGTTGGGCGTCGTCAGCCCCGCTCGCAACCGTGGCGGTGTCCGGCGCGACAGAAGTCACGACCAGAGCCGCCGTACGCGGTGTCGCGGCGGTCGCCCAGGAGACGGTCGTTCCCGGCGAGCCCGCGGAAGACTGTGCGGTTCTTCTTGGTCGATGGGGGCCCGACCAGCACGTTGGGCCCGGCTGTGCCGGTCATCCGCGTGGTCCCGTCCCACCCAAGGCTCCTGGCGTGACTCGTCTGGCGTGCGTTCTCCACACCCTGGATGGGCAGCCACTTGTCCCTGAACCTCGACTTCAGGCCCCGGCGCAGATCGAGGTCGGTGATTTCTCCCGGATAGAACCCGTCGAGGGTGAACCAGTCGACGCCGCGGCTGCCCTGGATATCGGCGCCGGGGAACGCATCGATGAAGTCGCTCGATGTCAGGCGGATCCGGTCGTGCCCGCGGCCTGCGCGAATGTCGTAGGGGCCGATGAAGGAGATCTCGTCGCTGCCACGGTTGCCGCTGATGACTCCCGCCTCTTTGCCATCGCCGTCCGACTCTCCCTCGAGGCGGTCTGCGCCGCCGAGACCGACGAGGTGGGTGGTGCCGCAGTCGCCCGAGCCGAGGTCGTCGGGTCCCGCGGTTCCGATCAGGGTGGACTTGCGGGTCCCGCCGGCGTAGGCCTCGAAGCCCGTGAAGGTGTCCTCGCCGAAGCCGGTCACCGTGCCGTCGGCGACCCGCAGCGTCGCGTTGGCAGCGATCACGTCGCATCCCTCGTCCACGTCGGTGCTGGCCCTTCCCAAGGCTAGGTGGTCGAGGCCGCTCCCACCCGTGAAGGTGTCATCGCCCCAGTCATCGACGATGTAGTCGTTGCCAGGGCCGGCGTCGATCGTGTCGTTGTCGGGCTCGTCGGGAGCAGTCCTCGTGGTCAGATCGGTGCCGCCGGTGATCGAGTCGTTCCCATCACCACCGAGAATGGTGTCGTTTCCGGTGCCGCCGTCGATGAGCTGCCGGTTGTCGTTGCCGTGGATGACGTCGTCGCCCTTACCACCGTCCATATGGCCGAGATAGGCGTCGTCGGGGTCGAACCACCCACTCCACAGCTCGTCGTTCCCCGCGCCACCCGTCATCCACGTCAGGGCGGCACCGCAGATCGTGTCGTCTCCACCCAGCCCGTTGACCGTCAGGTCGTCGGGAGTGGTGACCACGATGACGTCATCACCGGACGTGCCGTTCACAGCAGGGAAAGAGCCTGCTGGTGTCGAGCTCACGACCATCGTGGCCGGCTTTCCGTCACAGGTCTCGCCATCGGCGAGCGCCGGGGCGGTCGACACCGTGAGGGACGCCGTCACGAGCGCCCCGATGACGAGCATGGGACGAAGCCCCGAGAGCGTGAGCATTTTCTTCTCCCCTGGTTGTCAAAGCCGCGGTGGCGGCCCCCAGACCTTAACTCGGCGGGTCTCGTTCAGTGCGACTTCTGTCAATGCCCAGCTCGTGCCACCCAGAGGAATCTGCCCGGCCGGTTGCTGCACGAGGCACAACAGCAGGCGCTCGCTGCTCCGTGCGTTGAGCCCGTCGAAACGACCACCGGCAGGGCTACTCGACCATCGAGAGACGCTCCAGGCCCTCCCCGCTCAACGTTCCCGCCTCCGGCTCGCGTCCCGAGCACAGCATCAGCAGCTCCTGCATCGGACCCTCGACCACCGGCCCCCGGCCGCGCGCCCAGTCGACGTCGGTGGCGACCATCCGCACGCTCTTGACCAGTCGGCGGGTGCCCATCAGGAACGCCAGCAGCCGGACCCGGTCGGCGGCCACCGCGGCCGCCTCCGGGGGCATGTCGTGCCGGAGACCGAGTGGCCGGACGATGTCCTGGTGGTGCACCAATGCATCGATAAGCGGCTCGACGGAGGTCGTGGTGACCACGTGTTTGCGCGACTCCGCGTGGGTCTCGAAGGCCGCGAGGATCTCCTCGGTGCTCAGGCGCGCCGACATCCGCTTCGTCTCGCGGAAGATCATCGTGTTGTAGCCGCGGCCGATGTTGCGAAGGAACAGGCCGGTCACCTCGAGCATCCCGACCTGCGGAGCGGAGATGACGTGTGCCGCGACGTCCTTGACCGTCCAGCCCGGGCACAGGGTGTCGTGCGCCCACTGCGCCTCGGTCAGCGTCCCGAGTGTCTCGGCCAGCTGACGGCGTTCGGAGTGGATGTGTCCCCAGAGGGTGTCGCGATCCATGGCGGCTCCTTGATCCGGCACAATAGTCAGATAATCTGACTAAAGTGTCAAGGGGTCGTTCCATGAGGAGAAGCGCGCAATGATCGCGGCCGGGCTGATGTTCGTGTCGTTCCGGCACGCCGAGAACCGGATCGTCGAGCACGTGCGGGCGGGCGGCCACCGGGTCACGCTCGCCCAGGCCCGGGTCTTCGCCCGGATCGGCACCGACGGCACCCGCCTCACCGAGCTCGCCGAGGCGGCCCAGGTGACCAAGCAGACCGCGGGGTTCCTGGTCGACCAGCTGCAGGCGGAGGGGTACGTCGAGCGGGTGCCGGACCCCAGCGACGCGAGGGCCCGGCTGGTGCGGATCGCGCCGCGGGGCCAGGAGGCGGTCGCCCGGGCTCGGGAGATGGAGCAGGTCGTCGAGCGGGAGTGGGCCGAGCACCTCGGGCCCGACCGGATGGCCGCGCTCCACGACGCCCTCAGCTCGCTGCGGGAGATCACCGACCCTTACGTCTGACGGTCCCGGTCTAGACCCGACGTGGACCGTGGGTCATCTCGCGCTCACACTGCCACGATGGGGCTTTTCAAGAACATCAAGCAGGGGCTCGACGCGGCCCGGAACCCGCCCGACCAGGCGGCCATCGAGGAGAGCCTCAAGTCGCTGACGCCCGAGCAGCGCGCCGCCTACGACGCCAACATGGCGCGCGTCGCCCAGGGGCAGGCGGAGTCCCAGGCGTCGTACGAGAACGCGGTCGAGATCAACGACGAGGCCCGGGTCCTCGAGGGGCCGGCCGGCAAGTACCTCTACGGGGCCGCGGTCAGGGACGTGGGGTCGCCCGAGCACATGGCCGCCCGGATCGCCGAGGTCGGTGTGTGGCAGGCGCAGAAGGAGATGCGGGAGGCCAGCAAGGGCGACTTCAAGGCAGGGGTGCGGCAGACTTTCAACCGGGACGAGGTCCCGCAGGAGAGCGATCCGGCGCGCCGCCAGGAGATCGTCAACGCCGAGCACGCCGCCCGCGCGGCCGCCCGGGCGGCGTACCGGGCGCCGGAGGCCGTCCAGGTGTCCATCAGCAGGATCGCCACCCGGGGCGAGACCCAGGTCCAGGAGCTCACGGCCCATCTGGGCCGGACCGGGATCGCCGGACAGCCGCACCGCGTGTACGGCGTCTACCGGGTGCCCGATCGGATCTCGCAGGCACTCACGCCGCACTCCGAGAAGGGGCGCGTCGTGGAGTGGGACGTTGTGCACGCGCAGCTCGACGCCGCGGCACCGGTGCCGGCTCCGGCCGTCACCTCGTTCGCGGCCGACGACCAATGGGTGTCCCGCCGGATCGGCGAGCCGAGCGTGCTCGACGAGGACCTCGGGGTCGCGTTCCTGCAGCGCGCCGGCGTCGGCCCCGAGCGGAGCCTGGGTCTGGCCCGCGTCTGTGAGTTCCGCAGCCTGCGCGGCCACGGCAGCGAGGGCGACAGCGGGAACATCACGACGTTGGTCCGGGGGCTGCTCGCCCTGCACCCGACGGGGCTCGAGGCGACGTACGAGGCGATGCGTGCCGAAGCGCCGCTTCCGCTGCCCGCGGAGCCCGACGGCGTCGTCGCCGAGGTGCTGAACTGGGGCGAGATCGCGAGGGCGGTGCGACCCAAGATCCACCATCCGCACACCGCGCCCTCGCCGTTCCCCTACCTGCCCAGCACGCCACAGGAGCTGCTCCTCGCCTACCTCGAGGTCGTGGGGCTCCGGCCCGAGGACTGCTACTCGGCGCAGTGCACCGTGCACCACGTGCGGGAGTTGATCCAGGGCGGGGTGCTGACGACCAACCTCGGCCCGAAGCAACCCACGGCCGACGGCAAGGACCGGATGCGGTCCCACGGCTGCGAGCAGGTCGTGGTCGTCTATCGCGACCACCCCGACTACGTGGCCGGCCGTGAGCGCTGGGAGGCGTACCAGCGGGATGTGCTGAAGGCCGGGCTGCACAAGGGCGTGGGCGTACGCCGAACTGTGTCGATACCCGACGACATCGCCGATGCGGTCCCGGTCGGGCTGCGCACCATCGCCAGGGCGGCGGAACTCATCGACCGGGTGGAGTACTGGGGTGTGGAGGACGTGCCTCCGTACCGCTACTGCTGGCCGCCGGTCGGATGAAGCGGCCCGGGGGGCTGGAGCTCGGCGGCGGTCGCCCACCCCGCGGCGGGGTCCTGCTGATCGCACTCGGAGCGGTGCTGCTCGCGGCGGGCCTGGTGGTCGGCGGCTACGGAATCGTCCGGGCGGTGCAGAGCAACGCCGCCATCGAGGACGACGCCGTGGCCACCGGGATCGTCACCGCGGGACTCGGCGAGCCGGTCCGCTTCGACAGCGACTCGGACGAGCTCTCCGTCTATCTCGACTTCGATGGTTTGACCGACAACTCCGTGGTCCAGGAGCGTGCTGCCGGCGCGGTCGGGTGTCTGGTCACCGGTACGGGCGAGTCGTCGGCGTCGTTCAGCGGCGCCCGTCAGGGCACAGCAGCCACCGTGGGTGACTACGTGTCCGTGGGGTCCTTCTCGATCTCGTCCGGCGAGATCAGCTGTGCCTACACCAGCGCGGCGTCCGGGGTGCCGGGCGAGGTGCCGTTCGTGGTGACGCTCGGCGGCACCGGCGCCGCGGTCTGGCCGGTGCTCCTGATCATCGGCGGGGTGACCCTGGGATTGCTGGGCGGGTGGATCGGCTTCCTGGGCTGGGCGCGACGACGGCGGGCCCAGCGGCTGAGCGCGCTCTGAGCCCCGATTGGTGCCCGGCCCCCGTCGCCGTTAGGATCGTGCAGTTGCCTCGGCGAGGGAGCCCACCAGGGTCTCCGTGATCGACAGGGCCGGCTGACCATCACGCCGCGCGCCGATCGACCACGGAGCGCGGCGTTTCGTTTTCTCCGCCGGGCGGCACACCCGAGTTTTCGACGTACGCCCGAAGAGAGAAGTCATCGCATGTCCACCGACAAGATCAAGGCCGAGTCCCGCAACGAGTTCGGCAAGGGTGCCGCCCGCCGGATCCGCCGTGCGGACAAGGTGCCCGCCGTGATCTACGGCCACGGCAACGACCCGATCCACATCACCCTTCCCGGCCACGAGACCTGGATCGCCCTGAAGAACGGCGGCTCGAACGCGCTGCTCGAGCTCGACATCGAGGGCAGCACCCAGCTCGCGCTGACCAAGCAGGTCCAGATCGACCCGATCCGCCGGACCCTGGAGCACATCGACTTCGTCGCCGTGCGCAAGGGCGAGAAGGTCACCGTCGACGTCGGCATCCACCTCTCCGGAGAGGCCGCCGCTGACACGCTGGTGGTCACGGAGAACACCACGATCTCCCTCGAGGCCGAGGCCACCAACATTCCTGAGTGGATCGAGGTCAGCATCGAGGGCGCCGAGGTCGGCACCCAGATCCTCGCCGGGCAGCTCACCCTGCCGGAGGGCTCCACGCTGCTCACCGACGACGAGATGCTCATCGTCAACATCACCAACGCGCCCACCGCCGAGGAGGTCGAGGCCGAGCTGGAGGAGGCCGAGGCCGAGGCCGGCATCGAGCGCGAGGAGCACGTGGAGGCCGAGGTCGAGGGCGCCGAGGCGCCGGCCGAGGGCGAGGCCCCGGCCGAGGGCGGCGAGGGTGGCGACGAGGAGTGATCCTCAGCCGGCTCAGGTGGTTCCTGGGTCGCTTGATCTCGCCGGTCACCGGCTCGCGCGCGCAGGAGAGTGACATGACCGCTGCCGAGGTGTGGCTGGTGGTCGGGCTGGGCAACCCCGGGGAGAAGTACGCCGGGCACCGGCACAACGTGGGCTACCTGGTCGCCGACGAGCTCGCCCGGCGGTTGGGGTCGTCCTTCCGGGCGCACAAGACCGGCCGGGCCGACGTGGTCGAGGGGCGCCTCGGCGCTCCGGGCTCGCCCGGTCCGCGGATCGTCCTGGCCCGGCCCCGGTGCTACATGAACGAGGTCGGCGGACCGGTCAAGGCGCTCGCGACCTTCTACAAGCTGCCCGTCGAGCGGATCGTCGCGATCCACGACGAGCTCGACATCGGGTTCGGCACCCTGCGGGTCAAGCTCGGCGGCGGCGACAACGGCCACAACGGGCTCCGGTCGTTGCGCGGCTCGCTGGGCACCGGCGACTTCTACCGGGTCCGCGCCGGGATCGGTCGGCCGCCCGGCCGCCAGGACGTCTCCGACTACGTGCTGTCGAACTATTCCGCGGCGCAGCGCAAGGAGCTGCCGTTCCAGGTGGACGCCGCGGCCGATGCGGTCGAGACGCTGATCCTCGAGGGCCTCGAGCGGACGCAGCAGAAGTTCAACTCCTGATCGTGGCTAGTGGTCATTACCGCAAGTTCGTCGAGGGTAGCCGTGGTCCAGGTGCGTGCATCGCGAGGCGGCGTCGCGAAGGCAGACTGGGCGTCTTTCGAGCGATGCCAACGAAGCGAGGTGCGTGCCTGGGCCGCGGGGACCCCGACGAACTAAAGGGAATGACCACTAGGGTGACCCGGTGAACTTCGACCCCGGTACCCCACCCGACGCCGCCGCCACCGACGACCACGTGCTCGCCGCCTGGCTGGCCGAGACCGCCGGACGGCGGCTGCTGGAGGTGCGC
>Ga0299913_10001842_pt1 | contig 16185 bp, 12 predicted proteins | sample RVTome_9_FD_201360 | JGI IMG/M metagenome (GOLD analysis project Ga0299913, IMG submission 201360) | Soil microbial communities from uranium-contaminated site in the Upper Colorado River Basin, Wyoming, United States - RVT155D38 (version 2) ...
GGCGGCAGCGTCAAGCCGGACAACGTCCACGCGGTGATGGTGCACCCGGACGTCGACGGCGCGCTCGTCGGCGGGGCGAGCCTCGAGGTCGCGGGCTTTTTCGACATCGTCTCGCGGAGCCGTGGAGGCGCGGTATAATTGAGCGTTATGGTCTACTACGTGCTGACCGCGCTGTACGTGCTCGCCTGCCTGCTCCTGCTGATCGTCGTGCTACTTCAGCAGGGCAAGGGAGGGGACATCGCCAGCGCGTTCGGCGGTGGAGGCAGCCAGACGGCTTTCGGCGCACGGGCCGGTGCCACAGTGCTGACCAAGGCGACGGCCGTACTCGGCGCGTTGTTCATGCTCGGCGCGATCACATTGACGATCCTCGGCCGGGCGGGCCCCGGCACGCTCCTGCGGGGCATCGGCGCCCCTGTGCAGCAGACGCAGCCCGCCGCGCCGGCGCCGGCACCCGCACCGGTCGAATCGCAGCCCGACACGCCGGCCGAGCCCGCGCCGCAGCCGCCGCCGCAGTAAGCGCGAAGCCTCGCCTCCCCCGCCGCTTCGCTCGCGGTCACAAACCCTCCGAGCTGTTCAAAGGCGTCGTAACCATTGGCGGCGAGAACCACCTCGTCCGCGTGCCCATCCGTGAAACAGCGCGCTGCCACGGCCCGAGGGTGCGGCACCGTCCTTGCCATCGGGCGTGGTGTCACCATCGCGAGGGCGCACGTATGAAGCACACCGCACAGATCCTCCTCTCGGCTTCCGTGATTTCCCTTCTCCCCGTCCTACCGGCGCGAGCTGATCCGGTCACGGTCACTGGCGGATTTCTCCTGGCAACTGGTGTCAACGAGGTGTCGCCGCCGTCCGCATTGACCGGCACCGACGGGTTCACAGCCACGGGCCAGCTCGTCATCGGCGTCGGTGCCGGGCGCCTCGACGCCATCGAGTCGTGCCGTCCATTCGACCCGTTCCCGTGCGGCGCCGGGGCGTCGCTACCGCTCTTCGGCTTTCTCTCGGCCCAGGGGAGCGATCCCGGGTTCTCGGATGCCGTCGTGACCTTGCGGGGGGAGGAGTACCGCGACTTCGGGATCGACGACCCGTACGGGTTCATCCTGGAGCTCGAGGGGACGGCGGTCCTGCCATCGTTTGGGGATGGCGCCGCACAATCGGTCATGGCGCCGTTCACGCTGACCGGCCGGTTCTTCGACGGGATGTCGATCACGCAGCTCGTCGGCGGCGGCATGGCGACGCTCGGGCTGACGCAGGCCGCATTCGAGGGCGTGCCGCTCTGGTCTGTGGAGCAGGTGCGGTACGACATGCAGGACACGGCGCCGATCCCGGAACCGGGGACGCTGCTCCTCGTGGGAACGGGGCTGGCGGGTATCGCGCGCGCTCGCGCACGGCGGCGCCCGGCGGCTCGCGGCCTGACCACGGCTCGCCGTTCGCCAGGGGTCGTTCTGCTACAATAAGGGCTTGGCCGCGCGCGACGGTGGCCGACCTACCCTCCTTGCGAAAGTGGCGGAACTGGCAGACGCACCAGCTTGAGGGGCTGGCGTTCGCAAGAACGTGGGGGTTCGAATCCCCCCTTTCGCACCAATCAGTCCGGGGAACTGCTCCCCCTCACCCGCTGAGCATCTCCTCCTCGGTTGAATCCGCCCAGGCTCGCGGACTCCGGCTGAATGGCGTTCAGCTTGAGGGGAAACACCAGGAGTGCCGCGGGGGACGCGGATCGCAACCGCCACAGGCCAGTATGACACGCATGATCTGGCGGGCGGAATCGCCCCGAAGGGCTGCCAGGCCATCGCGATGCGCCCCCATCAGCAGCGTGCGGGACCGCACGGTCATTCGCGCGCTGGCGTTCGCGCGACGACCACGTTCAGCCGGTGCGCCGCGTCGCGGCAGCGTGGCGCCGCGTGATCGATCACGGTCATCTGATCGCCTGCATAGGTGAGATCGCGTCCAGTCACGCAGCCGCATGGAAGCATGGCCCCGCCGAGGCACGCGCAGATCTGAAACCGTTCTCGGAACGTCAGGCGCGGGAGACGATGATCGGTGTGCATCCGATCGCCGGACCCGCTGCCGGGCTCCGGGCGGAGGCACTCGCTGCTCGATCGATTCATGCGGCCCTCCTACGCAGCCACGCCAACCCGTGAACGTCGCCGAGTACCGATTCGTCGAGTCGCCGGTCACCGTGGCCAGTTCCGATTCGAGGCTGTCGGCGAAGATGGTGCAGCCGACCGGTGGAGTGTCGCCGTGCAGCTTCGAGCCAGATGACTTGCGACCTGCGCAGGTTAGGTGTCGGGCTCGCCTCACGTGCTGCCATGACTGCAGGAATCGTGCTGCTGCTCACCACGCGCGCCGGCGCGCCGCGGGCGGACAGCGCGCGGCAGCACGTGTAAGTGTCGCAATGGCAGTTCGTCAGGGCGTGCTCGCGGAGGCCGGATCAGCCGGTGTGACATTACCGTGACGCGGCCATCTCCCGCGGTCGCGGCTCGCACGGCGCCGCAGTCGAGCTGAAGCCGCAGCAGTCCAGTGGCAGCCCTGTGACGGCAGACCCTCGAGCGTCCGCAATGGCGTACGCCGCCGTGCTCTCCAGGTGACGCCCGCCGTGCCTCGCGGGGCGGTCGTCAATCCGGTCGAACATCTGCCGCGGCGCGGTGTCGCCGGCCTGGGTTCAGGGTCGGGATTGGAGCACTGGGGCCCACGCCGCACGAGCGGACGCTCGGCCGAACCTGGTTGTCCGGCATGCGGAGGCGCTTCGCGAAGCGAGCGGGTCCCCTCGATCCGTCAGCCTCATGAACGAGGCGGGCCCGGACGGGCACCCTCGGAAGAAATCTGGCCGACTCTTCTGAGGCCTCTGCTGCTCAACCGCGGTAGACTTCCTGAGAGGCCATGCTGCAGCTCCTCGTACTCACCCTCGGGACGGCGGTCCTGCTCGGCGGCCTGACCACCGCCCAGGCGCAGAAGGACGAGCGCACCGCCCGGCTGGACGAGGCGCGTCAGGCCATCGGCGCGAGGCTCGCCAGGAGCACCTTCAAGGACGTGACCGTCACCGCGTCCGACGTGAAGCGCGTGCGGCGGATCACCATCACGGTCGCTCCCTTCAACAAGAACCCGCGTGACGACGCCTCCACTGCCCTCACCGCGGCATGGCAACCCGCGCTCCAGCACGCCGACGCGTTCGATGAGATCGCCGTCCGCGTCGGAGAGGAGTACTCGGTGGCGTGCAGCAGACGTGCGTTCGCGGACAGGAGCATCTCGCTCTGGGGTGAAGGGCTGACCAGGACGTGCCGCGAACAGCGCCAGCGCGCCACCACGAAGTAGTGCAGCTCTTCGCGGTTGCGCCGTTGGATCAGTGAGGCGCCCCGGTTACAGCCGCATCGGAGCGAACGCCGCCAGCAGCTTCTCCAACGACGCGAGCTGCGTGCGGGTCGAATTCCGCATCCAGGGCGCGACCGGCACCGCTTCCGCTTCAGCCCTGAACGTCTCGGCCAGCGCGGCATCGCCCAGGCCCACTGCCGCCTCCCATTTGGTGGCGACGATCCAGTAGCGCGTCTCGTCCGCGATTCCGCCAGCCGCGAGCGCCTGATCGCAGTAGCGGATCACGTCGCGCCGTACGCGCCGGGCGAGCACGAAATCCGTGGTCGCCTCGGCCGCATTCCCCTCCTGCCGGAAGAGGTCGGCGCGCACGTTCAGCAGGTACGCGAAGTTGATCCCGTTGTATGAGTCCTGCTTCAGGTAGAAGCCGCGCTCGTAGGCCGCGATCGCGCGGTCGAGATACAGCCGTTCCGCGGTGCTGTCCCACAGCCGCTTGTGAACGGCGCCCCAGAGGCCGATGGTCTCGGGGTCGTTCGACGTGTCGGGCTCGAGCTCCTCGAGATAGCCGTGCGCTTCGCGCAGCGCCGAGACCACGTCAGGCGTCTTGCTCTTGTAGGTCGCGAGCGCGAGCTGCTGCGTGATGAAGGCATCGCGCGGGCGCAACACGCGGAGGGCGCTCAGCAGCCCCTTCGCCTCCACGAACTGATCGCGCGCCAGCGCCGCGCGGGCCCGGTCGAGCAGGGCCTTCGCGCTCTCGTCGAGCGGAGGCGCCCCGAGCTCCGCGGCCGCTGGCGCGCCGCCCGCCGGTACACCAAACGCGCCTGCGGCCATCGGCGCCGCAGCCGCGCCGCCGGCGCGCGCACGTGGAGCGGTGCGCGCCTTCTCGGCGGGAGGCTGGAGTGCGAGGAAGTTGTAGACGGGGCTGTCGGTTCCCAACTGGCCCATCAGCGTCCTGATGTCGTTCGACAGCGACTTGACGAACCGGCGTGCTTCCTGGCGGCCGATGTCCTTGCCGAGATGCTCGTAGAACCGTGTGATCTGGTGGTTCACGTCGAACGGATTCTTGAACTGGCTCTCCGCGACGATGATCGTGGTGTACGGCCGCAGCCCGTAGCGGACGCCCAGCTCGTACACCGCGTTGAGGTTCGACGTCGAGAGGTCCGCGATGACGAGATCCGCGCGGAAGAGCCACTCGTACATCGGCTTGTCGATCGTGCCCGAGTGGATGATCTCGTCGGCCCGCACGCAGCGGAGCCCTGCCTCCTCCACCGCCTCCTTGATCACGTCGTAGGACGCGTCCAGGTTCAGCACGCGCCCTGTCGCGAGATCCGGCTTCTCCCCGAAGCCCTGCACGACGAAGCAGGTCCTGATCGTCAAGACCTCGAGCACCGGGATGTTGCGGGCGGCCGCGGCGGCGCCGAAATCGGCGGTGAGGTCGCCCGTGCCCCGCGACGCACCGTCCCAGGCGAGTAGCGCGTACACCGGCTCCCCCGTGGCTCTCCCGAGTGCCTGCGCTTCCTCCAGGATTGCGGCGTTTGTCGCGGCGTAGGCCGCGTCGCCAGGCGGCAGCGACAGCGTGACGAGGTCGCCCTGCGGCTGGCACTCGTCGAGGACGCTGTCGAACAGCGGCCCCCAGTCCCCGGGCCGGTCGACGACGGAGGAGGACCGGAAGGCGGCGCGATCGAACGGCAGGACGATGCGGCGGCGCAGCCCCAGGGCGTCGGCTTCGCGGAGAGCGAGCAGGTCCGCGCCGCAGGCGGCGGAACTGACGAGCGCCGTCGCCTGCTCGCGCTCGAACAGGTGCCGCAGCGCGTGCGCCACCATGTCGACGTTGCTGCCGGGAAACCGCGGCGGCGACGCGCCGTCGGCATCCACTCGTCTGCCGGCCAGTGCCACGATCACGTGCGTATCCTCCGAGGCTGGAACCTCAGCCGAGCGCCTGCTGCTCGAGCGCGGACAGCCGCGCGATCATCTCATCCCGCCGCTCCTCCGGGAATTCTGTGGCCATCATGGTGCGGAAGAATCGGAACTGCGTGCGGACCGAGTCTCGATGCTGCGCCGAGGCTCCGCGCGAGAGGCCGCGCGCGAACGCCTCCTCCACGCGACGGCTCGTCGCCTCGTCCAGAGCGCCGGCGAGGAGCGCCTGGAGCAGGTCGCGCTCTGCCCGCGCGACCAGGTTGAACGCGTCGGTGTGCGTCCCCGCGCCCGCCTGCTCGGCCGCGTCGAGCAGGGTCAGCAGTTCCTCGATCGCGCCTGCATCCGCACCGTTCCCGCTCCTCCAGCTGGTGACGACGTCCGCGGCGATCCGATTCGCGAGCGGATAGGGGTCGCCCGCCCTGCCTCCGCGACGCGAGAGGTCGAACGCCTTGCCGTAGGCGTCGCTCATCTGTGCGAGCGCATCGCGCCTGGCCTCCGGATTGGGCCCCAGCTCTGCGCGCCGTTTCATGACGCCGCCCAGAAGCGACCACCGCTCGGATGTCTCGCCAAGCGCCAGGAGGTTCCGAAGCAGGCGCTCGGACGCGTCGAGCTGCGCGAGCGCCTCGTCGGACCGGTCCGGTGTCGCGCGCGCGAGCGCCATGGCCCACCTGGCGCGGCAGTTCGCGAGCTGCTCGATTGCCGACAGCGGCGCGCAGGCGTCCTCGGCCGAGACGACGCGGCTGTAGTACGCGATCGCTCGCTCGAACTCGCCGATCGACGCGAACGCGTCGGCGGCCAGCGCGCAGATGTCGGCAGCCTCGAACCATGCGGCCGGCACGTCGCGCTCGCGCGCCTCCAGCTCCGCCAGCACGTCGGCCGTGGCCGCGCCGTGCTGGCGCGCGCGTTTCCGCACGCTCTCCAGCCAGAGTGCGAGCTCCGCCTGCGACACGAACGTCTCGGCCGATCGGGCGGCGGAGCCGACTTTCAGCGAGAACGACGGGTCGCCGTAGCACTGGTAGGCACCCCACGTGTTCGTCTCGCCGTGCGCGCGGAACGTATCGCGCCGCGCCTGGAGGACGGCGTCGCCGTAGTAGCTGCCCTGCAGCATGGCGTTGTAGAAGGACGACGCGAACGTCTTGGCCGCGGCATCGCTCACCGCCCAGCCCGCAGCGACGACCGCGCGCGCCCCCATCCTGATGAACTGCGTCGCGAGATTCGCCGCCAGCCGGTGGAACGCCACCTTGGGGTGGACGTCACCGCTCGTCTGCCCCAGATGACAGCAGTTGATGAACAGCAGCTCCGGCACGTACCGCAGCTGCTCCGCCTCCGCCGCCGTGAAGAACAGTCCATCGTCCAGGACGAGGCCGCTGACGGGCGGCGATCCGTCGCGGCGGTCGTGCTGGAAGACGCCGTGGGCAGCCAGGTGCAGGATGCGCCACGGGCGCTCGTGCACGGCGGTGAGCACGGCAACCGGCGTGGCGGCTCCCTCGAGGAGCCGCTCGACACGATAGTCGCCGCGCTCCTCGAGGAGCGAGGCGACGACGGCCGCCTCGTCGCGCGCACCTGGAAGCGTGGGGAACCGCGGATCACGCACGATGGGGTTCCCGACGACGAGCGCGGTGTTCTCCGTCGACCGGAGCACCTGCGCGCGATCGGCGTCCACCAGCAGCTGGCGGATCATGCCGCTGGCGACCGACAGCGGCTCCGACTGGGGATCGAAGCCGTCCTGCATCAGCTCCCACGGGAAGGCGGCGGCTGCGGCGTTGAGGACGAGCGCCAGCTTCTGGCGATCGGGAGCGTACGACTTGAAGTCGTGCGGCACGAGCAGCTCGAAGAGCGTGTGGCCGAGGCGCCTGTCGTGGCTGGTGGTCTCGAGCGCCTGCTGCACGAAGCCATCGACGAGCCCGCGCTGGGTGGGCCGCAGGCTGGCTGCCGCGCGCGCCAGCTGCGTGATGGCTTCGAAGCGCAGCTCGCCATCCGGCGCGCCGGTCACCCGGACGCGCTGCCACCATCCCGCGGGCTGGCCGAACCGGGCGCGACGCCGCCCCTCCTTGCCGCTGACCAGCAGCGGCTCCAGCGCGAACTCACCGAACTCGGGAGACGCGGCCAGGGCACGCAGGGCATACATCGCCTCGATGGCGCGATCCTCGAAGAGCTCGATGATATCGACACGGTCGATCTGCACGACGATCGGCGCATTGGTGCCGCCCGGTGTCGACGCGCGGCGCAGCCGCTCATTGGCCTGCAGCGTCGCGCGCAGCAGTGCGCGCACGCTGTCGCCGAGCGACACGCCTCCCTCGCCGGACCCGATCAGAATCACGGTGACGGGCGCCGCGATCGTGCCGCCTGTGGCCCCGCCTCCGATCCGCTGCTGGCGCCGCCGCTCGCGCCCCACGCACTCGGCGCCGTAGGCGGTCAGGGCATGCGCCAGCGTGGAGGTGAGCGCGCCCGGCGTCAGCTCGCCGACCATGCCGAGCCCCGCGACGATCGCGCCGGGATGCACCGACAGATCGCCTGGAGGCGGCTCGTTGAGGACGACGACCGCCGTGTTGATCGGACCCGGATACATCTCGAGGCGCAGCAGCTCGGAGAGCCGGCCGTCGAGCCGTTCGTCGAGGTACTTCTCCGCCGCGACGATCACATCCTGCGCGTAATGGCTGACGAGGACGGGATGGTGCGCGTTCGTCAGGTTGTCGTGCACGAGCCGGATCTGGATGCGCGAAGCCTGGCGGCCTTCTGCCAGCGGGCGTCGGCTGCCTCCGAGCGCCGCGGAGACGAGCTCGGCCTCGTCGGGCACCATCGCCGGCATCGGCTCGCGCATCTCCACCAGCTCGCCGGCCGCGCGGGAGACCGGCGCGGTGGCCAGCAGCCGCGTCGTCGTTCCCGTGTTCAGCAGATCGAGAATCGCGCCGAAGTGCCGCCGATCGTTCGCCATGTCTCCATGCACGGTGTCCATGAAGAACACCGGCACGTCTGTCGGGATGCCGGTGTCCCACAGCACACGGCCGTCACCCCGACTCGTCGCGAGCACCTTGACGCGGCGTCCGGGTGGGGCCGCCGCATCGATCGTGATGTGCGAGGCCGTCTCGTCGGCCGCGCCGGCAACGTAGACAACGCGCGAAGGATCGAGGCGGCTCGACGCCAGCGCGCGTGCGAGCCCGCGCGCTTTCTCGAGCGCCGCCGCGTCCGGGATCGTCCAGCGGAACCCCGCGGACTTGGAGGTCGCGACACTCGATCCGAACAGGCCGCGAGCCTCCGGCGCATCGGCGCCGAGCAGCTCCGCCCATCCCGCGGGGTCGAAGTAATCGCGCTCGCCGTCATGTGGCAGCAGGTTCAGCACGCCGTCGAAGCCGGCGATGGTCGAGAGGAGCTCCGCGTGCGAGCTCCGCATGTCCACCAGCGCAAGCTTCTTCACGAGAGCGTCGCGCCCCATCAACAGCGCCGGAATCGCACACGATCCGCGGTTGGGCGTGCCGAGCATGACGAAGCGCGCGTCCGGGTGCGTGCACATGCGCGCCCAGGTCGAGCGGCCTTCGGCCGTCAGCAGCATGGCGCGGACGACGAGTCCGCCCATCGAGTGCGCCAGCAGCCGGACGGGCTGGTTCGTCTGCTCGGCCAGCGGGAGCACCTCGGCGATCCTGCGGCGCAGCGCGTCGGCCGACACGTCGATCGACTGTCGCCAGTCGTAGGGGAACGGCAGCACGTCGTGCGAGGCGCTCAGGTGTTCGCAGAGCGCCGCGTAGCCATCCGCCAGCAGCCCGGTCGCCGTCACCACCCCGTCGCCGGTCAGACGGAGCGAACCCAGTCCCCCTTTCGCGAGGGCCAGCACGTTCATCCAGATCGGACGGCTCCCGAGGGCGAGCTGGGACCCCATGATGCCCGGCAGCACGAACACGACGGGCCGGGCCAGCGCCGCCCGCTTCGTATAATCGCCGGACGTGACGACCGACGGCGCAGCCTCCAGCGTGCGGAAGTCGGCGCTCGACCCGGTGAGAGCCGCGACGAGCCGCCGCGCCGTGTCGCCGCGTGAGAAGTAGTGGAAGTGCGTGACGCGGTCCCCGGTGTCGATCCAGTACCGGATGGGCTGTGTTCGATCCGTGCCGCCGAGCATCGCCGGGGTGTTGACGACCACGTCATGGTCGTCGCGATAGTAGAAGTCGGTGACGAGCGTCTTCAGCCGGCCGAAAATGCCGGCGCCGGCCAGGTCGCCGCCGAGCACGTGCAGGTCGGCGGCGGTCACGACGTCCGGGTTGTTCAGCATCCGGACGAGGGGCGAGGTCGGCATCATCGCCTCGATCCCCGGCAGCGCCTCCGGCTCGGCGCGCTTCTTCAGCACACCGGCCAGCAGGCTCGTCAGCCCGTCGTAGATGGGGTTCGCCTTGAGCGTGGGGATGAGCGAGACCAGATTCACCAGGATCGAGAAGTAGCGATCGAGCCGGCGGTCGGCGAGCGTCGTGCCCCGCGCCGGACAGGCGACCCGGACGAAGCGCGTGACACGGAGACCCGTCTGCCGAAGCCGGGCGGAGAGCGCCTCGATCGCCGCGCGATCCCGCTCGCGCCCAGCCTCGTCGAACAGCTCGAACTCGTCGGGGGTGAACGGCGCCGCACCAACCCGCATGCCGCGCGCCAGCAGCTCGCCGACGAGGCCGCCGCGGGAGTGCGAGACGACGTGCAGCTCGGCGTCCGTTCCGAGGACGGACTCCAGATCCGTCACGAGCGCCAGCGCGTTCTCAATCGGGCTCTGCGACAGTGTGCGATGCTGGCAGGCGAGCACGCGGCCGTGATAGGCCTTGAACAGCGATCCGACCCGCCCGCCGGTCCGCGGCGTCCAGAGGTCCGAGAAGCTGCCCGAAGTGGAGGAGGCCGTGCCGTGCAGAAACAGCAGCGCCGGCCCCGACCCGTCGAGCGAGCGCACCGGCATCAGGTGGGTGGCATCGTCTTCCGAGCAGCGATAGAGCCCCGGCCCGGGCTGCAGCTTGCCCTCGACGTGGTTCGCCGCAAACGACGCGATCTCTTCCTCGACGTCGATGCTGAGCACCTTCAGGGCCTTGATGGCCCATCCCCCCGCAGAGCGGCTGGCGGGGCCGATCGTCAGCTCGGACGGGATCTCGATCGTCCCGTCGGCGACGCCGCGCTCGGCGCGGCGCGTCAGGTCGTGCTGCAGGTCGTCGACGCGGCTCCAGATGCGCAGCCCGTCCTGCAGCTCCATCTCCACCACGTCGTCGGGCGCCAGTCCTTCGAGGACCGTGCGGGCGCCGCCGGCACGGGCGATCTCGACCCGCACGGCGCTCCTGGTCCGGACGGCGCCGGGTGGAAGCCCGCGGCCGAGATCCGATGCCTCCGGCAAAGGCTCGGGAATACCGTGAACTCGCAGTGTCGCGGACATCGTGCTGCTCCGGCTGCCTGCTGCCTCAGGGGTCGCCGTATTCTGCCGGAGTTGTCACGGGAATGCGAGAAGCATTCGACAATCCGCTTGGCGCGCCATCGTTTTCACCGTACCTTCCACAACTCAGCAGGACGTGCGCCTGACCAATCGGGCGCCCCATTAGAGGAGCAGCTGGTATATCCGGCGGGAGCGCGGGCCGGTATCGTCCGGGACCACCAGGTGACGGCCCGACGGGCTGCACCTGATTGCGCAGGGACTCACATGAGCGGGAGCACAGACCACATGTTCGCGAACCAGCGATGCATCATCGACAATCAGGAACGGATTCTGGCGAACCAGTCCAGGATCGAGGAGAACCAGGCGAAGCTGGACAGGATTCTGAGCAACCAGGACCGGCTGTTCGACCAGCTGGTCCGCGTTCTCGGGAATCAGCAGGCCATCCTGGACAATCAGCAGCAGATCCTGCTGAAGTGATCTGACTACCCCCCCATTGCGATGGTGGCGAGCGTCGCGCTCAGCAGCGTCCCGAGTGTCAGGCTGACATCCACCAGCCAGTGCCGCGCCAGCCTCGTGAACGCCAGCGCGCAGAGGAGCCGGACGAGCGCCTGCACCGCGGTCCATCCGACGAGGACGACGCCGCCGCGATGGTGGGTGATCGAGCGCGCGACGTCTCCTTGCGCGGCGAGGACGACGGCGCGCCCGAGATGGCACGAGCCGCACTCGCGGCCGGTGGCGCGTTTGGTGAGGCAGAGTTCCGGCACGGCACGCCCGCCAGGCAAGAGCAGCCGCGCGCCGTCCGGCGTGACGCTGAACACGCGCGGCGACGCGAGCAACACCAGGAGGCCTGCCACCAGCACCCAGTTCAACCGGCGGTACTGCTGTGGGGTCATAGCAGCCCTCCGCCGAGGAACAGCCGGATGAGCCCGAAGATGACGGCGGTGACCGAGAGCACCAGCCCGAGGATCGCCGGACCCGTGGGCCGCCGCTCTGCGCCGGCCTGCGACATGGCGATGATCGCAATGACCACCCCCGCGATCGCGAGCGGGATGTTCAGCCAGTTCACCCACCCCAGGCAGGGGATGAGACCGAGCAGAAACCCGAGGAACGCTACGATACCCCAGACGAGCGCGACCATCGTAGACATGCCTTTCGCGCGTCTCTCACAAATGAGTATTGAAGAAGGTCCATTGGCCGATGGAATAGCCCTTTTTGAGCAGGTCCGCCTGCATGTAGGCGTCGACGACAATGGCGATCATCAACGGCAGGTAGATCACCAAGCCTACGCCGCAGGTGATGACCACGATGCTGAGCGCCGTGAGCCAGGCGGCGACCGCCGCGATGCCCTTCTGCCACTGCCCGATCACGAAGTACGCGATGCCCCCGAGAAAGAACGCAAGGATGAGGATGAGGATGGGATCCTTCGGATCGGTGGGGGGAATCACGTTCGGGTCGGCCGGCGGCATGGGCGGCAGCGGCGGGGGCGGGGGCGGCGGCGGCTGGGACATCGGATCCATCGACAGCTCCTCTCGTCTCGGCTCGCGTGGTCTGGCCGGGAATGCGGGAGTATAGCATCGGGTCGCGACGCCGTTCGGGCGCGGTGCGTCGGCGCTCCCGCACAGCGCGCACGTGGTTGACATCGAGGCGGGCGTCCATCCGGCAGGAGATGTCGCGCCGGGCATCGCAGGGCCCGGCGGCCTCGCCCACCGGTATGACGTGTTCCTCAGCTACTCGAGGAAAGACGAGGCGTTCGCCGTCGCGCTGGAACGCGCGCTCCGGGCGTACGCGCCTCCGAAGGATCTCGCCGTCCCGCAGCGACGCCTGACGGTGTTCCGCGACCAGACGGACATGCAGGGCGTCGAGCTGACCCGCGCGCTCGACGAGCACCTGCGACTGACGTCGAAGCTCATCGTGCTGTGCTCCCCCGACGCGCGGGCGAGCACGTACGTGAATCAGGAGATCGCCAGCTTCGTGCGGACCCGCGGCGCCGAGCACTGCATCCCCGTGCTGGTCCGCGGCCTGCCGAACAACGAGGCGCGCCCGGGGCAGGAGGGCGAGATGGCGTTTCCCGAGGCGCTGACGACCGCCCTGGTCACGCCGCTCGCCGCCGATTTCCGGGGTTTGCGGCCACGGCGGGACCGCATCGGCCGTCCACCCTTCGCCGAGCCGTGGCACAAGCTGCTGGCGGACGTGTACGCCGAGTTCAGCGTTTCGCGGGCGCAAATCGAGGAGCGGGAGCGGCGCCGGCAGGCGCGGCGCCGGGCGATCGCCGTGGGGATCACGACGGCGGCGATGCTCGTGCTGTTCTCGCTCACGGTGTGGGCGCTCGTCGAACGGCGCGAGGCAATCCGCCAGCGCAATGACGCCGTGTCACGGCAGCTCGCCCATCAATCGACCGATCTCGTCGACAGCCGCCCGGAGACGGCGCTCCTCCTTGCCGCCGCGGCGTATCAGAGCGCGCCGACGCTCCAGGCACGACGCAGCCTCCAGGCGTCCTTCATCGCCCGCCCGCGGCTTCGCGCATTCCTGTGGGGACACAGCGGCGACGTCTCGACGCTCGCCTTCTCACCTGACGGCCGCATGCTCGCCATGGGCGGCGAGGACGACGGGAAGGTGACGATCGTCGACACGGCGACCGCTGCGCCCAGGATCGTCATCGAGGCGCACAGCGCGCCGTTGCGGCGGGTCGCATTCCACCCGGACGGCGTTCGCGTCATCTCGGCGGGCCGCGACGACGGCGTCAGGATCTGGGACGCGGCCACGGGGGCACCGGTTCGTCAGTTCGCGAAGACGTCGGACGGCGACTTCCTCGAGACCTTCGCCCTGAGCCCCGACGGACGCCGCCTCGTGACGGCAGACTGGTCTGGCACGCTGGCGCTGTGGGATGTGGAGACCGGCGGTCTCGTGCACGAAGTGCAGCCGCACAGCGATCGCATCTCCGCCGTGCTCTTCAACGCGGCGGGCACCCTCATCGCCTCTGGCGGCGGTGACGGCGTCGTGGCGTTGTGGGACGGCAGCGATCGCCATCCAGAGCTGCTTCCCGGACACGGGCGTGGCGTGCAGGCGCTGGAGCTCAGTCAGGACGGTTCGCGCCTCGCTGTGGCCTACGGCAACGCACAGGTCAGGCTGTGGAGCGTCGCCGACCGCGATCCCGTCGCCGTTCTCGACGCCGCCTCCGGGCAGGACGAGGAGAGCGGCCGAGTGTCGCTCGCGTTCGCCCCAGACGCCCGGTTCCTCGCGGGCGCTGGCGCGCTCTCCGGCGCCGTCTCCGTGTGGGACCTCTCCACGGGCGAACGTTCGCGACAGGTGCTCGACACCGGATCGCGGTTCGGCATACACGCCGTGGCCTTCAGTCATGGCGGCACGCGACTCGGCGCCGTAGGCGGCGACGGGGGGATACGCCTCTGGAGCACCGGAGACTGGACGGCGCTCGCAACAGCCGACGGCGGGTCCGGCTGCCTGGCGTTCAGCCCGGACGACGCGATCCTGGCGACGTGCGGCCGCGATCGCGCCGCACTGTGGGAGGTTGCGGAGCCGAAGATCGTCGCGCGGGCAGCCTCGCACCGCGAGCACGTCGGCGCGCTGCGTTTCAGTCCCGATGGCGCGTATCTCGCGTCGGCAAGTGACGATCGGGATCTCGTCGTGTGGGATCCGGTCGCGCGGCGGGAAGTGGCCGCGCACCAGATCCCCACGCGTCCGGGTGCCGAGTTCGAGCCGATCACCCGCGGCCGGGAGCTGCGCGTATTCGCGTTCAGCGCCGACGGACGGACGATTGCGACCGGCGGGCGGCAGGGCGCATCGTTTGGCGAAGGAGGCCGGCGGGGCGACCTGCTCCTGTGGAACTTTGTCGCGGCGGACGGAGCGACACCGCTCGAGGGGCATCCGAGCGGCATCGCGGCGATCGCCTTCTCGCCCGATGGCCGGCAGCTTGCCGCGGCCGACGGCCGCGGCGTCCGCCTCTGGGACGTCACCGCGCGCACCGCGCGCGTGCTCCCGCAGTCCCGTGCGGCGCTCTGTGTTGCGTTCAACCCTGCCGGCAGGCAGCGGCGACGACGTGATGCTGTGGGATCTCCGCGGGATTCCTGCAGGAGACCCGCCTCCGCCGACTATCCTGTCGGGCCATGATCGTCCCGTCCGCGACGTGCTGTTCGCGCCGGATGGCCTCACGCTCATTTCGAGCAGCTTCGATGGCACGGCGCGCATCTGGACGCTGTCGGCGGATCTCCGGGCCGTGCCCGGCGGCGTCGCACGCCACGACGGCGACATCAACAGCCTGGCACTCGCGCCTGATGGGCGTCGCTTCGCGACCGGCAGCCGCGACCGTACTGTGGGCATCTGGGACACGAGAAGCGGGGCGCCGCGGCGTCAACTGACTGGACACGCCGCGAGCGTGCAGAGCATTGCGTTCAGCGCGGGCGGGGAGATGCTCGCCTCCGCCGCCGACGACGGCAGCGTCATCGTGTGGGACGTCGAGAGCGGACGTGAGATCGTCGGGTTCCGCGCGGGCGCGAGCCTCGTGGCATTCAGCCCGCGCGACCCGCTGCTGGCGATGGCGGGGCAGGATGGTCAGGTCACGATCTGGGACCTCGCCATGGACGCGTGGCCCGAACGCGCCTGCAGGCAGGCGAATCGCAATTTCACCTGCGACGAATGGCGCCAGTATATGCCCGATTTGCTGTATCGTCCTGTGTGCCCGTCCCTTCCGGCCCCGGCTGCGTGCGACATGTAGGGCCGCATTGCCGCATCCGGACAACTGCGAGACGTTCACGTCCGTCATGGTCACCATGCACGACGACATCCGAACCGCGCTCCGATCGCTGCGCTCCTCGCCGACCTTCACCGTGGTCGCGCTGACCGTCCTCGCGCTGGGGATCGGGGCCAGCACCGCCATCTTCTCGGTTGTGGATGCCGTGATCCTTCGGGGCCTCCCGTTCGATGAGCACGACCGTCTCGCGGCGGTCGGCGAACGGCGGGTCCGCAGCCCGACGGCCGACCCGGCACGTGATCCCGACGCCCTCTCCTCCATCGCGCCGCAGAACTATCTCGACTGGGTCGCCCAGCAGCAGGTGTTCGAGACGATCGCCGCGGTGGGGGGCGGGGCGCTGACGCTCCGCGAGCCGGGTGCCGAACCGGAGGACCTGCGCGCCCACCGGGTGACCGCGGGGTACTTCGACGTGCTGCGCGTGCGGCCGGCCATCGGCCGGACGTTCACGGCCGATCACGAGGTGGACGGGAATCATCGCGCCGTGATCCTGAGCGACGCGCTCTGGCGTCGGCGCTTCGGCGGGGATCCGGCAGTGATCGGCCGGACGATCCCGCTCGAGGGCGGGAGCTATGAGATTCTCGGCGTACTGCCCGCCGACTTTCCCAATCTGAGCGGCGGAGTCCGCCCCATCGACGCCTGGGTCCCCTACGTCGTCCCGCCGAACGAACGGATTCGCAATCCACGGTCGCGCAGCCACTACCTGCAGGCGGTCGCCCGTCTGAAACCCGGCGTGACGATGCAGCAGGCGCAGGCGCAGATGGACCAGGTCGCGCTGGCGCTCGAGCAGACGCACCCGGAATGGAACAAGGACAGCCGCATC
>Ga0299913_10001843_pt1 | contig 16182 bp, 14 predicted proteins | sample RVTome_9_FD_201360 | JGI IMG/M metagenome (GOLD analysis project Ga0299913, IMG submission 201360) | Soil microbial communities from uranium-contaminated site in the Upper Colorado River Basin, Wyoming, United States - RVT155D38 (version 2) ...
CGGCCTTGAGGTCCATCATCTCCGACTCCTCGATGAGCGGGTAGACGACGTAGATCTGCCGGCCCGCCGCGGCCTGCTCGCGCAGGAACGCGTAGATCTGCGGCCGGCGGCTCTCCGTGCGCGCCGCCGTCACGATGGGCTGGCGGCCGGGCGGCAGCTCGTCCAGCACGCTGACGTCGAGATCGCCGTACACCGTGAGGGCCAGCGTGCGCGGGATCGGCGTGGCGGTCATGACGAGCACGTCGGGCTGCTCGCCCTTGGCCTTGAGCCGGGCGCGCTGGGCCACGCCGAACCGGTGCTGCTCGTCCACCACCACGAGCCCCAGCCGGCGGAACTCCACGCGCTCCTGCACCAGCGCGTGCGTGCCGATCACGCAGCCGATCTCGCCGGCGGCCAGCGCCGCGCGCCGCGCCCCGCGCTCGCGCGTGCGCAGGGCCGAGGTGAGCAGCGTGACCGGCACCCCCAGGGGCTCCAGCAGGCGGGAGAGCGTCATGAAGTGCTGCTCGGCCAGGATCTCGGTCGGCGCCATCACCGCCGCCTGGTACCCCGCCTCGACGGCGGTGAGCACGCCCAGCGCCGCCACGATGGTCTTGCCGGAGCCGACGTCGCCCTGCAGCAGCCGGTGCATCGGGTGAGGCGCCGCCATGTCGGCGCGGATCTCGGTCCACACGCGCTCCTGGGCGCCGGTCAGCGCCCACGGCAGCGCCGCGCGGAGGCGGCCCGCCAGCCCCCCCGGTGGGCTCATGGCGATGCCGCGGGCCCGCGTCGTGCGCGACCTGAGGATCGCCAGGCCGACCTGCAGCAGCAGGAAATCCTCGTAGGCGAGCCGGCGGAGAGCCGCCAGGCGCTCGGCCTCGGCCCGAGGAAAGTGCGCGCCGTGCAGCGCCGCGGCGAGCGGGAGGAGATCCCGGCGGCGCCGGAGCGTCTCGGGCAGCGTCTCGGGGACCTCGCCGGCATGGGCCTCGACGAGGCGCCACAGCAGCGAGCGGAGCGCGCGCTGGGGCAGCCCCTCGGTGGTGGAGTAGACGGGCACCAGGGCCCCGGCGTGGATCGGCTCGTCGTCGCCCCCCTCCACGAGCTCCCAGTCCTGGACCTGCAGTGTGATCTTGTCCTTGAAGCGGGCGCCCTTGCCGTGCAGGATCACGCGCTGCCCACGCTGCAGCACGCGGGTGAGCCAGCCCCGGCCGAACAGCGTCGCGGTGCCGTAGCCGCCGGCGTCGTGCACCAGCAGCACGAGGGGCGCCCGGCGGCGGCCGGGCGGGGGCGGGCTGATCCCGGCGATCGTGCCCGCGCAGGTCGCCACCTGGCCCACCCGCAGGCTTTGCAGCGGGGTCAGCCGCGTGCGGTCCTCGTGGCGGATCGGCAGGAAGAACAGCGCCTCCTCGACCGTGGTCAGGCCCTTGCGGGCCAGGAGCCGCGCCCGCTCGGGGCCGACCCCCTTGAGGTACTGCAGCTGGGTGGCCAGCCCGGGCGGGGGCGCCGGACGCCCGGTTTGCCTCACCGGAGCCATTGTGCTATACAGACCTTCCGTCTCGGGTGTCCGCAACCCCGACCCAAGGAGTCGCGATGGCGCAGCGCTGCGATGTGTGCGGAAAGGGTCCCTCGGTCGGCAACACGGTGAGCCACGCTCACAAGCTGACCCGGCGGCGATGGCTGCCGAACCTCGTCTCGATGCGGGCGCTGGTGAGTGGCCGGGCGGCCCGGGTCCGGGTGTGCACCCGCTGTCTGAAGGCGGGCAAGGTCACGAAGGTCATTTAAGCACGACGCACAAACGGGAGGGGGCAGTGCCCCCTCCCGATTGGTCACTGGTGGGAGGCCGCCACCCCCCACCGCGCACGACGCGAACGTTACTTCTTCTTCTTCTTGGCCGCCTTCTTCTTCTTCGCCATCCGGGATCTCACCTCCTCCGTGCTGCCAGGATGACCGCACCACAGCCTCGTTACTTCTTCTTCTTCTTCTTGGCCGCAGCCTTCTTCTTCGCCATGGAGTCGTTCACCTCCCTTCGTCGACGATTGACGATCAGTAGCCCATCGCCTCGCGGCGCAGATGCTCGGCCTGCTCGACGCCCCGGCGCTCGTAGCGCACGAGATCGACGTAGAGCTGCGGCAGGCACACGACCTTGAGACCGGCCTTGTCCAGCAGGCCGTGGAACACCCCCGGGTCGTAGGCCGACAGCAGGTGCAGCGTGCCGTCGGCCTCGCCGGCCGGATGCAGGCCGAGCGCGGCGGCGATCGGGCTCGGATCGCCGTCGAGATAGCAGTGGATCGCGCCCAGGCGCGCGTTGGGCGCCACCAGCGACAGCCCCGCGCTCAGCGTGAACGCGTAGCGCCGGCCGTCGGCCGCCGCCGCGCGGGCGAGGTCGGCCATGAGGCGGCGGGTCACGCGCTCGGGCGCGAAGTACGACGTGCTCTCGCTGACGCGGTAGGTGTAGGACTCCGCCCACGCGTCGAGCAGGTCAGCCGGCTTGCCGAGGTGCAGGCGCTGGGCGTCGTCGCGCGCCAGCCAGCGCAGGTCCTCCAGGCGCTTCACGACGTTGTGCGAGTGTCCCAGGCTCACGGAGGCGGCCTTGGCCAGCTCCTCGAGCCGCCAGGCCCGGCTCGGCTCGGCCAGCAGGACCCGGACGACGCGTGTGGCGCGGGGTGCGAACAGCGAGCGCAGGGGCCGCGTGGAGGGCCGCAGGTTGCGCTTGCCCTCCTTCTCGATCAGCACGTGCTCGAAGGCCAGGTAGCAGTTGCCGGAGAGGTCGACGTAGCCGAGGTTGTTGTCCTTGAGGATCCGGGCGCTCTGGGGACCGATGTAGACGGATGCCGCCACGGGATACGCATTCGGCATGATCTGCCTGATCTCGGACAGCTTGGTCACCGCGGCCCTGATCTGTCGGGGCTGTCCGAGGGACGCGACATCGACAACGAGGCTCTGCTCGAGCTCCCCGAGCCGGAATTTGACCAGCATATCGGCTGCTTGTCTGCCGATACGAGCATCCATGGTCTCATCCCACCCTCGCGCTCGGGGAAACAGCTCCCTGAGACGCTGGGCCACCTGTCGCCGAATCTCTGCAGCTTTGAGCATGTTTCGCTTGCTCCAGCGCTTTCAGCATCTGCTGAAACAGTACGGACTAATGAAAGCCCTTGTCAAGGCGAAACTTGCGGTCATCGACTAGAAGACCGGGGCAGTCGAGCCTGACATGTGGTCCGCGAGGTAGCAGGGCGGTCGCGACTGGTGGGGCGCGATCAGCCGCCGCGGGCGAACTCGGGATAGAGCGTCATGCCGCCGTCGACGAACAGCGTGTGGCCGTGCACGTAGTCGGCGGCGTCGGAGGCCAGCCAGACAGCAGCCTGCCCGACGTCCTCGGGGACGCCGATGCGGCCCTGGGGAATGAGCGCGAGCAGCGACTGCAGGGCCTCCGGGGTTGCCCAGGCGGCGCGATTGATCGGCGTCTGGATGGCCCCCGGCGCGATGGAGTTCACCCGGATGCGGTGCGGCGCGAGCTCCTGGGCGACCGACTGCATGAAGAGCCGCACGCCCCCCTTGGACGCGGCGTAGTTGACGTGGCCGGCCCACGGGATGACCTCGTGGACGGAGGAGATGCAGATGATCTTGCCGGCCGCCCGTGACCCGTCCGGCGGCGGCCCCTGACGGATCATGGCCCGCGCGCCCGCGCGTGTGCAGAGGAACATCCCGGTGAGATTGACGGCGAGCACGGTGTTCCACTGCTCGAGCGTCATCTCGGTCAGCGAGGCGTCCCGCTGCAGGCCGGCGTTGTTGACCAGGACGTCGAGGCGGCCCCAGGCGCCGAGCGTCTCGGCGAACATGGCCTCGACATCGGCCTCGCGAGCGACGTCGGCCCGGATGGCCCGCGCCTCGCCGCCGCCGGCTCGGATGGCGTCCACGACCCGCCCGGCCTCCTCGGCGCCGGCGAGGTAGTTCACGACGACGGCGGCGCCGGCGGCGGCGAGCGCCCGGGCGATGGCCGCGCCGATTCCCGAGCTGGCGCCGGTGACCAGGGCCTTCTGGCCTCGCAGCGGCTGGTCCACGACCGGAGTCTACCCGCCCACCTCGGCCCGGACGTCGTCTATTCCTCGCCGTCCTCGATGCGGTGCATCGTGTCGTCGTCGAGGCCGAAGTAGTGACCGAGCTCGTGGACCACCGTCTCCCGCACGATCTCCGCCATCTCGGCCTCGTCGGCCGCATCCTCCTCGATCGGCCCCTGGTAGATCGTGATGACGTCCGGCAGCACGTTGCCGTAGCTGGAGTCTCGACGGGTGATGTCGATGCCCCGGTAGAGCCCGTACAGCGTGTCCGGCGGCTCGATCCCCATCTCCGCCAGGGTCGCCTCGTCCGCCCAGTCCTCCACCACCACCGCGATGTTCGCGATCCTCTCCCTGAACCCTCTCGGCAGCCCCCGCATCGCCCTCTCCACCAGCCCCTCGAACTGCCGCCTGGTCACACGTCATCCCCCGATCGAGCCCGGCCCCACCGCCGCCGTCCCCGCCGTGATCGAGCGAAGCGAGGATCACCCCGCCGTCCCCGCCGTGATCGAGCGAAGCGAGGATCACTCCTGCTTCTCAGTCCATGGCCCCGCGGACAGGGGCGACGAGAAGGGTCCAGATGCGAGGCGCCGACGAGCGACGACTGAGGCGTACGCCGCGTACGCCGCAGGGAGGAGCGAGGAGGCAACGAAGCAGATGGGCCCTTATCGTCGCCCCGTCTACAAGCCGCGGACGCGCTCAACGTTGATGACATCCCCCACCAGCCGTATCGCGCTCATGATCTCCTGCAGCTGGCGCAGGTCCGCCACCTCGACCACGAAGTTGTTGATCCCCCGCCGGTCGTCGGTGACCGTCACCTCGGCCTTCGTGATGTTGCCGTTGCGGGAGGAGATCGCGCCGGTGATCTCCGAGAGCAGGCCGGGGCGGTCGTTGCCGATGTAGACGGCGATCCGCACCGGCCGCTTGGCCGGCTCCTCCACGTCCCACTCCACGTCGATGAGACGCTCGCGGTCCAGCACGCTCTTGGCCACGGTCAGGCAGTCGCGGGCGTGCACGGTGAGCCCGCGGCCGCGCGTGATGAAGCCCACGATGGCGTCGCCCGGCAGCGGGTTGCAGCACCGGGCGAAGCGCACCAGGAGATCCTCGACGCCGCGGATGCGCACGCCCTGGTCGGGGGTGGGCCGGGTCCCGGCCGCCGGCCGGGGCCGCTCGACGGTCTCCATCAAGGCGCCCGGGGCCAGCTTGTTCAGCAGCTGGTGCATCGAGGCCTTGCCATAGCCGATGGCCGCCAGCAGATCGTCGGGGCCGGGGTAGCCGAGGTCGGCGGCGGCCCGCGCCATGTCGTCACTGGTGAGCAGCGCCGCCGGGTTCAGGCGGTACTTCTTGGTCTCGCGCTCGAACATCTCGCGCCCCAGCTCGATCGAGCGGGCGCGCTCCTCGACCTTCAGCCACTGGTTGATCTTCGAGCGCGCGCGCGAGGACTTGACGATCTTGAGCCAGTCGCGGCTCGGGTGCTGGTTGGGCGAGGTGACGATCTCGATGATGTCGCCCTGGCGGAGGGTGTAGCGCAGCGGCACCAGCTTGCCGTTGACCTTGGCCCCCACGCAGTGCTCGCCGACCTTGGTGTGCACCCCGTAGGCGAAGTCGATCGGCGTGGAGCCCTCTGGCAGCGCCTTGACGTCCCCCTTGGGGGTGAAGACGTAGACCTCGTCGGGGAAGAGATCGACCCGCACGCTGTCCAGGAACTCGCCCGGGTCCTTGGTGTCCTGCTGGTTCTCGAGGAGCTGGCGCAGCCACACGAGCGAGTCGTCGGCGCGGTCCTTGCCCGTCTTCTTCTCCTTGTAGAGCCAGTGGGCGGCGATGCCCTCCTCCGCGATGCGGTGCATGTCCGGCGTGCGGATCTGGATCTCCACCGGCTCACCCTTGGGGCCGATGACCGTCGTGTGAAGCGACTGGTACATGTTGACCTTGGGCATCGCGATGAAGTCCTTGAACCGGCCGGGCACGGGCTTCCAGAGCGAGTGGACGACCCCCAGCGTCCCGTAGCAGTCACGCACCGAGCTCGTGATCACCCGGACGGCCGTCAGGTCGTAGATCTCGTCGAACTCGCGGCCCTGATCGTGCATCTTCTTCCAGATCGAGAAGAAGTGCTTGGGGCGGCCCCGGATCTGCGACTCGATCTCCACCTCCGAGAGCTTCTGCTCCAGGATGGCGATGGCCTGGTTGATGTCGGCCTCGCGCTCGAGCCGGCGCTTGGCGACGCGGCGCTGCAGCTCGAGGTAGTCCTCGGGCTGCAGCGTGCGCAGCGCGAGGTCCTCCAGCTCGGCCTTCATCTTGGCCATGCCGAGCCGGTGGGCCAGGGGGGCATAGATGTCCAGCGTCTCCTGGGCGATCTTCCGGGATCGCTCGAGGGGCAGGTAGTCGAGCGTCCGCATGTTGTGCAGCCGGTCGGCCAGCTTGATCATGAGCACGCGCAGATCGCGCGCCATGGCCACCAGCATCTTGCGGAAGTTCTCGGCCTGGCGCTCCTCGCGCGAGGAGAAGGCCAGCTTGCCCAGCTTGGTGACCCCGTCGACGAGATCGGCGATCTCCTTGCCGAACTCGCGCTCCAGCTCGTCCTTGGTGGTGGCGGTGTCCTCGAGGACGTCGTGCAGGAGGCCGGCCGTCACCGTGGTGACGTCCATCCTGAAGCCGACGAGGAGATGGGCGACCTCGAGAGGGTGCGACAGGTAGGGCTCCCCCGAGGCGCGCTGCTGACCCAGGTGGGAGGCCTCAGAGAACCGGTAGGCGCGTTCCAGCACGGCCAGGTCGGCACCTGGCTGGTATTTGGGAATCTCCTCGATCAATGTCTGCAGCTCGGTCACGAAGCCCAACCCTCTGTGTAATCATGTGATTTTACGCGGGATTCAGGCTTTCGCCACCGCTTTTTTCCGGCGCGCGGCGCGGTCCTCCACGCCGTAGGTCCAGTCCACGATGATCGCGCCAGCGATGTAGATGGTCGAGTAGGTCCCGGTGACGACCCCGACGGCCAGCACGAAGGCGAAGTCCTCGAGGACCTTGCCCCCGAACACCAGCAGGATGGTGGCGGACATGAACGTGGTGAGCGCGGTGAGCACCGTGCGCGAGAGGGTCTGGTTGATCGCGTCGTTGAGCTGCTCGGCGAACGACTTGCCCTTCTGCGAGTACTTCCCGCGGTTCTCGCGCAGGCGGTCGTAGGCCACGATCGTGTCGTTGACGGAGTAGCCGATGATGGTCAGCAGCGCGGCCAGCACGGGCAGCGAGAACTCCCGGCCGGTGATCGACAGCGCCCCGAGACAGATGACGATGTCGTGCACGACCGCGACCACCGCCGCCACCCCGCCCTTGAGGCTCTTGAAGGCCCACGCGATGTAGATCAGGATACCGACCATGCCGAACAGCACGGCGTAGAGCGCCTGCAGCTGCAGGTCTCGCCCCACCTGGGGGCCGACGAACTCGATCCGGCGGATCTCGAACTCGCCGAGGCCGGCTTCCTGGGCCAGGCCGGTGGTGATGCGCTTGGTCAGCTCCTCGGGGCTGGTCGTGGTGAGCGGCAGCCGGACGATGTACTCCCGCTCGTCGCCGAATTCCTGGATGATGCTCTCGCCGAGCTGGATGCGGGCCAGACCGGCCCGGATGGTGGCCACCGAGGGCGGCTGCTCGAAGCGGACCTGCACCAGGGTGCCGCCGGTGAAATCGATGTCGTAGCGCAGCCCGCGCACGGCCAGGGTCCCCAGCCCGATCACCATGAGCACGGCCGACAGCAGGTACGCCAGCCGTCGCCTGCCGATGAAGTTGAAGCTGGGCGAGCCGAACAGCTGGATCATATGGAGATCGCCTGGAGCTTCCGGCGGCCCATGTACAGCACGTCGAAGAGCAGGCGCGTGAAGAAGTACGCGGTGAACAGGCTGGCCGCCAGCCCGACGAAGAGCGAGACGGCGAAGCCCTTCACGGGGCCGGTGCCGAAGTTGTAGAGAATGGCCGCCGTGACCATGACGGTCAGGTGCGTGTCGATGACGGTCCGCAGCGCCCGGTGGAAGCCGGCGTCGATGGCCGCCCGCGGTGTCTTGCCGACCCGCAGCTCCTCGCGGATGCGCTCGAAGATGAGCACGTTGGTGTCGACCGCCATGCCGATGGTCAGCGCGATGCCGGCGATGCCGGGCAGCGTCAGCGTGGCGCCGAAGGCCGCCATGCAGGCCAGCAGGATGACGAGGTTCAGGACCAGCGCCACGTCGGCGATCAGGCCCGAGAGGCGGTAGTAGAAGAGCATGAAGATGAACACGACGATGCCCGAGCCCAGGATCGCGATGATCCCCTGCCGGATGGAGTCGGCCCCCAGCGACGGGCCCACCGTGCGCTCCTCCAGGATGGCCACCGGCGCCGGCAGGGCGCCCGCCCGCAGCACGATGGCCAGGTCGCGGGCCTCCTCCACCGTGAACTGGCCGGTGATGACGGCGCGGCCGCCGGGGATCCGCTCGTTGATGCGAGGGGCCGAGTAGAGGTTGCCGTCCAGGATGATGGCGAGGTGGCCCCCGACGTTCTGCTCGGTCACGTCCCCGAAGACGCGGGCCCCGGTGGCGGTGAACTCGATGGCCACCTGCCAGTTTCCCGGCGCGTTGGGATCCGCCTGGACCTCGGCCCGGGTGAGCTCGCCGCCGGTCAGCAGCGTCCGCTTCTGCACGACGTACGGCTGCCGGCTCTCGGTCTTCGTCTCCCGGTCCACCCGCCGCTGGTAGATGACCTCGGACGACTCGGGCACCCTCCCGGCCAGGGCCTGCTCGACCGGCGTCCGGGCGTCGAGGAGCCTGAACTCCAGCAGCGCCGTCTTGCCGATCAGCGCCTTGGCGCGGTCGGGGTCCTGCACGCCGGGCAGCTGGATCAGGATGCGGTCGCCGCCCTGGCGGGCGATGGTGGGCTCGGCGACGCCGAACTGGTCCACCCGGTTGCGGATCGTCTCCACGGCCTGGCGGACGGCATCGTCGCGCAGCTGCGCGACCTGCCGCTCCTGCATGACCAGGGTGAAGCGGCCCGCCTTGTCGTCCCGCTCGCCCACCTCGAACGAGCCGAACTCGGCGGCCACGGTGAGCGCGTCGTTCCAGTTGGTGGCGCTGGCCAGCTCCACCACGATGGTGCTCAACCCATCGCGGGCCACCCGCTTGACGGCCACCCCCTTGCGCTCCAGCCCGTTCTCGAGGTCGTCGGCCGTGCGCTCCACCTGCGCGGCGACGTACTTGTCCACCTCGACGCCGAGCATCAGGTGGATGCCGCCCTGCAGGTCGAGGCCAAGGTTGATGGTCTCCCGCAGCGGGTAGAGGTACCAGATCGAGACGGCGAGGACCAGGGCGACGAGCCCGGCCCGCGCCCAGAGACGTCTAGGCATCCTTGTCGCCCGTGACCGCGGCGACACGGCCGATGGCCGTGCGATCGAACTCCACCTTGACCTGGTCGGCCACCCGCAGGGTGACCGTGTGCTCGGACAGGGAGACGATGGTGCCGTGCATGCCGCTGGTGGTGATGACGCGGTCGCCCTTCTTCACCGCCGCCAGCATGCGCTCACGCTCGGCCTTCTGCCGCTGCTGGGGCCGGAGCACGATGAAGTAGAAGATGGCGAACATCGCGCCGAAGAGGATGAGCGGCTGCACGAAGGCGGCCGGCCCCCCGGCGCCGCCGGGGGGCGCGGAGGCGGCATACGCGAGGTCGGCGGCGTGCGCGAGATTCATCGGGAGTCGAGCCTCCGAACATTCGGTTTCATGGGGCGGAACGACCACGAATGATACTGCATAACCCAGCGCCCGCCTAGCACCGATGCCGCGTGGCCATGGTACCTTGGGCCGGTCACGATGGTCGCCGATCCCGTCATTTTCCGTGACCTGGCGTACGTGTTCGTCGCCGCTGTGCTGGGCGCGATCCTGGCCCGCCTGGCGCGACAGCCGCTGATCCTCGGGTACGTGATGGCGGGCGTCCTGATCAGCCCGCTGACGCCGGGGCCCGCCGTCTCGGACCCGCACAGCTTCGAGACCTTCGCCGAGATCGGCGTCATCCTCCTGATGTTCTCGATCGGCATCGAGTTCTCGCTCCGGGACCTCCTGCGGGTGAAGTGGGTCGCCATCCTGGGGGGGCCGCTCGGGATCCTGCTGTCCGTCGCGCTCGGCGTGGGCGCCGGCCGGCTGATCGGCTGGACGCTGCTGGAGGGCGTCGTCGTCGGCATGGTGGTCTCGGTGGCGAGCACCATGGTCCTGGCCCGCCTGCTCCTGGACCGGGGCGAGCTGCACACCCGGCACGGCCGCATCATGATCGGCATCACCCTCGTCGAGGACCTGGCCGTGGTGGTCCTCATCGTGATCCTGCCGCGGCTGGGTGCCCTCGACGCCAGCCGGCTCCTCTCCATCGCCGGCGCCCTCGGCACCGGCATCGCCATCCTGGTGCCGTTCTTCTACCTGGCGGCCAAGGTCGTCCCCTGGCTGCTGACCTACGTCGCCCGCATGCACAGCCAGGAGGTCTTCCTGCTGGTCGCGCTCGCGATCGCCCTCGGCACCGCCGCCCTGACCCAGGCGGTGGGGCTCTCGCTCGCCCTCGGGGCGTTCCTGGCCGGACTGCTGATCAGCGAGTCGGACTACGCCCACGAGACGCTGGCCCGGCTGCTGTCACTGCGCGACGCCTTCGTGGCCCTGTTCTTCGTGACCATCGGGGCGCTGATCAACCCGGCGGCGGTGACCGACAACCTGCCGCTGCTGGGCGTGATGGTCGGCCTCGTGATGGTCGGCAAGCTGGTGATCTGGACGGGGGTGGTGGCGCTCTTCCGCCAGCCGCTCACCTCCGCTCTCCTGGTGGGCGTGGGGCTCACGCAGATCGGCGAGTTCTCGTTCATCCTCATCCAGGTCGCGCGGACCGCAGGCCTCGTGGGCGACGACATCTACAACGCGACGCTGGCGGCGTCGCTCCTGACCATCCTCGGCAACGCGCTCCTCGTGCGCTTCGTCCCGGGCTGGATCGGCCGGACCGCCGCCTGGCGGCGCGACGCCGCGGTCGCGCCGGCGACGGACACGGGGCTCGCCGGCCACGTCGTGGTGTGCGGTTTCGGCCGGGTGGGCAGCCAGGTGGCGGAGGCGCTGGAGACCTTCCGCACCCCTTACGTGGCGATCGACGCCGACCCCGACATCGTCCGCAACGTTCGCCGCCGGGGGGTCCGGTGCGTGTTCGGCGACGCCTCCAGCGAGCACATCCTGGACGCCGCCAGCGTGGCCGTCGCCGCGCTCGTCGTGGTCGCCGTGCCGCAGGTCGAGCGCGCCTACCTGACGGTCCGGTACGTCCGCCGCCGCAACCCCGGCGTCCCCATCCTGGCTCGCGCCCACACCTTCGCCGACCGCGACCGGCTGACCAGCGCCGGTGCCACCGAGGTGATCCAGCCCGAGGTCGAGGCCGCCTCGACGCTGATCCGGCACGCCCTGCGGCGGCTCGACCTGCCCCGCGAGCGCGTGCTCGAGTACCTCGAGCGCTTCCGCGTGGCGATGGACGACGCCCTGCCGGGCGCCCCGCCCGGGGAGGCGCTGCCGCAGATCGCCGACGTCCTGCTCCTGGAGGCGCCGCGGCTCACGGACCAGTCCCTGCGCGACAGCCGCATCCGGGAGTCCTTCGGCGTGACGGTCGTGGCCCTCACCCGCAGCGACGGCGACGTCGTGCTCCATCCCCCGCCCGAGACCATCCTGCGCCCGCGGGACAGCGTGCGGGTCTTCGGTCGCCCCGATCAAATCGAGGCGTTCCGGCGGGAGGCCACCGGCGGCAACTACCGCTCGGCCGGCGCGGAGATGGCGTAGCGATCGAGGAACCGGGCCCGGAACGGCCCGAAGGTGCCGGCGGCGACGGCCGCGCGCATCGCCGCCATGAGCCCGAGGAAGAAGTGCAGGTTGTGCAGCGACAGCAGCCGGTACACGAGCAGCTCCCCGGCCATGAACAGGTGACGGAGGTAGGCCCGGGAGAACCGCCGGCACGCCAGGCACGCGCAGCCGGGCTGCAGCGGCGCCGGGTCGCGCGCCCACCGCGCCTGCTTGAGGGTGACGGGCCCGTCCGGCGTGAACGCCTGCCCGTTGCGGGCGTTGCGCGTGGGCAGCACGCAGTCGAACATGTCGACGCCGCAAGCGACCGCCTCCACGAGGTCCTCGGGCTTGCCGACGCCCATGAGGTAGCGCGGGCGGTCGGCCGGCAGCGCGCCGGCCACCGCCTCGGTGAGCTCGCGCATCAGGGGCTTGGGCTCGCCGACCGCCATGCCCCCGATCGCGTAGCCCTCGAAGCCGAGCCCCACCGTCTCCGCCACCGCCCGCGCGCGCAGATCCTCGTGGAAGCCGCCCTGCACGATGCCGAACAGCGTCGCCGGGGCGCCGGCCGCGTGGTGCGCGCTCAGCGAGCGGCGCGCCCACCGCAGGGTGAGGTCCAGCGAGCGCGCGGTCTCCTCCCGCGTCGCCGGATACCCCAGGCACTCGTCGAGCGGGTGGATGACGTCGGCGCCGAGCGCGTGCTGGATCTCGATGGCGCGCTCGGGCGACAGGTGGTGGACGCTGCCGTCGGTCGGGGCCCGGAACTCGACACCCGCTTCCGTCATCCGCCGCAGACGGGCCAGGCTGAAGACCTGGAAACCGCCGGAGTCGGTCAGGATCGGGCCGTCCCAGCCCATGAAGCGGTGGAGCCCTCCCAGCTCCCGGACCAGGTCGGGCCCCGGCCGCACGAGCAGGTGGAAGGTGTTGCTCAGGACGATCTGGGCGCCGGCATCGCGCAGGTCATCGGGGCTGAGGCTTTTCACCGCGGCCCGCGTCCCCACCGGCATGAACGCCGGCGTGTCGACGGCGCCGTGGGCCGTGGCGAGCCGGCCGCGACGCGCCCGACCGTCGGTGGCGAGCAGCTCGAACGTCACTGGATCAGCGTGGCGTCGCCGTAGGAGTAGAAGCGATAGCCGGCGCCCACGGCGTGGCGGTAGGCGGCCAGGATCAGCTCCCGCCCCGCGAAGGCGCCGACCAGGACGAGCAGCGAGGAGCGCGGCAGGTGGAAGTTCGTCACCAGGGCATCGACGGCGCGGAACCGGTGCCCGGGCCGGATGGTGGCGGTCGCGTGGCCGTCCAGCGGCGCCACGCGCCCGTCCTCGCCCGCGGCGCTCTCCAGCGTGCGGACGACCGTGGTGCCCACGGCCACCACCCGGCGGCCCTGGCGCCGCGCGGCGCTGATCGCGGCGGCGGTCGCGGCGGAGATCGTCGCCCGCTCGGGTGGCAGCGTGTGCGCCTCGAGGCTCGAGGCGGTCAGCGGCCGGAACGTCGCCGGACCGACGTGCAGCGTGACGGCCTGCAGCTCGACGCCACGCGCGCGCAGGCTGGCCAGGAGCGCGTCGGACAGATGCAGGCCCGCGGTCGGCGCCGCCACCGAGCCCGGCTCGCGCGCGTAGACCGTCTGGTAGCGCTCCCAGTCCTCGGGGGCCGGCTTGGCGTGCCGGGCGATGTAGGGCGGCAGCGGCGGCAGGCCGTGGGCGCCGAGCAGGTCCTCCACGGTGCCGTCGTGCCGCTGCACGAGCCGGGCGCCGTCCGGCAGCACGGCCACGACCTCCAGGCGGGCGGCAGCCACCGCCAGCGTGGCGCCGGGCCGGCAACGGCGGCCCGGCCGCACCAGGGCGCGCCAGCGCCCGGCCGTCTCCTCCTCCAGGAAGAGCAGCTCGACCGGGCGCCCCCCCGCGTCCTCGGCGAGGACCCGCGCGGGGATCACGCGCGAGTCGTTGACGACGAGACAGTCGCCGGGACGGAGAAGCCCGGGCAGCTCGACGACCTGCCGATCGGCCAGCGCGCCCCGCTCGCGGTCGATCACCAGCAGCCGCGCCGCGTCGCGCGTCTCGGGCGGCGCCTGGGCGATGGCCCCGGCGGGCAGGTCGAAGTCGTACTCGGCGAGCGTCACCAGCGAAGTGTACAACCGCTCGCGGCCCCGGGCGGCGGGCCGCCGCCTCAGCCGATCCGGGAGCCGGGGGGCACCACCTGATCGGGCGCGAGCAGGACGACCTCGCGCGCCTCGGTGTAGGCCCCCAGCACCAGCACCTCGGAGACGAAGGACCCGATCTGCCTGGGCGGGAAGTTCACGACGGCCACGACCTGGCGCCCCACCAGCTCGTCGAGCCGGTAACGCTGGGTGATCTGCGCGCTCGAGCGCTTGACGCCGAGCGGGCCGAAGTCGATCCAGAGCTTGTACGCGGGACGGCGGGCCTCGGGGAACTCGCGAGCATCGACGACGACGCCGACACGCAGGTCGACCTTCTCGAAGTCCGCGAGGCCGATCACCGCCCGGCGCGGTGCAGCGTGCCGAGGACGGCGCCCGGGTAGTAGAAGTCCAGGATCTGGCGGGCGGTGTGCCCCTGCTCGGCCATGCCCTTGGCGCCCCACTGGCACATGCCCACGCCGTGCCCGTAGCCGCGTCCCGAGAAGCGCGCCCACTGCTGGTCGACGGCCACCGCGAAGAGCGTCGACTTGAACGTGTCGTAGCCGATCATCCGGCGGAAGTCGTTGCCCCGCAGCCGCACGCTGCCCCGGGTGCCGTGCACGGTCACGGACGAGGCTCGCAGCGAGGGCGTGCGCTCGCTCACGTCGATGCCGGTGACGCTGCCGACCACGAGGCCGTGGCGGCGCAGGGTCTCGGTCAGGTCGGCCAGCTTCAGGTCGAGGGCCCAGTAGTAGTGCGGCGAGCCGGCCGAGAACTCGCACCGCACCGCCCTCAGGGCCGGCATGTTGGGGGCGGCGAACACCGTGCGCGGATCCTCCGTGTAGCCTCCGCTCTCCGTGTGGTAGAAGGCCGGGAACACCTCGCCCTCCCACAGCAGCACCTGGCCCGCCGTCTCCCGGACCGCGCCCCAGATGGGGGAGGCCGGGGGCACCCGCCCGAAGTACTGCTGGTGGGCGGTGGAGGCCAGGATCTGATACGGCCGCATGCCGGCGATCGTCCGGTGGTAGACCGCGTAGGTGCGGGCGACGACGGCCTGGGCGCGCAACGCCTCCAGCGGCCACTTCTCGCTGGCCTCCGCCCGCAGCACGCCGACCAGGTACTCCTCCAGCGGCAGCTCGTTGACGACCGCCAGCCCGGCGCCGTGGCGGACGATCTCGAGCGGCGGCGTGTACTCGCGACCGTCGAGCCGAACCGGCGAGTCGCTGCGCAGGCGGAACCCGCCAGCCCGGGCGCCCTCGATCTCGATGCCGTCGCCGTCGACGGTCGCCCGCACCACCGCCATCCGCCGGGCCGGGGCCTGGCAGCGCGGACAGCGGGCCAGGACGCTCACCTCGATGTCCGTGCCGTGCAGCTCGACGGTTCGCGCGCTGTCCACCAAAGCCACCCGGATCGCACCGGAGGCGGCCGCCGGAAGCACCAGGCCGAGGGTCAGGACCGCCACCAGCGCTGCCGCGGTGAGCGCGCGGGTCACCGACGGCCGATCAGCCAGAGCACCAGCGTGAGGAGGATGCTGAGCAGGATCGACGTGCCGAGCGGGAAGTAGAACGTCCAGTTGCCCCGCCGCACGTGGATGTCGCCGGGCAGCCGGCCGATCCAGGGCACCCGGTCGAAGAACACGAGCGCCAGACCGAGGACGACGACCACGACCCCGAGCACGACGAGCACGCGTCCCAGGTCTGCCATGGGGGCCACCGCCTCCATCCCGGTCCGGTCCGTCATCGCGCCGTCACTCGAACAGCGCCCCCTGGCCGGTGGCTCCGGCCGGCGGCTGCTTGCCGAGATGGACGTAGCCCTCGCGGGTCACCCGGCGCCCCCGCGGCTCGCGCGCGATGAAGCCGATCTTCAGCAAGTATGGCTCCACGATCTCGGCCAGCGTCTCGGCATCGTCGTTGATGGTGGCCGCCACCGCCTCGATGCCGACCGGGCCGCCGCCGTAGATCTCGAGGATCGCTCCCAGGAAGCGGCGGTCCAGTCGGTCCAGGCCGCGCGCGTCGACCCCCTCGCGGTCGAGCGCGTCCCGGGCGATCGCCTCGGTGACGGCGCCGTCGCCGCTCACCTGGGCGTAGTCGCGCACCCGCCGCAGCAGCCGGTTGACGATCCGGGGCGTGCCGCGCGCGCGCCGGGCGATCTCCTCGGCCCCCGCGACATCGATGCGCGTCTCCAGGATGGCCGCCGAGCGGGTGACGATGCGGGCCAGCTCCGGCTCCGCGTA
>Ga0299913_10001844_pt1 | contig 16180 bp, 16 predicted proteins | sample RVTome_9_FD_201360 | JGI IMG/M metagenome (GOLD analysis project Ga0299913, IMG submission 201360) | Soil microbial communities from uranium-contaminated site in the Upper Colorado River Basin, Wyoming, United States - RVT155D38 (version 2) ...
GGCGGCTTCACCCGCACGCTCTTCGAACGATTGGGTGACGCCCTGATCGATGTCCGGAGACTGCTCCTGGATCGCAACCGCAACGCCACACGTCTGTCCGTCAAAGCCGATCTTGGAACTCGTGTAGCCGATGTCGGTGATGGTTCGCCGGACCACCGCGGGCACGTCGACGTAGGTGGAGGTCGAGATCTCTCCCGCAACGACGACGAGGCCTGTCGTGATCAAGGTCTCGCACGCAACGCGGCCTACGGGATCGTCTCCGAGGATCTCGTCGAGGATCGCGTCCGAGATCTGATCGGCCATCTTGTCGGGGTGACCTTCGGTCACCGATTCGGAAGTGAACAGTTTGAGGTTGGTTTTGGCTCCGGTCATGGCGGCGACCTTAACGGACGCTAGGACCGAGGAGGACAACCACCTTGTCCACCAGCGCCCTTGCCAGCGCCTTCTTCGTGACGAGCCCGACATCGGTGATGCCGTCGGCCGCAGCGATCACGGCGCGGTTCGTGTGCACCTCGAAGCCGGAGTCCGCACTGCCCACATCGTTTGCGACTATCACATCGGCCCCCTTCGAGGCGCGCTTGCCCTCGGCCAGTTTCGCGAGCTCATCGGGGTCGGGCTGGGTCTCCGCAGCGAACCCGATCACGACCGCCCCGGGCTTGAGCCGGGCGTGCGACGATCCCAGCTCCGCCAGGATGTCGGGAGCAGACTCGAGAACGATGTCGGGAGGACCATCAGCCTTCTTCAGCTTGTGGTCCGCATGCGTTATGGGGCGGAAATCGGCGACCGCGGCGGCCTTGATCACCACGTCCATGTTCCCCGCCCTGTCCATGACGGCATCACGCATCTCTTGAGCGGTCTTCACCTTCACGATCTCCTGGACGCCGGGCGTACGCAGTGTCGTTGGACCCGTAACCAGCGTCACCTTGGCGCCCCGCCTGGCCGCTTCCTCGGCGATCAGGTAGCCCATGAGGCCGGACGAGCGGTTGGAGATGTAGCGGACCGGATCGATCGGTTCTTGAGTACCGCCGGCGGTGACGAGGACCTCGCGGCCCTCGAGCTCGCGTGCGTGACTGAGGGCTTCGAGAGCGGCCGTGACGATGTCATCGGGCTCGACCATCCGGCCCATCCCCCTGTCGCCCGAGGACAGCGGCCCGTCTACCGGGCCCACCATGACGATGCCTCGCTCGATGAGGGTGGCTACGTTGTGTTGGGTCGCGGGGTTCTCCCACATCTCCGTGTGCATCGCGGGGACGACCACGATGGGACAGCGTGCGGTCAGTGCGGTGGCACTGAACAGGTCGTCGGCGATCCCGTGGGCCATCTTCGCGAGCGAGTTCGCGGTCGCCGGTGCCACCAGCAAGAGGTCGGCGCCGCGGGCAAGCTCGACGTGCGGGACGTCGGGGCCCTTGACGAACAGGTCGGTACCGACGGGGTTGTTGGTGAGGGACGTGAACGTCTGAGCTTCGACGAACCGCTGGGCCGAGCGGGTCATCACGACCCGGACATCGGCGCCGAGCTCGGTGAGCCCCCGGGCCACCTCGATGACCTTGTAGGCGGCGATCCCGCCGGTGACGCACAGGACGACCTTGGAACCGGCGGCCGGCGAGGTCATCGTGGGAGAGGTCGTTACTTGATGCCGTCGGCGGTGCGCTCGTAGCCCACCAGCTCCTGGCTGATCTCCTCGAGGGCCAGGGACAGGGCCTTGGGGGCCCGGTCGGGGCTCATGGGGACCTGCGGAGGGGTGTGCTCGGCTACGCCCTCGCCCAGCTGGCTGAAGTAGGCGTTGATCTGCCGGCTGCGCTTCGCGGCCAGGGTGACGAGGGTGTATTTCGAGTCGACGCTCTCGAGCAGCGTCTCGATCTTGGGCTCGATCATGGGGAAAGGTTCCTTTCTGGATCCGGTGTGGTTCTTCTGAGAAGAGGAAACGCCGTCAGCGACGGGTTTCTTCCATTATACGGATGAGCTCGGCTGCGGCCCTATCGGGGTCTTCGTTGACGACGATGTGGTCGTAGCTCGACTTGTTCTTGACCTCGTCGTAGGCCGCTCGCAGGCGCTTGGACATCGATTCCCGGTCCTCGGTCCCCCGGCCCCTGAGTCGCAGGAAGAGGTCGTCCAGCGATGGCGGCTCGATGAACACCAGGATCGCCTCGGGCCGGGCTCGCTTGACCGCCATGGCGCCCTGGATGTCGAGCTCGGCCACGACGTCTCGCCCCTGAGCCAGGGCTCGTTCGACCTGGAGACGCGGCGTCCCGTAGAAGTTGCCGTAGACCTCGGCCGACTCGAGGAAGTCGCCCCGGTCCCTCATCGCGACGAACTCCGTGACCGGGATGAAGGTGTAATCGACCCCGTTGCGCTCGCCTGGCCGCGCGGGGCGGGTCGTCGCGGAAACGGACAGATGGACATCCGGCCGCTGGGCGAGCACCCGCTTGACGACGGTTCCCTTGCCCGCTCCCGAGGGACCCGAGATCACGAACAGCGAGGCGTTGGGGCCCATCGCCTCTGGTCTGCGGCTAGCGATGGGAGAACTCGGTGAGGAGGTTCTCTTTCTGCTTGGCGCCCAATCCCCTCATGCGACGGGATTCCGAGATGTCGAGTCTCTCCATGATCTTGCGGGCCCGCACCCGGCCGACCCCCGGGAGGGACTCGAGGACCGCCGAGACCTTCATCTTCCCGACCACCTCGTCGGCGGTTCGCTCGATCAGCGCGCCGAGCGTGGTCTGCCCGCTCTTGAGCTGCTCTTTGAGCTCGGCTCGTTTCCGGCGCGCGATGCCTGCCTTCTCGAGCGCCTGGCGGCGTTGCTCTTCGGTCAGAGGAGGGGGCAGAGGCATGGCCGGGATACTAGCAATCAGTGCAACTAGCGGTTCTTCCGGTCATTCGAGGTGAGTCATTCTCGGAACTACCGCTAGTTCTTCAACCTGCGCGAACCGGGCTCGTCGAGAGCGACACCGTCACTGCAGAGGGGGCATTCCTCGGGGGCCCAGGAGGCCGTTTCAAGCTTCAACAGCGACTGCACCGGCACCCCGAAAGACTGGGGCTTGGCCGGGTCGCCCCGGTCGATCAGCACGCCGACCCCGATAGGTTCCGCTCCTGCCTTGCGCACCAGGTCAACGACCTCGTAGGCGGACCCACCCGTAGTGATCACGTCCTCGACGATCAGCGTGCGTTCACGGGGGCCGAGCGCGAAGCCACGCCGGAACTTCATCTCATCCCCGTCCCTCTCGGCGAACACGAAACGGGCATCGGCAGCCAGGGCGGTGGCGAACCCCAGGACGACCGCACCAACCGCAGGGCTTGCAACGACATCGAAGTGGCGTCCGAAAGCTTCCGCTATGGATTCCCCGAAGCGTTGAGCCAGACGTGGGTGCTCGAGCACGCGGAACTTCTGGAAGAACAGGTCCGAGTGGCGCCCGGACGTGAGCTTGAAGTGTCCATGCTGGATCGCGCCCTTGTCTTCGAGCATCTGTTGTATCTCCGCCGGATTCATCGCAGTTCCTCCTGCATCCCTCGTGCCGCGCCCGCGGGATCCTCCGCTGCAGTTATCGGACGTCCGACGACGATCATGTCTGCACCAGCGTCGACCGCTTCGCGCGCCGAAAGGGTGCGCCTCTGATCGTCACGCGCCGCTCCTTGGGAGCGGATCCCCGGTACCACTAGCAACGGACCTCCCGCCTCCCTGGCGCCGAACTCGGTGCGCAACGACGTTATCTCCAGCGGAGAGCACACCAGTCCCGGAGACCCCGCTTGCAGTGCCTCCTCCGCAAGCCGGAGAACGGTCGACTGCGCGTTGCCAGAGAAGCCGATCCGCTGGAGCTGTGCTGAGTCGAGGCTGGTCAACACGGTCACCGAGAGGATCGTGACGCCGTCCGCGGCTTCGACGGCGGCGCGGATCATGTCGGAGCCACCCGACGCGTGGATCGTCGTGTAGCTCGCCCCACCGGCAGCTATGGCCGCGACGGCCCCCGAGACCTGGGCCGGGATGTCGTGGAGCTTGAGGTCCACGAACACGGGACGTCGCGCCCCGAGCTCCGACACGAGGCCCGGACCCGCACCGGCGAAAGCCGTAAGGCCGATCTTGAATACGCCCACATGGTCTTCGACCTTGACCGCCATCCCTTCGATCGCGCCCGCGTCGGGGAGATCGAGCGCGACGCAGATCGGATTGTCCAGACTGAGGGGGCCGCGCGTCATCCTTCTAGCTTCACCGCGCCCACGAGCTCGGACAGGTCGGTCACACCGTGCCGATCCATGTACGCCCGGATGCCCTCGGCGACTTCCATCGACGAGCGAGGGTTGACGAAGTTGGCGGTTCCGACCGCGACCGCGGAGGCCCCGGCGAGGATCAGCTCGAGCGCGTCCGAAGCGGTCGCGACCCCGCCCTGCCCGATCAACGGGACGTGCGGGAAAGCGCGGTGGATCTCGTGCACGGCCCTAACCGCGACCGGTCTGATCGCGGGACCCGAGAGACCGCCGGTGACCCCGGCGAGCTTGGGTCTGCGGGTCTCGACGTCGATCGCCATCCCGAACAACGTGTTGATCAAGGACAGACCGTCCGCTCCCGCCTCGAGGGCCGCCTCGGCGATCGCGGTCAATGAGGTGACGTTCGGCGACAGCTTCGGGAAGACGGGCACCTTCTTCAAAGCCGCCTTGACCTGGCCGACCACCGCCGCGGTCGACTCCGGTGAGTGCGAGAACATGTTGTTGCGGTCTTCAAGGTTGGGACAAGAGATGTTGAGCTCGACGGCGGCTATCCCTCGAGCTCCGGTCCGCAGCTTGTCGGCGACGCGGACGAACTCGTCCACCGTGTTGCCCGCGATCGAGGCGAACACCGTCGTCTTCTGCTTGGTGAGCCAAGGCAGGTCCTCGGTGATGAAGTGATCGACCCCCTTGTTCTGGATGCCGATCGCGTTGAGCATGCCGCCGGGCGTCTCCGCCATGCGCGGCGTCGGCTTTCCCTTCCAGGGCACTGCGGTCATGGACTTCACGATGATGCCGCCGAGATGGGAGAGGTCGAAGAATGCTGCGCCTTCCCGCCCGGACCCGAAGGTCCCGGACGCGACCAGGACGGGATTGGTCAACTCGACCGGGCCCAGGGAGATGGGGATCTTGGGGGCGCTCATCTAGTTCCCGGGTGGAGGGAATTCGCCGGACGGATCGGCCAGAGGACCGCGCTCTGCCGGTGAACCAGCGGGAGCGAGTTCGGCTTCGTCGCCTTCGACCGGTTCGGACGACCCATTCCAGATGACCGATCCCCCGTTGAACACCGGGCCTTCGGTACACGAACGGGCATAGACGATCGCATCGTCGTCCGTCTGGTCCTTTTTCTTCTTGCCTCTGATGGGCATCACGCACGTCATGCACACTCCGTAACCGCAACCCATCAGCTCTTCCACAGCGACCTGCACCGGCACCTTCCTCTCGACCGCGATCTTCGAGACGGCCGCAAGCATCGGGTGAGGTCCGCAGGTGTAGATCACTTCCGTTTGGCATCGCTCGATCGTGTCGGGAAGGACATCCGTAACGCGGCCCGTATCGCCGGCGCTCCCGTCTTCGGTCGTGGTCACCGATACCGATGCCAGTCTCCGGACCTCGATCGGATTCAACAAGAGTCCGACGCTGCGCGCGCCGAGGATCACGTCGACACGATGCCCGGCGTTGCGAAGCTCGTCGGCGAGGAAGAACAACGGCGTCGCACCGATGCCTCCACCGACCAACAAACAGTGGGCGCGGCGTTTCGGCAGGTGGAAGCCGCGACCGAGGGGGCCGAGGAGATCCACGGTGTCATGACCCCGGAGCTGGGAGAGGTAGCTGCTGCCCGGCCCCCGGATATCGAACACGATCTCGATGGTTGATGCCCATCCACCGCGCTTGTGAACTCGATATACGGAGAAGGGTCTGCGCAGGATGTTCGCCCGGTTCTCACCGCACCTGATGTTCACGAACTGGCCCGGGCGGATAGCACCGCCGATCTCGGGGGCGACGATCGTCAGGGAGTGGTAGTGCTCGCCATATTTCTTGTGTGACAGAACCTCGCCGGTAGCGAGGATCACGGTGCCGCCGCTAGGTAACTCTGCAATGAACGAACGGTGACCTCGCCCCGGATCAACGCTTCGATCCCCTGAACCGCTGCTGCCATGGCTGCCATAGTCGTCACGCACGGTACCCCCGCTTCGACCGCCGCCGTACGGATGAAGTAGCCGTCCGAGCGAGCGCCCCGGCCGAACGGTGTGTTGAACACCAGTTCGACCTCGCCGTCGGCGATCCGCTCGACCACGTTCTTGACCCCAGCCTCGGGGGTGGACACCTTGGGAACGATCTCGCACGTCACGCCCGCCTTGCGGAGCACCCGGGCCGTGCCCCCCGTCGCCGCCAGGTGGAAACCGAGATCCGAAAGACGTTTGGCGGGGAAGATGACCGACCGCTTGTCGCGGTTCGCGACCGAGATGAACACGGTCCCTTTCAGCGGAAGCTTCACGCCCGCCGCCGCCTCCGCCTTCGCGAACGCCGCGCCGAAGTTCATGTCGATGCCCATGACCTCTCCGGTGGACCGCATCTCGGGGCCAAGAACGGTGTCGACCCCGATGAAGCGCTCGAACGGCATCACCGCTTCTTTCACCGCGACGTGATCGATGCCGTCGTGGCCCACCGAACGCTCGGGGAGCAGTCCCTCCGCTCTCAACTCAGCGAGCGTCGCCCCGGCCATCACGCGCGCTGCGACCTTCGCGAGGGACACCCCCGTGGCCTTCGACGTGAAAGGCAGGGTCCGGGAGGCTCTCGGGTTCGCTTCGAGCACGTAGACCTGTTCGTCCTTGACCGCGAACTGGATGTTGATCACGCCGCGGACGCCCAGAGCGCGCGCTATCGCGTCGGTATGCCGGATCACCTCGTTCACCTGATCCTGCCCCAGTGTGAATGGTGGCAGTGCGCAGGCAGAGTCCCCGGAGTGGATCCCCGCTTCCTCGATGTGTTCCAGCACCCCGCCGACGAACAGTTCGGTGCCGTCGAACACCGCGTCGCAATCCACCTCGACCGCACCTTCAAGGAAGCGGTCGACCAGCACCGGGTGTGACGGGGATACCTGGGCCGCGGTCGTCATGTACCGCTCGAGCGACGATTCCTCGTAAACGATCTCCATCGCACGGCCCCCGAGGACGTAGCTGGGACGGACGAGGACCGGGTATCCGATCGATGCGGCAACGGCGCGCGCCTCCTGGATCGACCTCGCCATGCCGTTCGGTGGATGAGGCAGGGAAAGGTCCGCTAGGAGGGCTCCGAAACGCTCCCGGTCCTCTGCCCTGTCGATCGCGTCGGGAGAGGTCCCGAAGATCGGCACTCCAGCATCCGCCAGAGCGTTGGCGAGCTTCAAGGGGGTCTGTCCCCCGAGCTGGACGATGACACCTTCGGGCTGCTCACGTTCGACGACGTTCATCACGTCTTCGAAGGTCAAAGGCTCGAAGTAGAGGCGGTCCGATGTGTCGTAGTCGGTCGACACGGTCTCGGGGTTGCAGTTAAGCATGATGGTCTCGAAGCCCGCATCCCTGAGAGCGAACGCGGCTTGGACGCAGCAGTAATCGAACTCGATGCCCTGTCCGATGCGGTTCGGACCCGACCCGAGGATCAGGACCTTGCGCATCGACGAGTCGGCGACCTCGTCTTCGTCTTCGTAGGTCGAGTAGTGATACGGCGTGTGCGCCTCGAATTCCGCGGCGCAGGTATCGACCGTCTTGTAGGTGGGGACGATCCCGGCCCCGATCCTCTGGGCGCGGATCGCCGATTCGGTCGAAGACAGAGCACCCGCGATCTGGTGGTCGGAGAACCCTAGGCGTTTGGCCCTGCGCATCGTGGCGGCATCGAGTCCCTCGAGGGAGGTGACCGACGCGAGTTCGGCCTGCATCTCGGCGAGCTTCTGCATCTGCATCAAGAACCAAGGGTCGATCCTCGTGAGCTCTCCCACCCGTTCGATCCCCATCCCCTCCGCGAGTGCGGTCATCGTCCAGTGCAGCCGGGACTCGGTCGGGTCGGCGAGGGCCGCCTCGATCTGCTCGGTGGAGTGGACCGGCACGTTCTCGCCGAGAGCGCGGCGATCCTGCTCGAGTGACCGGAAACCCTTCTGCAGGGCTTCGGTGAAGGTCCGGCCGATGGCCATCACCTCGCCGACCGATTTCATCTTCGTGCCGAGCGTCGTGTCTGCTCCTGCGAATTTCTCGAACGTCCACCGAGGGATCTTGACGACGACGTAGTCGATGGATGGTTCGAAGGACGCCGGTGTCTTCTTCGTGATGTCGTTGGAGATCTCGTCGAGCGTGTAACCGACCGCGAGCTTGGCTGCGATCTTGGCGATCGGGAACCCGGTGGCCTTCGAGGCGAGCGCCGATGACCTCGATACGCGGGGGTTCATCTCGATGATCACCCGGCGTCCGGTCTCGGGATGGATCGCGAACTGGACGTTCGAGCCGCCGGTTTCGACCCCGATCGCACGCATGACGGCGGCACCGTCGTCGCGCATCGCCTGGTATTCAACGTCGGTCAGGGTCATAGCGGGCGCGACGGTGATCGAGTCACCGGTGTGGATCCCCATCGGATCGAGGTTCTCGATCGAACACACGACCACGACGTTGTCGTTGCGATCGCGCATCAACTCGAGCTCGAACTCCTTCCACCCGTAGATCGATTCCTCGACCAAGACCTCGCCGATCGTGGACAGGCGGATCCCTTCCGCCGCGATCGTGGCTAGGTCCTCGGGGGTGGAGACGACGCCTGACCCACCGCCGCCGAGCACGTACGACGGCCGGATCACCACGGGGTAGGTGAGCTCATCAGCGGCCGCGAGGGCCTCGTCGACGGAATAAGCGAACCTCGATCTCGGGAGGTCGAGGCCGGCCTTCGTCATCGTCTCCTTGAACAACCTTCGGTCCTCGGCGCGTCGGATCGAGTCGGCTCCTGCTCCGATCAACTCGACGTCGTGAGCCTCGAACACCCCGCCTTCGTGTAGTGCCATGGCTACGTTCAGCCCGGTCTGACCTCCGAGGGTCGGGAGGCAGGCGTCGGGCTTCTCCCGCTCGATGACTTTGGCGACGTACTCCGGAGTGATGGGCTCGATGTAGGTCGCGTCGGCGAACTCGGGGTCGGTCATGATGGTCGCCGGGTTCGAGTTGACCAGAATGACCTCGTATCCCTCCGCGCGCAGCACCTTGCAGGCCTGCACGCCGGAATAGTCGAACTCGCATGCCTGTCCGATGACGATGGGTCCGGAGCCGATCACGAGGATCTTGTGGAGATCATCCCTGCGAGGCACTAGTCACTCGCTCCTTGCAGAGCAACGATCTCTATCGAGTTGCCGGCGGGATCCCGCGTGAAGCACCGCCTGCGGCCCGGGACCTGTGCCGCTTGCTCGATGTGGCACCCGTTCGCTCGGAGCTTCGCAACGAACGAGTCGAGGTCGCCGACGCGCACACAGAAATGAGCGTTCTTCGGCGGGTTATGTGGGTCGATCATCAGGTGCAGTTGCCGATCGCCGATCAGGAACCACCCGCCTCCAGGTTTCGCCCCCTCTGGCTTCTCGACGCGTTCGAGTCCGAGCACGTCCAAGTACCAGGTGAGGACCTCGTCCTCCAACTCCTCCGGAGTCGTAACGGTTACATGCTCGAGCGAGAGCACCTTGTCGGGTGTCACTAGCGCCTCGATGCTCCTCGGGCCTCGGCCTTGCGCTTCTCCCGCGCGCGTTTGCGCTTCTGACGGTCCTTCTTCCAGCGTGTGGACTTGCGGTCACCTCTACCCATCGCCTTCTCCTCTCCTCTTTCCTATGCGTTGGCCCCGAGACGGCTGACGGCCGGCTCGAAGCGCTCGATCAGATCGTGGAACGCCGAGAACAGGTAGCGGGAATCGTGGGGGCCGGGACCCGACTCGGGGTGGTACTGAACGCTGTAACAGACACCGGGAACCTCGAGGCCCTCCACGGTTTCGTCGTTGAGATTGACGTGGCTGAGGGTAGCCGCGGTCTCCGCCAACGAGGCCGGGTCTACCGCGAAGCCGTGGTTCTGACAGGTGATCTCGATGCGGTCGTGGCCCACGTGCTTGACGGGGTGGTTGCTGCCCCGGTGGCCGAAGGGAAGCTTGAACGTTTTGGCACCGAGGGCAAGGCCGAGGATCTGATGACCGAGGCAGATGCCGAACACCGGGACGCGGCCCACGAGCGAAGCCACCGTCTCGATACCGTAGGTCACGGGCTCGGGATCGCCCGGGCCGTTGGACAGGAACACGCCCTCGAACCCGCCGTCCACTATGCGGTCGGTACCGGTCGCTGCGGGGACCACGGTGACGTCGAAACCCGACGAGACCAGGAGATCGAGGATGTTCTGTTTGATGCCGAAGTCGAAGGCCGCGATCCTCCGCCGGACGCCGTCGTGGTCTTCGAGCAGAGCCCGGGTCGCCGGCGAATGCTCGCGCCCGGCCGCGTAACCTCCCTCGGCACGTGCCAGCAGGTCGTCGGGCCCCCACGTGTACTCCTCGGGGGTAGAGACCTCTGTGGCCAGATCGAGCCCGACCATGTTCGGCGACGACCTGGCAACATCCACCAGATCGTCCACGGATGACGGCTCGGTGGTCAGCGCGCCGCGCATGGCGCCGCGGTCGCGGATGTGGCGCGTCAACCGGCGGGTGTCGATGTCGGATATCCCCGGGATGCCGTGGTGCGACAGGTAGTCGGAAAGCGTCCCGGTCGCACGCCACGACGACGGGGTCTCGGTGAGATCCCGGGTGACGAACCCCGACACCCAGGGGTGGATCGATTGATCGTCGTGGGCGTTCACTCCGGTGTTGCCGATCTGAGGAGCGGTCATCGTCACGATCTGCCCGTGATAGCTGGGATCGGTGAGGACCTCCTGGTACCCGGTCATACCGGTGTTGAAGCACACCTCGCCGGTGATCGTCTTGGAGGCGCCGAACCCGATGCCCTCGAAGAACGTTCCGTCTTCGAGTGCCAGCAACGCGCGCTCGCTCATACGAACACCTCCGACTGGACGATGCCGGCAGCGGCCGTACGGCGGCCCCGGAAGAAGGTGTGGACCACCTTGCCCTTGAGGGTCTGGCCTGCGAACGGGGTGTTGTTGCTCTTGGACTCCAGCGCGTTCGGATCGACGGTCCAGGCGGCTTCCGGATCGAACACGCAGAGATTGGCGGCGGCACCCGCCTCTATCGGGCCTCCCTGGCCATCTAGCCCAAGGATCCGAGCCGGGGCGACCGAGAGTCGCTCGACCGCCTGAGCCAAGGTCAGGTGGCCGGGTTCGACGAGGTTCGTGAGCGTCAACGCGAGGGCGGTCTCCAGCCCGATCAACCCCGGTGGGGCGTATGAGATCTCTTGGTCCTTCTCATGATCCGCGTGGGGGGCATGATCGGTCGCGATCGAATCGATCGTCCCGTCGGCAAGACCCTTGATGATCGCCTGACGGTCCGTCTCGGTCCGGAGCGGCGGATTGACCTTTGCGTTCGGGTCGTAGGTCTCTAACACCGCGTCGGTCAGCGAGAAATGGTGAGGCGTGGCCTCTGCGGTGACCGCGATGCCGTCGGCCTTCGCTCTGCGGACGAGCTCGACCGTGCCGGCGGTCGAGATGTGGAGCAGGTGCAGCCTGCAGCCCGTCAAGCGTGCAAGGGCGATGTCGCGCGCGGCCATCAACTCCTCTGCCTCGGCCGGGATACCGCGCAGACCCAGCGACATCGAGCGGTCTCCCTCGTGCATCTGTCCGCCCTCCGCGAGGGCCGCGTCTTCGCAGTGTTCGGCGTAGATCCCGTCGAAGGCCATCAGGTACTCCATCGTGCGCCGGACGAACAGCGCGTCCTGCACGCCCTTGCCGTCGTCGGTGAACAATTTCACCGTGGCCATCGAGCGCGCCATCTCGCCGATGTCCGACATCTCCTTGCCTTCCAGTCCCTTGCTGAGAGCGCCAGCGGGCACGACCTCGACGAGACCGGCTTCACGCCCTGCCGCCCACACCATCTCGACCACGGATGCACTGTCCGCGACCGGATCGGTATTTGGCATCGCGCAGATCGCGGTGAATCCTCCGGCGGCAGCGGCTGCGCTGCCCGAGGCGATCGTCTCCTCGTCCTCCCGGCCCGGCTCGCGCAGGTGGGTATGCATGTCCACCAAGCCCGGGATGATGACGAGCCCGGCGCAATCGATCGTGTCGTCGGCCGCACCAGACTTGCCCCCGACCGAAGAGATCTTGCCGTCCGCGATCGAGACGTCGGCGACGGCATCCGTTCCGGACACCGGGTCGACGACGCGACCTCCGGTCAACAGGTACGAGGTCATGATGCCTCCTCGATCTCGTCGCGCCCGCCGAGCATCAGGTACAGCAAGCTCATGCGGACGGCGAGGCCGTTCGAAACCTGGTCCAAGATGATCGAGCGGCTCGACTCGCTCACGTCGGCTGCGATCTCGACCCCGCGGTTCATCGGACCCGGGTGCATCACGAGGGCATCGTCTTTCATGCGATCCATCCGCCTCTTGTCGAGACCCCACATCGCGGAGTACTCGCGCAGGCTCGGGAACAGCTGCTCCGAGAGGCGCTCACGCTGGACCCGCAACAGATAGCAGACGTCCACGTCCTCGATCACGGAGTCGAGGTCATAGACGAGCTTCGCGCCCCACCCCTCGGCCTGTTTCGGGATCAAGGTCGGCGGACCGACCAGGATGACGTCGGCACCCATCGTCACCAACCCCTTCACGTTGCTGCGCGCCACCCGCGAGTGGAGGATGTCGCCGACGATGGCGACCTTGAGGCCGGAGAGGTCCTTGAAGTGCTCGCGGATCGAGAAGAGGTCGAGCAGGGCCTGAGTCGGGTGCTCGTGTGCACCGTCGCCGGCGTTGATGACCTTTGCCTTCACCCATCCGGCGAGCTGATGGGGAGCACCCGAAGACCCATGGCGCACGACGATCGCGTCCACGCCCATGGCCTCGAGCGTCCACGCCGTGTCCTTCAAGGATTCGCCCTTCGACACCGAGGATTTGGAGTCGGCCGAGAAGTTGATGACGTCGGCCGAAAGGCGCTTGGCGGCGAGCTCGAAGGAGATCCGGGTGCGCGTCGAGGCTTCGTAGAAGAGGTTGCACACGGTGCGGCCTCTCAGGGTCGGGAGCTTCTTGATCGGCCGGTCGGTCATCTGACGCAGCGACTCGGCGGTATCGAGGATCTCCGTGATGTCTTCGCGCGACAACTGGTCCATCGAGAGCAGGTGTTCGATCATCGCTTCTTCCCGATCAGGACTGCATCCTCTCCATCTATCTCTGCGACGAGGACCTGGACGATCTCTTCGGCCGACGTAGGCAGGTTCTTGCCGACGTGGTCGGCCCGGATCGGCAGCTCGCGATGGCCGCGGTCCACCAGCACCGCGAGGCGGATCGCTCGGGGTCGTCCCATGTCCAGAACGGCATCGAAGGCGGCCCGGATCGTGCGCCCGGTGAACAGAACGTCGTCGACCAGCACGACGACGCGCCCGTCGAGGTCGGCAGGGACGGTGGTGGCCTCGAGGCTGCGGGGCCCCTTCAGCGCGACATCGTCCCGGTAGAGGGTGACGTCGAGGGCTCCCGAGGGCAGGTCCACGCCCTCGAAGGAGGCGATCTCGGCCGCGATGCGATCGGCGAGGGGCGCTCCACGGGTGCGGATGCCCACGATCACGAGGTCATCCGTGCCCTTGTTGCGCTCGACGATCTCGTGCGCCACGCGGGTGAGAGCCCGCTTGACGTCGTCGGGCTCCATGACCCGGGCCTTGAGGACGAAATCCGAGCGTGCCGGAGCGGATCCGGCCACTAAAAAACGCCTCCCATCGAGGGGGAAGCGTCGTGAAGGTACGTCGAAGCCAATCTGTTCTCCTTTCCGACCTCACAGGGCCGGGTTAAAGGACCAAGTTGCGGGCCCAGGTTACACCGTTGTCGTTACCGGGGGCAAGGAGGGTGTACCAGGGAGCTAGCCGGCGGCTTCCTTCTCAGCGATCTTGCCGAGCAAGCCGTTGATGAACCTTCCTGAGTCTTCCGTGGATAGGTCCTTGGCCAGCTCCACGGCCTCGTTGATCGCGACGGGAACGGGGACGTCTTCGCCCCAGAGCAGCTCGAAGAGAGCTATCCGCAACAGGGTTCGGTCGATGACGGGCATGCGGTCGATGGCCCACCGGTCGGCATAGCGAACCAAGAGCTCATCTATCTCGGCATGGTGCTCCTGGACGCCCGCGACCAGGGAGCGTGCATAGTCCACGGCACCCACATCCGGAGCATCCTCGCCATGCCCGTCAGCATCTTCTTCGGCGCCACGCACAACCCGGCCTTCGGCCTGCTGGGTATCGAACGTCTCCATCGGGAGACCGTCTCTGATCTCGGCCTGGTAGAGCGCATCCAGCGCCATCCGCCGCGCCTCGCGCCGACCCTTCATCTGGAGACGATCACGCCCGCGACATGTATTCGCCGGTGCGGGTGTCGACCTTGATCTTCTCGCCCTGCTCGATGAACAGTGGGACCTGCACGACCGCGCCCGTCTCGACCGTCGCAGGCTTGAGTGCTCCCGAAACGCGGTCGCCTTTCGCTCCGGGTTCGGTGGCGGTGATCTCCAGCTCGATATTCAACGGCAGCTCTGCACCGATAGGTGTGCCCTCGTACATGGGGATGTTGCAGGTAACACCGTCCTTGAGGAACTTCACGGACTCGCCGAGGAGCTCGGGGTCGACGTGGATCTGTTCGTACGTCTCGTTGTCCATGAATACCAAACCGGCGTCGTCGCTGTAGAGGTACTGCATCTCCCTCTTGTCCAAGACCGCGAGGTTGACCTTCTCGTCGGCTCGGAACGTTTTCTCGGTAACGGCCCCCGTCTTGACGTTCTTCAGCTTCGTCTTCACGAAAGCCTGGCCCTTGCCGGGCTTGACGTGCTGGTAGTAGGTGATCGTGAAGAGCTTCCCCTCGATGTCCAGTGTCTGACCCGGACGCATGTCGTTGGTTGAGACCACTTTGTCTGTTCCTCCTGTGCCTCGTCAGGTGACGTTTGCGTGTTCTGGGGCGCGAAACGCAAGTATGGCAAGGCCGCAGGGAGCGTGCGTACCTGAAAGGTACGTGCGCGACCGAGAACGCAGCCAGACGCCGCGGCTTCGCCCCCAGAACACCCCTCAATGTTGCCTGACGAGGCACTAAAGCTCGATCAGTCTGTCTTTCGGAGCCGAACCCAGGACCTCGGCCCCCGATGACGTGACGAGCACGCAATCCTCGATACGGATCCCTCCGTCGCCCGGGATGTATACCCCCGGCTCGACGGTCACCGCGTCTCCCACCTTCAACGTGTCTTCCGATATCCGGTGCAAGCGTGGTGCCTCGTGAACGTCCAAGCCGACCCCGTGTCCCAATCCATGGCCGAAACGGTCCCCGTGCCCGGCGCGCTCGATGATGTTCCGGGCGGCGCGGTCCACGTCCACGCCCTTAGCCTCCGGCGCAACGGCAACGATGCCCGCCGCCTGAGCTTCGAGGACGAGGTCGTACAAGGCGATCTGGTCGGTGGACGCCGGGCCCAGGACAACCGTGCGCGTGAGGTCCGAGCAGTAGCCCCCGAACGTGCACCCGAAGTCGAGCAACACCAGGTCGCCCTTCTCGAAAGTCCTGTCGCTCGCGGAGTGATGGATATGGGCGGACAGAGGCCCCGATCCCACGATCGCAGGGAACGCGACCCCGTCGGCGCCGTTGTGGCGCATGCGCATCTCGAGCTCGAGGGATATCGCTCGTTCGGACACCCCCGGGACCAAGCGGTCGAGGATCCAACCGAACGCCTCATCCCCTATCCGGATCGCCTCCCGGAGCAACGCGATCTCACGCTCGTCCTTCGCCCTGCGAAGGTCCTCCACGACACCGCTTGTGGTCACCAACTCCCTATCCAGGCGCTTCTGAAGGTCGTCTCGCTCGGACAAGGTCATCGAACCCTCCACTCCGAGGGTCGCTACGTTCCATGCCACGAGGTGGTCGGCCAAGACGTCGGTGATGCGGGCCGGATACACGACCACCTCTGCTCCATCGACGAGGTCACCCGCCCGGGCTTCGTAGCGCGGGTCGGTGAAGAAGACGGCTCCTTCGTCTCCGAGGAGCACCTGACCGTTCGTGCCGGAGAAGCCGGTCAGGTAACGGACGTTGTTGAGGTTGGTCACGAGGAGTGCGTCTACG
>Ga0299913_10001845_pt1 | contig 16178 bp, 17 predicted proteins | sample RVTome_9_FD_201360 | JGI IMG/M metagenome (GOLD analysis project Ga0299913, IMG submission 201360) | Soil microbial communities from uranium-contaminated site in the Upper Colorado River Basin, Wyoming, United States - RVT155D38 (version 2) ...
TATCACCTTGGATATCGCGACTCCGGGATGCCCGAGTCCGACGCGAACCGACATCCCGAAGCTTTCTGGAACGCGGATCCCGACGAGGCGGTCGGTCGCATGGTCGAGATTATCCGCGCCGAGCGCCCCGAGGTGATCCTCAGCTACGACGAATCGAAGGGCTACGAGCACCCCGATCACATCCGTGTGTACGAGTGGGGGATCCGTGCGTTCCGTGAGGCCGGGGATCCCTCGAAGTTCCCCGACAAGGGCGCTCCGTGGGAGCCTTCGAAGCTCTACTACTTCGCCACGTTCAGCCGCAAGCGGTTGCAGATACTGCACGACGCCGCTATCGCAGAGGGGATCGAGAGCCCCTTCGCGGGGTGGCTTGATCAATGGGACAAGATGGGTTTCCCCGAGCCGGAGATAACCACGACGATCGACGTCGGCAGGTTCATCGAGACGCGCAGCAAGGCACTGCTTGCTCACGCGACACAGATAGACCCCGACAGCTTCTGGTTCGCGATCCCCGACGACATGATGGAGAGGGTCTACCCCGGCGAGGACTACACGCTCGTGGAATCCCGGGTCGACACCCAGATCCCCGAATCGGACCTGTTCGCCGGCCTCTAGTAGACGTCCAAGTGTTTCTCCGGTGCGGCCGGCCGCGCGGTCGGTGACAGGGCGGCGACCGGCCCCATGACGAAGGCCATCACAACCGACAGGGCGACGGCGCGGCTCAGCGCGATCGCGACGAATGCCGTGTCGTTCCCGAGCAGCTCGGTGACCAGCATCCCGATCCGGTAGGTCAGCCACCCCGCCGCAAGACCGATCACCAGGCAGGTCACGAGGATCCCCATGCGGTCCATCGCGATCGTCGTCCGGCGCAAGGACGAGGTGGCGTGAGCGTATGCGTCGGTCACGGTCGGCACGCTCCCCTCCGCATCCACCTGGACGACGCGACGGGCGGCTCCGACGAGCCACACGGAGATGCCGACTTCGATGATCAACAACGCACCGAGCGTCGAACGTTCGTCGTTCAGCTCGGCGACTCCCACGTTGCGTACCTTGCGCCCCTCGGGAAAGTCCGCGATGTCGCTCCTCAGCTCCGCGACGCTCAGTACGTTGCGGAACAGGAACGCGTGCGCGAGATGAAGAGGAACGAAGATGATCGCTCCAATCAACAGCAAAGTCGAGAAGTTGCGGAAAGTCGAGGTGAGCGCGCGGTCGAGCATCGCTCGCAGTCTAAAGAACCCTAAGCTTCGGAGATGCGGATCCTCCTGTGGCACGGGTACCTGCTGTCGGGGACGGGATCCAACATCTATACGGCGAACGTTGCTCGGGCGTGGCGAACCCAGGGTCACGACGTCGTTCTCATGTGTCAGGAGCGCAACGCCGCTCGCTTCGACTTCGTCGACTTCGACGGCATCGCCGACCGGGAGACCGCCCGAGCTCTCGGAGGAGTGGTTCCGGGCCGTTGCGCGCTGCTCCGGCCCCCGATCGGTGAAGTCCTCCCCGTGTACGTCTACGACGAGTACGAGGGCTTCACCGCCAAGCGATTCGTGGATCTCACCGACGACGAGTTGGAGCACTACACGGCATCGAACGTGGCGGCGATGACGGCCGTGATCGAAGAGATGCGGCCGGACGCGATCATCACCGGCCACGAGGTGATGGGGCCTTACATCGCCCGGTTGGCTTGTGAAGCGACGGAAACGGGATACATAACCAAGTTGCACGGCAGCGCTCTCGAGTACGCCGTCAAGCTTCAGGACCGCTATCTGGAGTTCGCGACCTCGGGGCTCGACGCGGCGGAACGTGTCGTCGGCGGATCGCGTTACATGCTTGAAGCGGCCGCCTCTGTGATCCCAGGCCGATGGCGCGACGATGCGCTCGTCGTGAACCCCGGCTGCGACATCGACCTGTTCACCCCCGTCGACAAGACCCAGCCGGAGCGACCGGCGGTGGCCTACGTGGGCAAGCTGATCGCATCCAAGGGGGTCCATCACCTGCTTGCCGCCGTGGGGGCGACGACCTCGGGGCCGATGGAGCTCGTCGTCGTCGGGTTCGGCGGTTTCGAGCGCCAGTTGAAGGCCCTCGCAGGAGCGCTCGCGACGGGCGAGGCTGGGCACGCGCTCGCTCTTGCGGAGACCGGCGACGGGACGCCTCTCGAGACCCTCGCCGCGTTCCTGGCCTCGGATCCGGGGCCCGGTTACTGGAAACGCCAAGCGGAGGTGCCGGTGTCGTTCCCGGGACGGCTGGAGCATGGGCCTCTATCCGAGCGGCTCCCTTACTTCGAGGCCCTGGTCGTGCCCTCGGTCGTCCCCGAGGCGTTCGGGATGGTCGCCGCCGAGGCCGCGGCGTGCGGGGTGCTCCCGATCGTGCCGCGGCATTCGGGGATAGGCGAGGTGGGGGCCGCGCTGGAGGAGCACCTGGGGATGCCGGGGCTCCTGACGTTCGACCCCGCGGCCCCGATCGGGTCGATGGCGGCCGCCATCGATCGCGTCCTGGGTCTCGGTTTCGAACGGCGCAAAGAGCTCGGGCGCGCCGCGGCCGAGGTGGCGCGCGCACGCTGGTCGTGGGTCACGGTGGCTAAGCGATTGCTGGCAGCCGCCACGGACTAAGCTCCCAACCGTGGGCACGTTCACGTCGGAGGGGACCGAGAACCGCATGCGCTGGGACCGCCGCAGGCGCGGGTTCATGGAGGTCTGGTACGCGACGCTGAACCATCGCGCCAGCGGGCGTGGGATATGGATGCGCTACACACTTACCTCTCCGGAAGCCGACCGTCCGGGCTATTGCGAGCTGTGGGGGTTCGTCTTCGATCCGGATCGCAAGGCGAACTTCGCTGCGAAACAGCGCTACACGATGGATGCTCTCGGGAGCTCTAACGGCCGGGACGACGGCGCGCTGGTGCGGATCGGCGATGCGTGGCTGTCGGAGAACCATCTCGAAGGTGCGTTGGAGCGAGACGGTGTCGAGATGTCATGGTCGCTCGACCATGAAGTCGCCGACCGTTGTTTCCAGCACATCCCGGAATCCCTACGCGACCGGATCGAGGGCCGGGTGTCGACCGTTTGCTCTCCGAATCTCTCGGTTCCGTTCTTCGGAACGGTGCGGATCGGATCCGAAGAGCTGACCTTCGACGGAGAGCTCGGCTGCCAGTCACATCGCTGGGGTCGCAAACATTCGACGACGTGGACGTGGGCCCATTGCTCCACTTTCGAGGACGAACGAGACGCGGTTTTCGAAGGACTGGCAGCGAAGACATCGGTTGGTCCCATCCCGGCTCCTACCACGACGTTGCTCTATCTCCGCTACCGGGGTGAAGACCTGGCGTTCAACGATCTGAAGTGGGCATTGCGCGCGCGCAGCCGATACGAGATGCCCACGTGGGCCTTCACGGCTCACAACGACGACTGGAAGATCGCGGGGGCCGCGCGGGCTACGACGGATCGCCTCGTCCAGGTCGAGTACGCCGATCCCGACGGCTCTCCGCGGTTCTGCGCCAACTCGGAGATAGCGGACCTCGCCATCGAGATCTACAGGAAAGAATTGCGACGGTGGCGACACCACGGCAGCCTTACGTCGCTTCGTAACGCGCATCTGGAGTTCGGGCAACCCGAGCCCTTCCCCGAGGTTCCCGTCTCCTTCTAGTCCTCGGCCCCCACTCGCCCGCGGCTTCGTTTCAGCTCCGCTCGCCGGCGCTTCTGCTTCAGTCGCCGTTCCCGAGCTGCCGCGCTGGGCTGCGTTGCCAGCCTCTTCTTGCGCGGTTTCAGCGCCTCGCGGAGCAGCGATGCCAGCCGCTCCAAGGCATCATCGCGGTTGCGCGTTTGCGAACGGTAACGATCGCTCGTGATGCGGATCGTTCCCGACCCATCCATGCGCCGCCGGAGCTGCTCCGCGATCCGGGAGTGCTGGCGGGGACCCAAGGCGTCGGAACGGCCCGGGTTCCATTCGAGGACGACGCGGGTTGCCGCTTTGTTGGCGTGCTGACCCCCCGGCCCCCCCGAGGTCTCGAACGACAGCTTGATCTCGCGCATCGGGATCGAAAGAGAGCGGGACACCTTGAGGTCCATCGTCAACCCCGGGCGAGCTCGACCTGAAGATCCGCGACTTCGGTAACGGGATTACGGCAGGTGCCCCGGCGACAGACGTAGGCGGTAGGCCGATCCCCGATCGTCTTCTTCCCCTGTAACAGGGAAAGGTCGGATCCCTCATGCGGGCCCATCACGACCACGACTTTGTTCGGTCGCAGCGCGGAGTGGGTAGCCGATGCGAGCAAGGCGGTCTGAGGGTCGTCTCGTTCGCCAACGATCACGACCTCCAACGGCACGGAGACAAGGAAGTCGACGGCCGACAGAAGGTGGCCGAACGCAGCCGGGGACCTCACCGCCGCGGCGTGCATCAGACGCAGGATCTTCTCGGCCTCGTCCTGGTAGCGCATCTCACTCGTGACCAAGGCCAGGCGCTGCAACTCGAGTGCAAGCACGGAGTTGGCGGCGGGGATGGCGTTGTCGATGAGGTCCTTCGATCGCGTGATCAAGGGCTCGGCATCACGGCCGGTCGTGAAGAAACCACCCGCGTCTTCGTCACCGAAGAGCCTCGTCGTTTCGTCTGCGGTCCACACGGCTTCGTCCAACCAGCGCCGCTCGCCGGTCGCTTCGAAGAGCATCAGGGTCGCTTCCAGGACGAACGCATGATCCTCGCAATAACCGAGGTGCCGGATGTCGGGCGACCCGTCGGGTCGCCGCACGAACGAGCGCATGAGACGGCCGTTCACCCTCATCGTCTCGAGCAGGAGCTCCATGGTCTCGACCGCAACCCCGATCCACTCCGGATGGCCCAAGAGCGTTCCGGCTTCGGCGAGGGCCGATGCCGTCAGCGCGTTCCAACCCGTCAACACTTTCGTGTCTGTCCCCGGGCGTACTCGCCGAGAGCGCGCGCCCAACAACGCTCTCCGGGCGCGCTCTACGGCGGTTCGATCGGGGTGATGGCCCGCGAGCACGGGGATGTTGCGGCCTTCGAAGTTCCCTTCGTGCGTGATCCCCCACTCTGCGATCGCGGCTGGGGCGTCGGTTCCCGTAACGGCACGGACCTCGTCCAACGTCCACACGTAGAACCTGCCCTCTTCGCCTTCGGAATCGGCGTCGAGGGACGAGTAGAAGCCGCCGCCCTGATCTCTCATCTCGTCCAGGAGCCATGCGACGGTTGCCTCGACGACCTCGCGGTAGCGCGGGTTGTTCGTGTGGCGGTATCCCCGTGCGTACGTCCTGACGAGCTGCGCGTTGTCGTAGAGCATCTTTTCGAAGTGGGGGACCACCCACATCCTGTCGACGGAATAGCGCGCGAACCCGCCGCCGAGTTGATCGAACATGCCTCCGGCGGCCATCGCATCGAGGGTTCGTTCCGCCATCTTCAGCGCGCCCTCGTAGACGGTCTCGTCCTCCCGGCGCGCGGCAAGGCGCAACAAGAAGTCGAGGGTGACCGGTTGGGGGAACTTCGGCGCGTTCCCGAACCCACCCCATTCGGGATCGAACGATGCCGCGAAGCTTTGCACTGCCGTGCCCAGCGCCGACTCGCTCGGCGACTCGCCATCGGAACGAAGTCCGCCGAGGCTTCCGAGATGATCGAGCAACTGTTTGCCTTGTCCCAGGACCTCGTCGCGCCGGTCGGTCCACGCGTCGGCGATCGCACGCAGCAACCGGCTGAACGAAGGCATCCCGTAGCGCTCTTCCGGCGGGAAGTAGGTCCCCCCGTAGAACGGAACGCCGTCGGGCGTGAGGAATACAGTCATGGGCCACCCGCCTTGACCCGTCATCAACTGGACCGCTTCCATGTAGACGGCATCGATGTCGGGTCGTTCCTCGCGGTCCACCTTTATCGAAACGAAGCTCTCGTTCAGGAGCGCGGCCACGTCGGGATCCTCGAACGACTCTCGTTCCATCACATGACACCAGTGACAAGCTGCATAGCCGACCGACAGGAAGATCGGCTTGTCCTCGTCACGTGCGCGGTCCAGGGCTCGTTGGCCCCACGGGTACCAGTCCACCGGGTTGTCCTTGTGCTGCAGCAGATAAGGACTGGTCTCGGAGGCGAGGAGATTCGCCATGCCCCCATCATGCCCGCCCACCGCAGTGTCGCTAACCTTCGGCGGTGGCCACTCTCGCCTATCTCTTGCTACCGCTCACCGGGCTGTGTGCGTTCGTGCTGTCGCACCGACCCCGGGTGCGCCGGCACGGACTCCAAGCGATCGTCATCGGGACCTCGTGGGCGGTCCTTCTCTACGTTGCCTCCGCGCTGTCGTCGGCGGTGACGCTCGCCGTTTTCGCTTCGGGCACGATCGTGTGGCTTGGGTTCCTCGTCGGGACCGCGCTCGGTCGCGATCCTCAGCTGCCGGGTGTCGGTGCCTTGATCGACCGCGCGGTCGGTGACGAGCCCGCTAACGGGGTGTGAAGCACATGCGGCATACGGTCGCCGTCGAGCCGTTGATCGCTCCGCAGGAAGAGCATCGCCACCCCTCGCCGGCCTCGGTGCTTGTCGTCGGGATCGCTGCGGTCGTCGTCGGTGCGGCGCTCGCCGGTGCGACTACCGGTTGGTCGCCGGCCGCCACCCACTGACCGGTGCCTTCGTCGTAAACGAGTAGCTCATCGCCGCGCTTGAACCACCATCTCCCGTCACGTTCGAAGGGTTGTTCCTCAGGTTCGGCAGCGATCGGCGTCGATGTTGCCGCGGCCGCTTGTCCCGCGGGCTCGGGTGTGCTCACTTCCGAAAGGGGCACGTATCCGGTTGCGACCTCCTGAGCCGCGGGCTCGGAAGCAGGCGCAGGTTCCGTAGCCGCGGGTTCCGCCCCATAACCGCCTGAGTACGCGGAGGAGTAGGCGGACTGCGGCTCGGTGTGGGTGGACGCGGGTGGTGCATACGCGGACTCGCTCGGCGCGGAACGCGTCCCCTCCGAAAGGAACTTCTTGATGCCACTCAACGTTGCGAGTGCGGCAAGCAGAGCGACGAGCGTCAAGAACAGCAGTGCTAGCGTCAAGACCTGGAAGAGTTCTTCGTCCATCTCTCGATCCTCGCAGTCAGATCCTCGTACACGTCAACGTCGTCCGTGAGCCCCCTCCGTGCCGCGGGGCGTGCCCAAACGTACAATCCATCTCGCACTCAATCACACCCAGAGAGAAGAGGTGCGCCGTGGCAGTGATCAAGACCATCGACCTGGTGGGGGTTTCCACCGAGTCGTGGAGGGACGCAGCGAACCAGGCACTTTCGGAGGCATCCAAGACCATCCGGGGTATCACGGGGATGGACGTGCTCGACACCTCCTGCAACGTTAGCGATGGTCATATCAGCGAGTACCTCACCCACGTCCGGATCAAGTTCCGGATCGAACGCTAGCCACGGGAGCTTCGATGCCAGGCGTCGCTCTCGTCGGCCTGCAATGGGGTGACGAGGGCAAAGGGAAGGTGACCGACCTCCTCGCGCGCGATACCGATCTCGTCGTGCGCTACCAGGGAGGTAACAATGCCGGCCACACGATCGTGGTCGAAGGTGAGCGCTACGCGGTCCACCTGGTGCCCACGGGCGTCCTCTATCCGCACTGCACGCCGGTCATCGGCCCCGGTGTCGTGGTCGATCCTCAGGTCCTCATCGAAGAGATGGACGCGTTGGAGGCGCGCGGTATCGCGACCCAGCGGCTGCTTCTCTCGAACAACGCGCATCTGATCATGCCGTATCACCTCGAGTTGGATCGGGTGATCGAGCGACGTCTGGGGAAGAACCGTCTCGGAACGACCAAGAGAGGCATCGGCCCGGCATACGCGGACAAGGCGGCGCGCATCGGATTGCGCGTGCAGGATCTACTCGACCCGAAGATCTTCTCGCAGAAGCTCGAGATCGTGTTGAAGGAGAAGAATCTGATCCTGACGCGGGTGTACGGCCGTCTTCCCATCGAACAGGACGAGATCGAGAAGGAATTCCTCGGTTTCGCCGAACGACTCGCTCCTCATATCACCGACACGGGCGCGGTCGTGCAGGACGCGCTGGATGCCGGGAAGATGGTCCTCTTCGAGGGAGCTCAGGCCACGATGCTCGACCTCGATCACGGAACGTATCCGTTCGTCACGTCATCGAACCCCATCGCCGGTGGCGCGTGCGCGGGAGCGGGCGTGGGACCTCGAGACATCGAACGGATAATCGGGATCGCGAAGGCGTACTGCACCCGGGTGGGGTCGGGTCCTTTCCCATCGGAGGCGGATCCGGCCGACGGTGAGGTTCTCGTCGAAGCCGGTAACGAGTATGGCACTACGACGGGTCGCAAGCGGCGGTGCGGGTGGTTCGATGCGATCGCCGCTCGTTACGCGGCGCGGCTCAATACGCTGACGGAGCTTGTGATCACCAAGCTCGACGTGCTGTCGGAGTTCGAAGAGATAAAGGTCTGTGTCGGGTATTCCTTCGAAGGTGAGCGATTCGATCGTTTCCCGCGCAACCAGACCATCTTCAACAAGGCAGAGCCGATCTTCGAAACCTTCAAAGGCTGGAAGGAAGACCTGACCGGGGCGAGAGAGATCGACGATCTCCCCAAGGAAGCCCGGCGTTTCCTGGAAGCCGTAGAGCTGCTGGTGGGCGTGCAGGTCTCGTGGGTTTCCGTCGGACCCGGTCGCGAGCACATCGTCAGGCTCAAGGCATCATGAGGGTCCTGCTCCTTGGGTCTGGAGGGCGCGAGAGTGCGCTCGCGGTGAGCCTCGCGGCGTCCCCCAGTGTCTCGGAGCTCGTCGCGGCCCCCGGGAACCCCGGGATAGCGCGCGTCGCGGAGATAGTGCCGGGTACCGACATCATGGCCCCTGCCGCCGTGCGAGACCTCGCGGCACGTGTGGGTGCAGAGCTGGTCGTCGTCGGCCCCGAAGCCCCTCTGGTGGAAGGTGTCGCCGACGAGCTTCGCGCCGATGGACGCGCGGTTTTCGGTCCCGATGCAGCTGCAGCACGGATCGAGGGATCCAAGAGCTACGCCAAGCAGCTGATGGCCGCCGCCGGCGTGCCGACGGCGCGCTTCGGAACATTCGAGCGCGTGGACGAGGCTGTCGCTTATCTCGACGAGCTCGGCCCCCCCTACGTGATCAAGGCCGACGGGCTGGCGGCAGGCAAGGGGGTCGTGGTCACCGACGATCGTGCGGGCGCGATCGAGGCGCTCGAAGGATGTCTCGTCGAGGGGCGTTTCGGAGCGGCCGGCACGCGCGTAGTGATCGAGGAGTTCCTTGACGGGCCGGAGGCATCGGTGATCGCGTTCAGCGACGGCAAGACGGTGCTGTCGTGCGAGCCCGCGCAGGACTACAAGCGCGCTCTCGACGACGACCTCGGCCCGAACACCGGCGGGATGGGTTCCTACAGCCCCGTCCCTGCGTGCCCACCCGCAACCTTGCGCGACATCACGGAGGAGATCCTCGAACCGATGATCGCCGCCACCGCGGAGGCCGGTGCACCGTTCTGTGGCGCACTGTACGCGGGACTCGCGCTTACACCGGAGGGGCCGCGCGTGATCGAGTTCAACGCGCGTTTCGGCGATCCCGAAACGCAAGCGCTGCTGCCCCGGCTGCGTTCCGATCTCGGCGAACTGTGTATGGCGTCGGCGCGCGGAGAGCTTGCCGGTATGACCGTCGACTGGAGTCCCGAGGCGTGCGTGACGGTCGTCGCAGCATCGGGGGGTTACCCGGGAGACCACGACACGGGTTTCGAGATCGAAGGCATCGACGATGCGGAGGCGCTTGGAGCCTTCGTTTTCCATGCCGGCACCGCCATCAGCGACGACCGGTTGGTAACGGCTGGGGGCCGCGTCCTGGCGGTGAGCGCGCTCGGCCAGGATTTCGCGACTGCTCGTTCCCTCGCCTACGATGCCATCTCCAAGATTGGGTTCACCAACATGCACGTGCGCTCGGACATCGGTGCGCGTGCAGTCACTGCCGAAGGAGGTAACTGATGGCGATCGAGGTCGGGATCACGATGGGTAGCGATTCCGACATGCCCGTCATGGAGAAGGCTGTCGCCGTCCTCGATCGGTTCGGGATCGAGAGCGAGATCGAAGTGATGTCGGCTCATCGCAAGCCCGCACGGGTGTCCGAGTACGCGTCGGCGGCGGCGGATCGTGGGCTCAAGGTCATCATCGCGGGGGCCGGGCTCGCCGCTCATCTTCCCGGTGTGATCGCGGCCCACACCCACCTCCCGGTGATCGGTGTCCCACTCCACAACGATGCTCTCGGCGGCGCCGATGCCCTCTATTCCTGTGTGCAGATGCCTCCGGGGGTGCCGGTCGCGACCGTTGCCATCGGTGGTGCGAAGAACGCCGCCGTCCTGGCCGCGCAGATCATCGCGACCGGCGACGAAGGCGTGGCCGCGAAGCTCCGCGACTACAAGAAGGAATTAGGCGAGGGTCTCAAACTGTAGTCACAGCTCGTAGACCCGCCAGTTCACTTCGAGCGGGACCTCCCGTTCTTCCTCCAGGTCCCCGTGCGTCTTCTCCGTCCATCCGCGGGTCCGGGCGGCGGCCTCACGGCGGGTCGCCTCGTCGGCGCCCCAGGTGATAGAGAATCTGCCCTGCTCGAGCTCCCCTATGACACGTTCGAAAGTCGATCTGCGCGTGTAGCGGACCGGGTCGAGCATGCGTACCTGTGCCTCCAGCTCCCGAGCCGCGGTGTCGACCTCTTCGGCGTCGTTCGCTCCGATGTGGCGGTCGGAGAGGCCGGCCTCGGAGAGGAATCGAGCCATGATCTCGGCCCAGGAGCCGCGACCGAAATGGCCGAAATCGTGTGCGATGACCCCGCGTCCCACGATCCTGAACAACTCGGTCAGCGCCGCGCGCCATTCGGGGATGAGGTGCAACACGTGGCACATAAGACCCGCTCCGAAGGTCGCATCCGCGAAAGGGAGGCGCGTCGCGTCGGCCAGGCATACCGGCAACGGCCGGCCCTCGGTCTTGGACAGGAGGCTTCGCAGCATCGGCTCGGACAGATCGATCCCCGTGATATCGACCCCGGCTTCGGCAAGCGGGATGGCGAAGCGCCCGGTCCCGACCCCGATCTCGAGGCAGGTCCTGCCACGGAGCTCGGTCAGAAGCGATCCGACGACTTGCGCCATGGCCTCGTCGGGCAGCCCGCGCGTCTTGTCGTAGTAGTCGACGGCACGATCGAAAGTGCGAGATTCCACGATCCGAGGATAGGCGTCCGGGGGGCCTCTACTACGATGGGGCACGTGATTCCCCGCTACAGCCGAGACGAGATGACGTCCATATTCTCGGAGCGAGCGAAGTTCTCCCGGTGGCTCGAGATCGAGCTGCTGGTGGTGGAAGCGCGGGTCCGGCTCGGAGAGGTCCCCGTCGAGGACCTGACCACGATCAAGGAGCGGGCGGCCTTCGACGCGGACCGGATCGCCGAGATCGAGGAGGTCCGCCAGCACGACGTGGTTGCATTCGTCGAGAACGTCCGCGAGAACGTGGGAGAGGCGGGTCGTCACATCCACTTCGGGATGACCTCCTCAGATGTGCTCGACACCGCAACGGCTGTTGCTCTTAGGGATGCGGGAGACCTGCTCGTCGAGGAGATCTCTCGCTTGACGGAGACCGTGCGCAAGAAGGCGCTGGAGCATCGCGACACCCTCATGGCCGGGCGCACCCACGGAGTCCACGCCGAACCCACGACGTTCGGCCTGAAGCTGGCCGGATGGGTCTTCGAGCTGGCGCGGGATCGCGATCGCCTCCGCCGGGCGCGCGATCAGGTCGCGGTAGGGAAGCTCTCGGGGGCGGTCGGGAGCTACTCGCAACTCTCTCCCGAGATCGAGTCCTACGTGTGCGACCGTCTCGGGATCGCCCGGGAAGACGCGTCGACCCAGGTGGTCCCCCGCGACAGGCATGCCGAGCTACTCGCGGCGATAGCGGTGACGGGCGCTTCGCTCGAGCGGTTCGCGCAGGAGATCCGTCACCTCCAGCGCACCGAGGTGCGCGAGGTCGAGGAGCCGTTCAAGGAGGGCCAGAAGGGCTCGTCGGCGATGCCCCACAAGCGCAACCCGATCGTGTGTGAGCGGATCTGCGGGCTGGCTCGTCTCCTCAGGGGCTACGCCCAGACGGGCTTCGAGAACGTCGCGCTATGGCACGAACGGGACATCTCGCACTCTTCGGTCGAGCGGATCACGCTCGGGGACGCGTGCATCCTCCTGGACTACATGCTGGATCGCATGCGATGGGTCATGGAGGGGTTGCGCGTCTATCCCGAGCGCATGCGAGCGAACCTCGACGCGTCCTACGGCCTGTTGAACTCGCAGACCGTTCTGACGGCGCTGCTCGGCACGGGCAAGCTCCAACGGGAGGAGGCCTACGCGCTGGTCCAACGGAATGCGATGGAAGCGTGGGAGGACGGCCGCCCGTTCATCGAGCTATTGAAGTCGGATCCCGAAGTCACCGAGCATCTCGATCCCGATGAAATCGACCGGTGTTTCGACCCCGCGCGTTATCTTGAGAACACCGCCACGGTTTTCGAGCGATTGGAGGCGTTGTAGATGAGCGGTCCCACCCACATCGGCTCGGGGAAGGTCCGCGAGCTCTACGAGGTAGGCACCGATCAGCTGCTACTGGTCACATCCGATCGCATCAGCGCCTACGACGTCATCCTCGACGAACCCATACCCGACAAGGGAAAGGTCCTGACCGGACTGTCCCGCCATTGGTTCGACATCACTACGGATATCTGCCCCAACCACTTCGTGTCGGTCCACGCCGACGACCTGCCCGACGTCGGGATCGAGGACTTGCCGGGCCGGGCGATGCTGTGTCGCCGGGCCGTGCCGATCGCGATCGAGTTCGTGGTCCGCGGTTACCTCTCGGGGTCCGGCTGGAAGGAGTACCAGGCGACCGGGGAGGTCTGCGGGCACGAGTTGCCAGAGGGTCTCGTGGAGTCCGACCGGCTCCCCCATCCGATCCTGACCCCGGCGACCAAGGCCGTGACGGGCCACGACGAGAACATCACCGAGGCGCGTGCCTCCGAGATCGCGGGGGCACACATCTACGAGACGGCTCGGGACTACGCGCTGGCGATCTACGACCGCGCCGCCGCCGCCACGCTTGAGAAGGGCGTGATCATCGCGGATACGAAGTTCGAGTTCGGCGTCGTCGAGGATGAAGTGATCCTCATCGACGAGGTATGCACGCCAGATTCGAGTCGGTTCTGGCCGGCGGACAGGTATCGTCCCGGCGGCTCGCAACCATCCTTCGACAAGCAGTTCGTACGCGACTGGTTGGACGAGGCGGGGTGGGATCACAGCCCGCCGCCCCCGACGCTTCCGGCCGAAGTGGTCGACGCGACGCGGGCCCGCTATGTCGAAGCCTACGAACGAGTAACCGGCCGCCCGCTGGAGACGTGGATGAAAGAGGTGTTGGGCTGAGCGCTTCGACCGTTACCGCTCACCGCTACTCGTCAGCCGATCTCGGTCGCACGCTCCGTTCGATAGCGCTCGATCCCAGGAAGGGGTTCGCTTCGGCGTTCGCGCTCACCGAGCGGCGCGCGAGCGGAGGGGCTCGGCCGGCGGAGGGGATCACGACCTATGTCTTGACCGCTGCCGGAGGAGCTGCGGCCATGCTGTTGTGGCTCAAGCTGGGAAGTCTTTTCGGGACGCGCGAGATCGCGGCCCCCGAGTTCCGGTGGAGCTATCTCGTCGTGGCGTTGATCGGAGGGGCGCTCGTCGCTTTGATCGCACAGGCGCTGTGGGGGTTCGGTGCGTCGGCGGCGTTCCGGCTCGGGGGCGATGCGACGCGCGCGCGGGATCTGCGGCTCGTTTGGGGAGCGTCCGCCGTGCCACAGCTGTTGGCGCTCTTGATACTGCTGCCGCTCGACGTGCTGATCGTCGGCCCCGAGACGTTCACGAGCACAAAGCTCGCGGATCCGCTCGCTACGGGATGGGCGGCTATATCGATCGCACTGGCCGTAAGTCTCGGCGTGTGGTCCATGTATCTGTTCGCACGCGGAGTTCAGGTTGCGACGGGGTCGGGTTGGGCGACATCACTCGCCGGGCTCATGCTGGCGTCGGCTTCTCTCGCGATCGTCCTGATCGCCATCATCGTTGCGGCGCAGCCTCTGGGGTCGGCATGAGCTTCGTCGCGTCGGTGAACGTGATGCTGAAGGAGGGCATCGCAGACCCGCAGGGATCCACCATCCAGCGAGCGCTCCCCGCACTCGGTTTCGCCGGAGTAGGGGATGTACGCGTGGGCAAGCACATCGTCTTGAAGGTCGATGCGTCCACGCCTGATGAGGCGCGCGAACGCGTGGAACAGATGTGCCAGCAGCTTCTTTCGAATCCCGTGATCGAGTCATTCGAAGTGGTCGTGGAATGAGCGCTCGCGTCGGGATAGTCGTGTTCCCCGGCTCCAACTGCGAGCAGGATGTGAGCCGCTCCATGCGCGACCTCGGGCTCGAAACGACGATGGTCTGGCACGCGGATCGCGAGCTTCCCGATGTGGACATCGTCGTACTTCCGGGAGGGTTCGCCCACGGCGATTACCTCCGCACGGGTGCGCTCGCCAGGTTCTCGCCGGTCATGGACGCCGTGCGCGACCACTCCCTGCGCGGCAGGCTGACGATCGGGATCTGCAACGGGTTCCAGGTGCTCTGCGAGGCAGGACTCCTGCCCGGTGCGCTGCGTAAGAACGCGGGCCTCAAGTTCCTCTGCAAGTGGGTGGACATGAGGGTTGAGAACGCGGCCACGCCGTTCACGTCGCGCACCGAAGCCGGTCAGGTCCTGCGGATCCCGATCAACCACTTCGAAGGGAACTGGTACTGCGAGCAGGACGAGCTCGAGCGTCTGCGATCGACGGGGCAGATCGTGCTGCGTTACGTGGACAACCCGAACGGATCGCTGGACGACGTCGCGGGGATCGCCAACGAGACATTCACGACCTTCGGGTTGATGCCCCACCCCGAACGGGCATGTGAAGCACTGCTGGGCTCCACGGACGGCGCGCTGATCTTCGGCTCGATGCTCGATCACGTTTCGAACACCGCTGCGGTGTGAGCATGCAGGCCGCCCTGCATCGCGACCTCGGCCTCACCGACGACGAGTTCGATCAGATCCGAGCTCGCCTCGGCCGGGAGCCTTCCTATACAGAGCTCGCGATGTTCTCGGTGATGTGGAGCGAGCACTGCTCCTATAAGTCGAGTCGCATCCACTTGAAGTCGCTTCCAACCGAGAGCCCTCACGTGTTGGTCGGGCCCGGCGAGGGGGCCGGCATCGTCGAGATCGCTCCCGGCGTCGCGGTTGCTTGGAAGATCGAGTCGCACAACCATCCTTCGTTCGTCGAGCCTTTCAACGGAGCGGCGACGGGAGTAGGCGGCATAGTGCGAGACATCTTGTCGATGGGTGCGCGTCCGATCGCGCTGATGGATCCTCTGAGGTTCGGATCGCTGGACGATGCGCACAACCGGTACCTGGTCGACGGAGTCGTGCACGGGATCTCGTCCTACGGGAACTCGATCGGGGTTCCCACCGTCGGAGGCGAAGCGATCTTCGAGGAGTGCTATGCCGAGAACCCGCTCGTGAACGTCGCGTGCCTCGGCGTAGTCGAGTCGCGATTGATGCACGGTCGAGCGGAAGGTCCCGGCAACATCGCAGTGCTCATCGGATCCTCGACCGGGCGCGATGGGATCGGCGGAGCAAGCGTGCTGGCCTCCGCCGAGTTCGACGATGCGTCGTCGGAGAAGCGGCCGTCGGTCCAGGTCGGCGATCCGTTCTCCGAGAAGCTCCTGATCGAGGCATGTCTCGAGTTGATCCAGAGAGACCTGCTCGTCGGGATCCAGGACCTGGGCGCGGGCGGCATCTCGTGCCCGACCTCGGAGATGACCTCCAAGGCGGGGACCGGTATCAGGGTCGACGTGGACGCGGTCCACCGCCGCGAGCCCGGGATGGAGCCCTTCGAGGTGATGATCTCGGAATCTCAGGAGCGCATGCTTGCGATCGTGGAACCCTCCCACCTGGACGCGGTGCTCGACGTGTGCAGCCGGTGGGAGCTCGACGCGCGCGTCATCGGAGAGATCACTTCGAGCCGGCGCGTCGAGGTGATCGGCGAGGGCTCGATCGTGGCGGACGTTCCCGCCGAAGCCCTCGCGGACGAGGGACCCGTCTACGACCGCCCTACCGAACGGCCGGGATGGCTCGACGCGCTCCAAGGCGCG
>Ga0299913_10001846_pt1 | contig 16177 bp, 14 predicted proteins | sample RVTome_9_FD_201360 | JGI IMG/M metagenome (GOLD analysis project Ga0299913, IMG submission 201360) | Soil microbial communities from uranium-contaminated site in the Upper Colorado River Basin, Wyoming, United States - RVT155D38 (version 2) ...
TACCAGACCCGCATGTCGCGTACCGAGATGACCGGCTCCGAGGGATGCACCGCTGCCGGCGCGTCGATGAGCTCCATGTCAGTTCCCACCTTCGGTCATCGTGGTCTCCTGCCGCGCCGACATCACGACCGGGAGCAGCCGGCGCCGCCGCAGGGTCGGGTTCACCGTCTCGTTGAGGCCTTCACCCACCAGCGTCAGCCCGGTGACCAGAAGCACGATGGCAAGCCCCGGGAACAGCCCGGTCCACCAGATCCCGGAGCCGGCATCGGCCAGCGCCCGGTTGAGGTCGTGACCCCACTCCGCGGCGTCGGTCGACTGGATGCCCAGCCCGAGGAACCCCAGTCCGGCGAGCGTGAGGATGGCGTCGGCAGCATTCAACGTGCCCAGCACGGGCACGCTCTGCACGACGTTGCCGAAGAGATAGCGCCGCATGATGACGCCGTCGCTCGCTCCGATGGCACGTGCCGCCTCGACGTACGTCGCCTCCTTGGCGCTGACCGTGGTGTTGCGCACCACGCGGAAGTACTGCGGGATGTAGATCACCGAGAGCGACAGGGCAACGGCGAGCACGCTGCCGCCGATGATGTCGGTGAACAGGAACGAGAAGACGATCGCCAGCAGGAAGGACGGGAACGCGAAGAGTGCGTCCATGATCATGACGAGGATCCGGTCCATCCAACCGCCGTAGTAACCCGAGACCAGGCCCAGCGGGACACCGACCGCAACGCAGATCAGGATCGAGAGCACCACGACCTCGATCGCCGTGCGCGCCCCCCAGATCACGCGCGAGAACACGTCGAAGAAGAGCCGGTCCGTGCCGAGGAGATGGTCCCCGCTGGGCGCACCCGCCTTCGGGAACCTCACCCCGTCCGCGCTGGACTGGGCGAACCCGTACGGGGCGATCCAGGGGGCGAACAGGGCAAGGACCAGGAAGATCACGGTGATCGCCACACCCGCCACCAGCATCCAGCGGGCCAACCCCGCCGTCTCGGTGAAGGGCTTGGCCAGCAGGCGCAGCACGCCGCGCATCAGTACCTCACTCGGGGGTCGATGAGTGCGTTGACGATGTCGACCAGCAGGCTGATCAGCACCACCGCGACGGCGAAGACGGTGATGATGCCCTGCACCGCGCCGTAGTCGCGGTCGTTGATGTAGTCGACCAGCTTGTTGCCGAGTCCGGGCCAGTTGAACGTCGACTCGGTCAGCACCGCCCCGCCGAGGAGCAGGGCGAACTGCAGACCGATCACCGTGATGACCGGCACCAGCGCGTTGCGGAACGCGTGCCGCCGGGTCACCTTCCCGCGCGCGATGCCGCGCGCCTCGGCGGCCTCGACGTAGTCGCTCTGCATGGTCTGCAGGATGTTGACCCGCACCAGCCTGATGAATACGCCGCAGACCAGCAGTCCGAGCGTCAACGCGGGCAGCACCAGATGCTTCAGGACGTCCTCGATCGCCGCCCCGTCGCCGCTGAGGAACGCGTCGACCAGCAGGATGTGGGTGACCGGCTCGACCGTGAAGGCGGTGATCGGACTGGAGGCTCCGGACGTGGGCAGGCCGAGCGGCTTTGCGGCGTACGCCTGGAGCAGGAACCCGACGAAGAAGACCGGTGCGGCGTAGGTGAGGATGCCGAACATCCGGATCACCACGTCGGGGATCGTGTCGCGGAAGCGGCCCGCGACCAGGCCCAGCGGGATGCCAAGGACGAGCGCGAGAAGGAAAGCGGCCAGCGTCAGGCTCAACGTCGCCCCGCCGTTGTCGCGGACCACCTGAAGCACTGGCTGGTTGTCGCTGAAGGTCGTCCCGAAGTCGAGACGGGCCACAGCTGACAGGTAGTCCCAGTACTGCTCGATCAGCGGCTCGTTGAAGCCGAGCGCCGCACGGCGCTGATCGAGCGCCTCGTCGCTGAGCTTGCCCCCGAGGGCGGCCGAGACCGGGTCACCGGGCGCCACCCTCAGCACCACGAAGACGAGCGTGAGGATCACCCAGATCATCGGGATCACGAGCAGGACGCGTTGCAGGATGTACCGAGGCAGGGATCCGGAGCGGGTCATCTATGAAAGGCCTCCACGCACGGGACGTGGGGAGCAACCGCAACGGTTGTCTCCCCACGACCGCGTGCTGCCGTCGCTCAGGAGCTCTTGCTCACCAGCCAGAAACGGAAGATGAACGACGGGTCGAGCGTGTCCTCGACCCCCTCCATGCCGGCGCCGTAGACGGCCGTGTTCTGGCCCACCCACGAGGGGATGAACGGGACGTCCTGGGCCACGAGGTCCTGCAGCTGGCCGAAGATCTCCTCACGCTCGGCCGGGTCTTCCGTGCCCTGCTCCGCGTCAACGAGCTGGTTGGCCTCGTCGCTGGAGTAGCCGTTCTGGAAGAAGCCACCGTCGACCACGAACGGCGACAGGTAGGTGTCGGCGTCCGGGTAGTCCGGGAACCAGCCGAGCATGAAGAGGTCGTAGGCACCTTCCTTGTAGATGGTCTGGTACTGCTCCCACTCGGTGCTCTTCAGCGTGACATCGAAGAGCCCGCTCTCCTCGAGCTGCCGCTCCACCTCGTTCGCCTCGTCCTCGGCGCTCGGCCCGTAGTGCGTGGGCGTCCACCCGACGGTCAGCTCCGCCGGCGTCTGGATGCCCGCGTCGTCGAGGATCTGCTTCGCCTTGTCCGCGTCCGGCCCACCGTAGGTCTCCTCGAAGGAGTCCTTCTGTCCCGCGAAGCCCGGCGGCACGATCGAGTTGAGCGGGTCCACTGTGCCGTCGTAGGCGTTCTCTGCGATCGCCTCCCGGTCGAAGACCTGGGCCGCCGCCTGTCGCACCGCCGCGTCCTTGCCCACCGGGCCGTCGACCTTCCAGACCCAGTAGCGGATCTCCGCGCCCTGCCCCGTCGCGACGGTGACGTCGTCGTTGCCCTCCAGGTCCGCGATGTCCGGCGCGCTCAGGCTGCGCCACGCGACGTTGACCTCGCCGTTCTCGACGGCCAGCTTGAGTGCGGACGGCTCGGAGTAGTACTTCACGAAGACCTGGGGAGCCCCACCGGTGTTGTCACCCGTGTAGTTCTCGTTCGCCTCGAGCACGGCCTGGTCGCCGGCCTTGTACTGGCTGAGCTTGTAGGGCCCGGAACCGATGATCTCCTCGTCGGCCAGCTTCTCATCGGCGGGGAACGTGTCCTCATCGACGATCGCGCCGGCTCCCGGGTAGGTGAGCACGTACTGGAACGTCGTGTCCGGCTGGTCGAGGTGGAAGATGACCGTCGTGTCATCCGGCGTCTCGATGGCGCCCTCGTTCAGGGTGACGGTGCCGTCCTTGGCGGTGTCCGTGATGCTGCCGAGCAGGTAGATCGCCGCTCCGTTGGCGTCCTGGATGGTGATCGCTCGCTCGAAGCTGTACAGCACGTCCGAAGAGGTGAGCGGGTTCCCGTTGGAGAACTCCAGCCCCTCCTTGAGCGTGCAGGTCAGCGTCTGCGGGTCGTCGTACTCACACGACTCGGCGGCGTCGCCGACGACGTCCGTCGAGTTGGCGGGGACGGTCAGCAGGGTCTGGTAGAGGTTGTACTCCAGGCTGGAGGATCCGAGGTCGTACGACCCGGCCGGGTCCAGCGCGGTCACGGTGTCGGTGGTGCCCAGGATCCACGGCTCGCCGACACCGCCGCCGGCACCGCCGTTGCCGCCGTCACCGTCGTCGTCGTCGCCGCACGCGGCCAAGGAGACAATCAGCGTCCCTGCTCCCAGCAGTGCGAGTAGGTGCTTCTTCCGCATCTTCAGTCCACCTCAGAGTCCGGACCCTCGTTGGTCAGGGTCGGTCGGTGGGGAACTTACTCGGCGGATTCCGGGGTGGCTACCGAAGATCCCGTTGCGGAAGGTCGCGATCCGGCAACAATCCGAGGTCGAAAGGGGTCACACCGACCAGAGTTTCCCGAAAGGCGCGCCCGGGGCCGGGTGGTACGTCGACGTAGTGCGGCACCACCAGCACGGGGCATCCCGCCGCGGCGGCCGACGTGGCGCCGGGGCCGGAGTCCTCGATCGCGACGCAGGCAGCCGGGTCGACGGCGAGCAGCCGAGCGGCGGTCAGATAGGGCTCCGGGTCGGGCTTGCCGCGCGTCACGGAGTCGCCGGTGACCACCGCGCGAAACGAGCCGGCCGGGAGGTGGGCCAGGATCGGCGCGACGAACCGCTCGTAGGACATGGTGACCAGGGCGCACGGCACCCCCTCCACACGCAGGCTCTCCAGCAGCTCGCGAGCCCCCGGCCGCCACGGCACCTCGTGCCGGACCCGCGCCACCACGCCGTCGAGCAGCCGCTGCACGATCTCCTCCGGCGTCAGGTCGATCCCCATGTGCCGCCGGATGAACCGGCCGGAGGTGATCAGGTCGTTGCCCACCAGCTCCATGGCGAGCTCGCGGCTCCACTTGCCGTCGTACTCCGCGGCCAGCGCGAACTCCGTCTCGATCCAGTACGGCTCGGTGTCCACCAGGGTGCCGTCCATGTCCCACAGCACCGCCGCTGGCGGTGCCGTTTGGTCACCAACCACAGAAAACGCGCCCTCCCAGTTGTCGTTGGGGACCAAACGGCAGGCCGACGGCCTGCCACGGGTCAATCCTCCGGGTCGTAGCCCAGGTTGGCGGAGAGCCACCGCTCGGCCTCGGTGAGGGTCCAGCCCTTCCGCTCGGCGTAGTCGGCGACCTGGTCGCGGCCGAGCCGGCCCACGACGAAGTACTGCGACTGCGGGTGGGAGAAGTACCAGCCCGAAACCGCCGCGCCCGGCCACATCGCCATCGACTCGGTCAGCTCGATGCCGGTGTTCGCCTGGACGTCCAGGAGCTGCCAGAGCGTCGCCTTCTCGGTGTGCTCGGGGCAGGCGGGATAGCCGGGGGCGGGGCGGATGCCGCGGTACTTCTCGGCGATCAGGTCCTCGTTGGGGAGCGTCTCGCCGGAGTCGTAGCCCCAGAACTCGGTGCGGACCCGCTGGTGCAGCCGCTCGGCGAACGCCTCGGCCAGCCGATCGGCGAGCGCCTCCAGGAGGATCGCCGAGTAGTCGTCCAGGTCGGCTTTGAACTTCGCGATCCGCTCCTGGGTCCCCAGGCCAGCGGTGACGGCGAAGGCGCCGACGTGGTCGGCCAGGCCGGTGTCCTTGGGGGCCACGAAGTCGCTGAGGGCCCGGTTCGGGACGCCCTCGCGGTGCTCACCCTGCTGGCGCAGGTGGCGCAGAGTCTCGCGGACCTCGGCGCGGGAGTCGTCGGCGTACACCTCGATGTCGTCGCCGACGGCGTTGGCCGGGAACAGCCCGAACACGGCGTTGGCGGTGAGCCACTTGTCCGCGACGATCCGGTCCAGCATCTCCTGCGCGTCGTCGTAGAGCTTGCGGGCGGTCTCGCCGGTCTGCGGGTTGTTGAGGATGTCGGGGAACTTGCCCTTCATCTCCCAGGCGTTGAAGAACGGCTGCCAGTCGATGTACTCGCGCAGCTCGCCGATGTCGTAGTCGGTCAGCACGTGGATCCCCGGCTCGGCCGGTGCGGGCGGGACGTAGCCGTCCCATTCGACCGGGGTCCGGTTCGCCTGGGCGGCGTCGAGGTCGACCAGCGGCCGGTCGTGCTTCGCGGCGTGGCGGGTCCGCAACGCGTCGTAGTCCTCCTGGACGGAGGCCAGCAGCTTCTCGCGCTGCCGGTCGTCGAGGAGCGCGGCCGCGGTCGGCACCGAGCGGGAGGCGTCCTTGACCCACACCACCGGGCCGTCGTACTTCTTGTCGACCTTCACCGCGGTGTGCGCGCGTGAGGTGGTCGCCCCACCGATCAGGAGCGGGATGGTCAAGCCCTGGCGCTGCATCTCGGAGGCGAAGTTGACCATCTCGTCCAGCGACGGGGTGATCAGCCCGGACAGGCCGATGATGTCGGCGTCGTGCTCCGCCACGGCATCCAGGATCTTCTGCGCCGGCACCATCACCCCGAGATCGATCACCTCGTAGTTGTTGCACTGGAGCACCACGCCGACGATGTTCTTGCCGATGTCGTGGACGTCGCCCTTCACGGTCGCCATCACGATGGTGCCGTTGGTGTCCTTGGCCGTCGCGAGCTCGGGGTTGTCCAGCTTCTCCTGCTCGATGAACGGGATGAGGTAGGCCACTGCCTTCTTCATCACCCGGGCGCTCTTGACCACCTGGGGCAGGAACATCTTGCCGGACCCGAACAGGTCGCCGACGACGTTCATGCCGTCCATCAAGGGACCCTCGATCACCTCGATCGGCCGGCCGCCGCGCGCCGCGATCTCGAGCCGAAGCTCCTCGGTGTCGGTCTCGCTGTAGGTGTCGATGCCCTTGACCAGCGCGTGCGTGATCCGCTCCCCCACCGGCAGTGACCGCCACTCCTCCGCGGCGGCCTCGACGACCTCGCCCACCTTGTTGTGGGCCTCGGCGATCTCGAGCAACCGCTCCGCCGCGTCGGGTCGCCGGTTGAGAACGACGTCCTCGATCCGGTCGCGCAGCTCGGGCTCCACCTCGGTGTAGGGAATGAGCGCCCCGGCGTTGACGATGCCCATGGTGAGGCCGGCCTCGATCGCGTGGTAGAGGAACACGGCGTGGATCGCCTCGCGGACCGGATTGTTGCCGCGGAACGAGAAGCTGACGTTGGAGATGCCGCCGGAGACCTTGGCCCCCGGCAGGTTCTCCTTGATCCACCGGGTGGCCTCGATGAAGTCCTGGCCGTACGTCGCGTGCTCCTCGATGCCCGTGGCCACCGCGAACACGTTGGGGTCGAAGATGATGTCCTCGGGCGGGAACCCCACCTCGTCGACCAGGATCCGGTAGGCGCGCTCACAGATCGCCTTGCGGCGGTCGAGGTTGTCGGCCTGGCCGTCCTCGTCGAAGGCCATCACGACCGCAGCGGCGCCGTACTTCTTGCACAGCCGGGCCTGCTCGCGGAACTTGTCCTCGCCCTCCTTCATGGAGATCGAGTTGACGATCGGCTTGCCCTGGACATTCTTCAGGCCCGCCTCGATGACCTCGAACTTGGAGGAGTCGACCATCACCGGCACGCGGCTGATGTCGGGCTCGGATGCGATCAGCTTGGTGAAGCGGTCCATGGCCGCGACGCCGTCGATCATGCCCTCGTCCATGTTGACGTCGATGACCTGCGCGCCGTTCTCCACCTGTTGCGCGGCCACGCTCAGCGCCGTGTCGTAGTCGTTGGCCTTGATCAGGTTGCGGAACTTGGCCGAGCCGGTGATGTTGGTGCGCTCGCCGACGTTGACGAACAGGCTGTCCTCGGTGATCGTGAACGGCTCCAGGCCCGAGAGCCGCATCGCCGGTGCGATCACGGGGACCTCGCGACGTGGCTGGTCCTCGACCGCCCTCGCGATCGCGGCGACGTGCTCCGGGGTGGTGCCGCAGCAGCCGCCGACGAGGTTCACGAAGCCGCTCGCGGCGAACTCGCCCAGGATGCCGGCGGTCTCGTCGGGTGCCTCGTCGTACTCGCCGAAGGCGTTGGGAAGGCCGGCGTTGGGGTACGCCGACACCCAGGTGTCGGCCACCCGGGACAGCTCGGCGAGATAGGGCCGCATCTCCTTGGCGCCGAGCGCGCAGTTGAGGCCGACCAGGAGCGGCCGGGCGTGCCGCACGGAGTCCCAGAACGCCTCGGTGACCTGCCCTGAGAGGGTGCGGCCGGACGCGTCGGTGATGGTGCCGGAGATGACCACCGGCCAGCGCCGGCCCTCCTCCTCGAACAGGGTCTCGACCGCGAAGATCGCGGCCTTGGCGTTGAGCGTGTCGAAGATCGTCTCGATGACGATCAGGTCGGCGCCGCCCTCGACCAGGCCGCGCGCGGCGGTCAGGTAGGCGGCCACCAGCTGGTCGTAGGAGACGTTGCGGGTCGCAGGGTCGTTCACGTCCGGGCTGATGGAGGCCGTGCGCGTCGTGGGCCCGAGTGCACCGGCCACGAACCGGGGCCGGTCCGGTGTGCGCTCGGTCATCGCATCGGCCTCGCGGCGGGCGAGCCGGGCGGCCGCGTAGTTGAGCTCGTGGGCCAGCTCCTCCATACCGTAGTCGGACAGGGAGACGGCGTTCGCGTTGAACGTGTTGGTCTCGATGATGTCGGCGCCGGCCTCGAGGTACTCGCGGTGGATCCCGGCGATGATCTCGGGCTGGGTGAGCGTGAGCAGGTCGTTGTTGCCGACGAGGTCGCTGGGCCAGTCCCGGAACCGCTCCCCGCGGTAGCCGGCCTCGTCCGGTCGGTCCCGCTGGATCGCCGTGCCCATCGCGCCGTCGAGCACCATGATCCGCGCGGCCAGCAGCTGGTTCAGCTGCTCGGTCGCGTCGGGGCGCAGGTGCCGCTCAGGTGGGGCGGACAAGGGCACTCCTCTCGGGGAGCTCGGCCTCAGCAGGACGGGAAGGTGTCAAGCCTAGAAAGGGTGTCCACGTGGTGGACCGGTTTCCCGAATGGTGACACCGCCGTTCAACGACCGAGAAATCCGCGCGTCACGGTTGTTCATGGCACCGGGGATCCCGCCCGCGGGGCCGAGGTCCCTGGATAGGCTCGGGGAGTGATCGAGATCGAGGAGGCGCCGGACCTAATCGATCCGGTGGTGATCGCGGCCTTCGAGGGCTGGAACGACGCAGCCGAGGCGGCGTCCGGGGTCGTCGACCACCTCATGGACGTCTGGCAGGCCCGGTTGGTGGGCGCGATCGACCCCGAGGACTTCTACGACTTCCAGGTCAACCGGCCGGTGGTGGGCACCGACGCGACGGGTTTCCGCCGGATCACCTGGCCCAGCACCCAGATCTCCGTCGCTTCTCCCCCGGACCTCGACCGCGACGTGATCCTGATCCGCGGCATCGAGCCGAACATCCGCTGGCGCCAGTTCTGTGCCGAGCTGCTCGCCGCCTGCGACGAGCTCGGGGCGGCGCTGGTCGTCACCCTCGGCGCGCTCCTGGCCGACTCTCCTCACACCCGGCCGATCCCGGTCACCGGGACCGCGTCCGAGCCCGACCTGGTCGACCGGCTCAAGCTCGAGCAGTCGACGTACGAAGGGCCGACCGGCATCGTCGGGGTGTTCCAGGATGCGTGCGTGCGGCTGGACGTTCCGGCGGTGAGCTACTGGGCGGCGGTGCCGCACTACGTCGCCCAGCCGCCGTGTCCGAAGGCCACCCTGGCGCTGCTCGGCCAGCTGGAGGACCTGCTGGAGGTCAGCATCCCGCTCGGCGACCTGCCCGAGGACGCCCGCGCCTGGGAGCGCGGCGTCGACGAGCTCGCCGAGGAGGACGAGGACATCGCCGACTACGTGCGCGCCCTGGAGGAGACCCGGGACACCACGGACCTGCCCGAGGCCTCCGGAGAGGCGATCGCCCGCGAGTTCGAGCGCTACTTGAAACGCCGGGGTCCGAACGAGGGGGGCACCGGCCCGACGGGTCTCAGCTGAGCGGAGTGCTCACCAGCCACTGCACGCCGAAGGGGTCACGCAGCCGGCCCGCGCGGGCGCCATAGTCCTGGTCGGCCACCGGGAAGATCTCCTGCGCGCCGTGCTCGAGCATCGCGGCGGCGACCTCGTCGGGGTCCTCGACCAGGACCTGCAGGATCGGACCCGGCACTCCGAGAGCGGCGGCGGAGACGTCGGTGCCGTCCCCGTCCTTGAGGCTGAGGTGGGTCTCGAGGATCACGAAGTCGGCGTAGGCCACGAGGCCACCGTGCTGGTGCACCTCGCCGATCCGCGCGTTCAGGGCGGTGCGGTACCAGTCCAGGGCCGCCCGGCCACCGTCGACGACAAGCTTGGGAACGATCTGCTGGGTCATGTCCCCAGCCTGCCGGGCAGAGCCGGCGCCCGTCTTGCACGAATGGGAGGCGTCAGAGCGCCAGCCCGAGCGCGGCGTCGAGTACGCCGAGCATGGTCACCGCGGCCTCCGCGTCGCTGGTGTCCGCCAGCCCGTCGGTGCCGAGCGTCGCGGCGACCCAGCGGTCGATCGCCGCGGTCGCCCGCGGTGCGTCCAGGTCGTCGGCGAGGTGGGCCAGCACCTCCTCGGCGACCGGCCCGGCGGGAGCGCCCGCCCCGAGGGCGATCGCCTTGCGCCAGCGAGCGACGTCGTCCACGGCGTCCCACAGCTCGGCGTCGGTCCACTCCCAGTCGCTCCGGTAGTGGTGCCGCAGCAGGGCGAGCCGGATGGCGGTCGGGTCGACGTCGCTGTTGCGCAGGGCGGAGACGAAGACCAGGTTGCCCAGTGACTTGGACATCTTCTCCCCGTCGTACCCGACCATGCCGGCGTGCACGTAGGTCCGTGCGAAGGCGACGCCGGGATCCGCGACCTGGGCGTGGCCCGCCCCCATCTCGTGGTGGGGGAAGACCAGGTCGCTGCCGCCCGCCTGCACGTCGAACGCGGGACCGAGGTAGCGCTGGGCGATCGCGGTGCACTCGATGTGCCATCCCGGACGGCCCGGCCCGAACGGGCTGGGCCACGACGGCTCGCCCTCGCGCTCGCCGCGCCAGATCACGCAGTCGAGCGGGTCCTTCTTGCCGGGACGGTCCGGGTCGCCCCCACGCTCGCCGAACAGCCGGAGCATGGTCTCGCGGTCATAGCCCGACTCCTCCCCGAACGCGGGGTCGGCCGTCACCGAGAAGTAGAGGTCGTCGTCGACCCGATAGACCGCGCCGGTGCCCTGCAGCCGCTCGATCAGCTCCACGACCAACGGGATCGACTCGACGGCGCCGATGTAGTGCGTGGGAGGCAGCACCCGTAGCGCCTGCATGTCCTGGCGGAACAGCTCGGTCTCGCGCTCGGCCAGCTCCACCCAGTCGACGTGCACCTTGGCGGCTCGCTCCAACAGCGGGTCGTCGACGTCGGTGACGTTCTGCACGAACGTCACGTCGTGGCCGGCGTTGCGCCAGGCGCGGTTGAGCAGGTCGAACCCGACGTACGTCGCGGCGTGCCCGAGGTGGGTGGCGTCGTAGGGCGTGATGCCGCAGACGTAGAGGCGCGCCGGCCCGTCGGGCTCGATCACGACCTTCTGCCCGGTCGGGGTGTCATGGACGGCGACCGGCGGACCCGTCAGGGACAGGGAGGGGATCTCCGGGGCGGACCAGGGGCGCATGGCGTGCAGCCTAGGGGGTGTCTGGGATCAGAAGGGCGGCCAGGGGATGGCCGGCCAGTCCCCGCGCGGGGTGGGCAGCACTCCGTGGTGGAGCAGGCGCCGACAGCGCCGGTCCAGGGCGTCGATCTCACGGTCGGTCAGGGCGCCGGCGAGCGCCTCGCCGAGGGTGCCTGAGAGCGACTCGCACACCCGCACCACCCCGGCCACCTCCTCGTCGGTCAGCGGCTCGCCGTGCCAGCCCCACAGCACGGTGCGCAGCTTCGGCTCGTGGTGGAACGTGACGCCGTGGTCGACGCCGAACCGGTGGCCGCCGGGCATCTCCAGGACGTGCCCGCCCTTCCGGTCGGCGTTGTTGACGAGGACGTCGAACACGGCCATTCGGCGCAGCGCGGCGGTGTCCTCGTGGATCAGGGTGACGTCGCGGTCGTGCTGGTCGACGCCGTCGAAGACCGCGAGCCAGCCGGGGCGGTGCTCCCCGGCGCTCACGAGCGTGACCGCCTCCTGCTCGGGGTCCGGCTCCTGCCAGCACTGCAGCATCCCCTCACCGTGCGGCCCCTCGCCGATCCAGGTCTCGGGCACGATGTTCCACCCCGTCGCCTCGGAGACGGCGTACGCCGAGACCTCCCGGTCGGCGAGCGTGCCGGTCGGGAAGTCCCACAAAGGCCGCTCCCCCGCGACCGGCTTGTAGACGACCTTCGTGCCCGCGATCGCGCCGAGGAACGTGGCGTTCGAGGCCGGCATGATCCGGCCGTGGAGCACCAGGTCGCCCGCGACCGGAGACCGAGCCCCCACAAGGCTCACGGGTCCCGGCGGCGGAAGCCGTTGGCCCGCACGCACAGGTGGCCGTCCGGGTCGATCGGGTTACCGCAGAACGGGCAGCTGGGCCGGCCCGCGGTGAGCACCTGCTCGGCGCGCTTGACGAAGGCCCGGGCGTGCCCGGCGTTGATCCGGACCAGGAAGACCTCTTCGGGTTCGGGCTCCTCGAAGTCCTGGTCGACCTGGTCGGGAGTGACCACGGCCGCCTCGGTGAACGGGAAGACCTCGATCACCACCCTCTCGTCGTCGGGGTCCCACGACAGGGTCATCGTCCCGGCGCGGAACTCCTCCTCGATCGGCTGCTCGAGCGGCTCGGTGTCGTCCAGCGCGACCGGCGCCACGGCCGGGACCAACGCGGTCGACGCGTCGGTGGCCATGATCTCGTCGAGAAGCTGGTCGATCCGCTCGGCCAGCGCGGCCACCTGCTGCTTCTCCAGGGCCACGCTGACGAGGCGGCTTCCGGACCGGGCCTGGAGGAAGAAGGTACGGCCGCCGGGCTCGCCGACGGTGCCGGCGACGAAGCGCTCCGGCGGGTCGAAGCCGTGGACGATGGGCATGCCTGTCACATTAGACGGGGCCCGGTGGGCCGCTACCGCCCCCGACCGGGGCGTCCTCCGGGACCCGAGTACGTCGCGACCGCTTCCGAGGCGGAGGGGCGAGCCAGGACAGGTCGCCGGCGTGCGTGTTGCTGGCCAGTACGTAGGGCCGGGTCGCGGTGTAGCGGACGACGGACACCGATGCGGGGTCGACGTGGAGCCGCTGGAACAGGTCAAGGTGCATGCCCAGGGCGTCCGCGAGCACCGACTTGATGATGTCGCCGTGGCTCACTGCTACCCAGACCGCGCCCGCGCCGTGCTCGGCCTCGACGGCGGCGTCACGCCGGCGTACGGCCTCGACCGCGCGGGCCTGCATGGCCATCATCGACTCGCCGCCCGGGAACGCGGCCGCCGACGGCTGGGTCTGCACCGTCTTCCACAGCGCCTCCTTGGCCAGCTCCTTCAGGGACCGGCCCTGCCACTCGCCGTAGTCGCACTCCGTGATCCCCCGCTCACGGGCCACCCGGATCCGGGTCGGTTGGGCGCCCGCGATCGCCGAGGCGGTCTCCTTGCAGCGCTCGAGCGGGCTGCTGACCAGCGCGGCCAGCGGCAGCGGGGCGAGCCGTTCCGCGACCCGGGCGGCCTGCTCGCTCCCGGTCGCGTCGAGGCGCACGCCCGGCGTACGACCCGCCAGCAGACCGGTCGCGTTCGCGTCGGTCCGGCCGTGCCGCACGAGGATCACCGTTGCCATGGCCGCGACTCTAACGAGCACTACCTTGACTACGTGATCATCGACAACGCGCTGTACCGGAAGGGTGTCAGGGTCCCCCTGGACTGCGACGTCGCCGATCTGGCCACGGTGCGCGGACGCTGCGGACCCGGTGACTTCGTGTGGATCGGCCTGTTCGAGCCCGACGGTGCCGAGCTCGCAGAGGTCGCAGAGGTGTTCGACCTGCACCCGCTCGCCGTGGAGGACGCGGTGCACGCGCACCAGCGGCCCAAGCTCGAGCGCTACGAGGAGAGCCTGTTCCTCGTGCTGAAGACCCTCTGGTACGTCGACGAGGACGACGCGGTGGAGACCGGTGAGATCAACATGTTCGTGGGCGAGGACTTCGTCGTCAGCGTGCGGCACGGTGAGGGCAGCGACCTGCACCAGGCCCGGCTCGCGCTGGAGCAGCGGGAGAAGGTGCTGGCCCACGGCCCGTCCGCGGTCGTGTACGCCGTGTGCGACCAGGTGGTCGACATCTACGACGCGGTCGCTGACGCGCTGGTGGAGGACGTCGACGAGGTCGAGTACTCCGTGTTCTCCGACGAGCGCACCAACGACTCCGCCCGGATCTACGTGCTCAAGCGCGAGCTCGCGGAGGTACGCCGTGCGGTGATGCCGCTGCGGGAGCCGATCGGCAGGTTCACCGCAGGTAGCGTGGACGGAATCCACCCCGACGCGGCGCCGTACTTCCGCGACGTCGGTGACCATCTCGCCCGGATAGCCGAGACCGTCGACAACCTCGACTCGCTGCTGTCGGCGGCCTTCGAGGCGAACCTGGCCCAGATCAGCATCCGGCAGAACGACGACATGCGGAAGATCTCCGCGGGGGTCGCGCTGTTCGTGGCGCCGACCCTGGTGGGCTCGATCTACGGCATGAACTTCGACCACATGCCGGAGCTCGGATGGGTCGTGGGCTACCCGCTCGCGCTGCTTCTGATGGTGTCCATCGCCAGCGCTCTGCTGGTGCTGTTCAAGAAGTCCGGGTGGCTCTGAGCGACTGCCGTTTGGTCCCCAACGACAGGAAATCGGCACCGAAACGTGTCGTTGGGGACCAAACGACGGCCCGACGGCGCCGTCAGGCCGACAGCACCCCGGCGCCGACCAGCACCAGCGTGGCCGTGCCGAGCGCAACCCGGTACAGCACGAATGGCGTGTAGGAGTGCGTGCTGATGTAGCGCAGCAGCCAGGCGATGGCGGCGTACCCGACGACGAACGAGACCACCGTGGCCACGATCGTGGGCCCCCATCCGTAGACGTTCTCGCCGTCGGGAATCTCCTCGAGCTCGAACAGACCCGCCCCGATGACTGCCGGGATCGCCAGCAGGAACGCGTACCGGGTGGCCGCCTCCCGCTCGTAGCCCAGCAGCCGCCCCATCGACAGGGTGGCCCCCGATCGAGAGACGCCGGGGATCAGCGCCATCGCCTGGGCCAGGCCCATCAGCACTGAGTCGCGCAGGGTGATCCGCCGGATGCCCTTGTCGTTCGAACCGACCCGGTCGGCGACACCCAGCACGATCCCGAGCACGATCAGGGTGGTCCCGATGATCCACAGGTTGCGGAAGTCGCGCTCGATGATGTCCTTGAGCAGCACGCCGAGCACCACGATCGGCAGCGACCCGATGATGATGAACCAGCCCATCCGGGCGTCGAAGTGACCGCGGTACTCCGGCTTGAACAGCGACCTGAGCCAGGCCTGGGCGATCCGCCAGATGTCCTTGCGGAAGAAGATGAGCACGGCGAGCTCGGTGCCGATCTGGATCACAGCGGTGAACGCGGCCCCGGGGTCGCCCCACCCGAACAGCTCGGGGAAGATCCGCAGGTGCGCGCTGCTGGAGATCGGGAGGAACTCCGTCAGGCCCTGGAGCGTGCCGAGCACGACGGCCTGGAGGAGATCCCACACGGAGCACGATCGTAGACGTGCGTTGGCGAGCCATCCTGCGGGGGGCTCGGCACGGCGGCTAGGTTTTCGCCCATGCAGCAGCGCTCCGTCGGCAGCACCGGCCTGAAGGTCTCCCGGCTGGGCCTGGGCACGATGACCTGGGGGCGCGACACCGACGAGCACGAGGCGCGGGACCAGCTGATCGCGTTCGCCGAGGCCGGTGGCACCCTGGTGGACACCGCCGCGGGCTACACCGACGGCGAGTCCGAGGCGCTGATCGGCAGCCTGATCGGCGACGTCGTCGCCCGCGACGAGGTGGTGCTGGCGACCAAGGCCGGCATCTCGCGCCGCTCGGGCGAGCGGGTCGCCAACACGTCCCGCAGTGCCCTGCTGCGCGCGCTCGACGGCTCCCTGAAGCGGCTCCGCGTCGACCACGTCGACCTGTGGCAGGTGCACGTGTGGACCGACGACACCCCGCTGGAGGAGACGCTCGGCGCGCTCGACCTCGCGGTGAGCAGCGGCCGGACGGCGTACGTCGGCATCAGCAACTACACCGGATGGCAGACCGCGCAGGCCGCGACCTGGCAGCGCGCGGTCCCCGCACGCGCACCGATCGCGTGCACCCAGATGGAGTACAGCCTGCTCAACCGGGCGATCGAGGCGGAGGTCCTGCCCGCGTGCGCCGCGCTCGGCCTGGGCGTGCTGCCCTGGTCGCCGCTCGGCCGCGGAGTGCTCACCGGCAAGTACCGCAACGGCACCCCTTCGGACTCCCGCGGCGCCTCCCCCGTCTTCTCCAACTTCGTGAGCGCCTACCTCGACGAGCGATCGTCGCGCATCGTCGAGGCGGTCGCCCGGGCGGCCGACGGGCTGGGCTGGACGCCGCTCGAGGTGGCGTTGGTCTGGGTGCGCGACCGGCCGGGCGTCACCGCACCCATCGTGGGGGCCCGCACCGCCACCCAGCTGCGTGGCGCCCTGGACGTGGAGGAGAAGTCTCTTCCCGACGAGCTGGTGGAAGCCCTCGACGACGTGTCGGAGGACGGATGACCCCTCCGTTCGGCCGCACCCTGCGCCGCCCCCAGGGCCGGGTGGTGGAGTGGGAGTTCGCCAGCGTGACGTTCG
>Ga0299913_10001847_pt1 | contig 16176 bp, 16 predicted proteins | sample RVTome_9_FD_201360 | JGI IMG/M metagenome (GOLD analysis project Ga0299913, IMG submission 201360) | Soil microbial communities from uranium-contaminated site in the Upper Colorado River Basin, Wyoming, United States - RVT155D38 (version 2) ...
ACTCGAACTGCTCGGCGCTACACTCTGTTTGCATCGGACCCCGTGCTCGAATCTGATAAGTGTTTGATCCACCAACACTATCTCAGATTCTTGGGGCCGATGCACCTCCTACCGTGAGATATCCAGGTTAGATGCGATCGAGAATCGGCAAGGTCGCGGCCTTGACTCAGCAACTCCGGCGCCTTCGGCTCGGCTAGGATGCGAGACAGCGCCATCCGCTGCCCCCGCTCGATCCTCGTGCACTTCAACCCATGCCGCCTGAGCACCCCCCCTTGCGCAACGTATCCCGGGGGGCGCTCCGAGGCCCCCCGGATATATACGTAGTATATAGGAGCGCCGGAGCGGTCATTAAGCCATTGAAATCGCTAACAATTGTCGCTCCGGCTGCGCTTTCCGGAGTGCCCGGAGCCGGAGCGCGGAAACCTAGGTTTTCTGCGGCTTTTGCGCTCCGGATTGCCGACCGCTCCGGCCGGAGTGCCCGGAGCCCGGAGCGGTCCGGAGCGCCGGAGCGCCCGGAACGATCACTTTCGGTAGCCGGCCGCGAAGGCGCCGATGCCTTGCGCGAATGGCCCGCCGGGCACGTCCAGCCACTGCGCGATATTGCTGCCGCCGGCCTTTGTCTTGACCACACGCCCACTGTCGAGCAGGCGCTGGCAAAGCTCGCGGAGCGGGTCACGCCCGAGCCCGCGAAGCTCCTCAGGCAGTCGCTCGCGGTTCTCGAATAGCCCGGCCTTGCCGATCTTCTGCAGCGGGCGTTCGTTGACCGCGGCCAAGGCAATCGCGGCCACCATCTCGTCCTCGAGATCCTCCCGGCTCGTCCGGGTGTTCCGCAGATCCATGGTGCGATCGAGCAGCAGGCCGCTATCTGTCCTGAAGTAGCGCTGAACATCGCAGCCGGCGATCTCATTGCCCTTGGCGACGCCGCCCCATACCACGCGGTTGGGTTGCCACTCGACGCCAAGCGCCTTGCAATCCTTCTTCGCCTCGCCTTCGGGCGCTGGCCACATGACGTGTGCCACCCGTACACCGTCGACCAGCGCGGACGTGCCGCGGATCGCGTTGCGCGCTTCGGCTGAGGTTTCGATCTCCTTGCCGTTGTTGTCGGGCTTCCTCATGTGATGCGACGCCAGAGCACAGGCGCCGGTTTCAGCGCCGATCGCGGCCAGGGTCGAGCAGAAGAATTGCGCCGCCGCCGGGTCGGCGTTGATGTTGGCGTGCACGAAAGCTTGTGTCGGATCGAGCATGAACAGAGCAAGGTCCTGGATCCGCCGCAGGCTGTCGAATAGACGCTTGCAGTCCTCGGTCAGCTGGAGTTCGCCCTTGCCGGACACGATGATCAGAGGCTTGGGCCCGCCGGCATCGGGCAGGGTCACAATCTTGAGCCGGCCCGCGTACTTGTGCCGCAGTCCCTCGGGGTCCACCGCTTCAAGCCGCCGGTGGATCGCCTTTCGGTCTTCTTCGGCGGTCAGAAAGACGACGGTCCCGGCAGCAACGATGTTGCCGCCGAAGATTGGTCTAGCGAGCATTTCGCGCCGCTCGTCATAGGTCGCGATCCTCAGGCCAAGCTCAAGCATTTTGAACGACTTGCCGGTGTCGCCCATGGCCGCGAGCAACGCGGCGACGCCGCGCGGCAGCGAGCCCTTTACCAGCCAGTCGATCGGTGGCGCGGGTCCGGTGATCAGGTCGGCATCCCATTGGCCGTCAATGTCATAGGGGCTTGATACGGCAACCGTAGCCATTCCGGCCAGCCTGTCCATCATCCCGCTGAAATCGACGTCCTGCCCGATCAGGTTTGCCGGGTCCGGGATCTCGGGATCGTACTTGCGCGCCTCGATCAACAGAGAGCTGGCGTTGAAGCGCGTTGGTGGCGATCGCGTGATCTCGCTCCACCGTTGCCGGGTTGCCCTGGCTTCGTACTTGTTGGACTTCTGCGAGAAGGCATCGAAGGCCGCGATGCCAGCTTCCGAACCGTCGGTTGCGGCCCAGAAGCGCAGGCCGATCTCGCTCCACTCGCTCCACGGCAGGTCGCCGTTCGGGATCGCCTCGGCCGCGCGCAGCAGCAGCTCGATCGTCCAAGGCGTCTCCCGCGGCGGGCGATGCTCCTGCCTGATGCTCGCGCGATGCTCCGCCATCCATCGCGCCATGTTGTCGAGGTAGCCGCCCGCCTCGGTGATCCGTTGCGGCGTGCCCCCCAAGTGGGCGCCGGTCAACGTGGTGTACTTGTTGGCGAGGATCTCGATCTGCGGCTGCTTGCTGCAGAGCTTCGGCGCGTCGACGGTGATCTCCTTGACCGGGAAAGTCAGGTCGCGCGACGCTCGCGCGAACACCTTAAGGCCGGTTCCGCTCGGCGAGATTTCGGTGTAGCTGTCGACGTGCTCGACGATCTCCGCGGCCCACTGAGCAATCTCGCCGCTCTCCGGGTCTATGCAGCCGTCCAAGTCGTCCACAAAGATACCGTCCTCGGCCGGGCGAGGGACGAAGCCGACGCCATCGTACCCACCGCCGGCCAGCGCCTGGTTGGCCTCGGCATACGTTCCCCACGACGCGGGATTGTCGCTCTCCGCCCTGAGGCAGCACCCGGTGAGCGGCCTGTATGGCACCTTGGTAGGTTTGCCGCCGCGGTCCTCGTTGCGCCAAGCGAGGAACCTGGAACCCAGCGCAGCAAGCTCGGCGATCGCCGGGATGATGTCAGCTTCGCCGCTCATGTCCGCGCCCCCGCCGCCAGCGCGAACCGCTGGCGCTCCTGCGCTTGGTAGGCGCGCGTCCAGCCCTGATACTCGCCCAACAAGGCCTCAAGGCGTTCGCGCTCACCGGCGCGGCAGTTGCCCCAGCGCGGCGGCAAATCGAGCAAGAGCTGCTCGAGGATCGCGGCGGCCAGCTCGGGGCGACCGCTGAGAATCCGGCGGAAGGCTGCGGTAGCGCGGGGCGGAGGATCACCCTTGGGTAATCCTTAGCAGTCGTGATGGTCGCGGCCCGACCCTCGACGCCGCACCCGGCGCAGACCAGCGCCGCGTGGTTGCGACCTTGCGATGCATTGAGAGTTGACGGTCCGCGGTAAGCGCTGCTATCAAGAGGATTGATATCTGATCTGTCGAAAGCTGCCGCGGTTGCCCCCGGGCAGCTTTCCTCGTCTTCAGGCCTTGCCATCGGCTGGTCCCTCCGGGACATCGCCGCCCGACCTGGCGATCAGGCCGTTCACGTACGCGTAGCAGTCGTCTTCGGCCCACAGACATGCCCGAACTCCGGGCACCTTGACCGGCCCGGGGAACTCGCCGCGCTTGACGCGCAGCCACAGCGTGGAGCGCGATCCGCCGACGATGCGGAGGACCTCGCGGTCAGGGATCAGTCGTGTACGACGTTCCATGGGAGCACTGTCCTTACGCAGGGTGTGGTGTCTAGTGCCCAGCATAAGATCCTATACGAAGCACTCCGTCAACACCTACCCCGCGCGGCGGCATCCGCCCACTACACCTTGTGTCGGATAGCGAGAACTTAGGCGGCAAGTCCTACCTTGCAGGTAGAAGGAAATCCGCCCACGCCTCCATCAGCTCGCGGCGCCGGTCGAGCATGTCGCCGCGCTGGTAGGCTCCCTCGACGCCGCCCAACCTGTGGGCTAGAGCCGCTTCAGCGACTTCGCGCGGGGCGTGGGCGGCTTCGGCTGCCCAATCCCTGAAGCTCGACCGGAATCCGTGCGTCGTAATTTCGCAATCCATGCGGCGCAGCAGCATCAGCATTGATATTTGCGAGAGCGGCCGGCCGCGCCGGGCACCCGGGAACAGGTAGGTGCCATCCGGCGGCACCAGGGTCAGCGCTGCCGGTGCCAATGGCACCCGATGCCGCGCGCCACCTTTCATGCGGCTGCCGGGCACCGTCCACAGCGCGTGCTCGCGGTCTATCTCGGCGAGCTCGGCGCCGATCGCCTCGCCGGTGCGGGCCACGGTCAGGATGGTGAACCCGAGACACCGGGCAGCGGTGCCGGGTTGCTGCCTGAGCCGGGCCATGAACTCGGGCATCTCGCGGTAGGGCAGGGCTGCGTGATGGCGCACCGCGCGAACCTTGCGCCGCGCCGGCAGCAGCTGGTCAAGGTGACCTCGCCAGCGCGCCGGGTTATCGCCGATGCGGAAGCCGGCCACCGTCGCCCAGCTCAGCACGCTCTCGACCCGCGCGCGCACCCGGGAAGCCGTCTCGGGCTTGGTCGTCCAAATCGGCTCGAGCACGCGCAGCACCAGCCCGGTGTCGATCGCGTCGACAGGCAGATCGCCGAGCACCGGATGGGCGTAGGCCTCGAGCGTGGCCGGCCACTGCTGACGGTGCTTGTCGTTGCTCCAGCCCGCCTCATGCGCGGCAATGTATCGCTCGGCGCACCGCCGGAAGCTCGGCGCTGACGGTGGGGCGGGAGGGGGCTGGCGCTGGCGGGCCCGTTCCTCGATCGGGTCAACGCCATCGAGCAGCAGCAGTCGGGCAGCGTGCGCCATCTGCCGCGCCATGGCCAGAGACACCAGCCCGACCGGCCCGAGCCCCATCTGGCGAGCTTGGCCGCGCAGCTGGTAGCGGAACAGCCACGACTTGCCACCGCCGGCCCGGACCTGTAGCCATAGGCCGTCGCCGTCGCCATGCCGCCCTGGCGGAGCGTTCTTGACCTGAAGCGCCGTCAATCGTCCGCCCAACTGCTCAGCCCACAGCCCAGCCCACAACCAGGGGCGAGATTGTAGCGGACGCTCCGGGATGCTACAAGACAATCTGTGCCGGCAACTATCTCAAATACCGCGCATTCAACGGCCAGTTGAAAGAGGTCCTGGCGGATGGGGTGGGATTCGAACCCACGAGGAGCGTCAGCCCCTGCCGGTTTTCAAGACCGGTGCCTTCAACCGCTCGGCCACCCATCCAGGCTTAGGAAATCAAGAGCTTAGCTTGCCGGCGCTGGCCACAGATAAGCCATTTGCCACCCGTTTGCCACCCAAAGCTTGCCGCAAGGCGCCGTCGATCCGCTGCGCGGCGTCCGCCTGCATGCCCTCGAGCACGTGGCTGTAGCGGTCCATCGTGACCGTGATCGAGGAATGCCCGGCGCGCTCGCTGGCGACCTTGGGGTGCACGCCAGCCTGCAACAGGGCGGTAATATGAGCGTGCCGCAGACCGTGGAACGTGACCGGCCGGACGCCGGAGCGCTTCACCACCCGGCCGAACTCCTTGGTGAAGTTGCGCGGGTTGATCGTCTCGCCGGTGATCTGAGCGAAGACCAGCCCGCGCTCGTCCTTCCCGAGGCCGAGCAGGAGACGTTCCTCGAGCTGCTTGACCCGGTGCTCCTGCAGGACCTCAACGGCGGCAGGGGACAGAGCGATCGTCCGCCGCGAGCGCTTCGTCTTTGGCGCCTTGAAGCGCAACCCAGCGGCGGTCTGCTCGAGGCTCTGGACGACGCGCAGCGACGCGCGCGGCAGGTCGACATCCGACCAGCGCAGCGCCAATAGCTCGCCGCGCCGCATGCCGGTGGCGAGGGCGAGGAAGATCGGCACATAGAGGCGAGTGGTCGCCGCGGTGGCGAGCAGCTGGGCCGCCTCGGCGGCGTCCATGACCTCCATCTCCTGGCGCTCGACCTGGGGGCGGGTGGCATCCTCGATCGGATTGACCGCGATCAGGCGTAGCGCCCGGGCGCGCTTCAGAGCGACGTTCAGGACGCGATCATGATGGCGCACCGTCTGCGCCGAGAGGCCGCCCTTGCCGTCACGGCGGCCGGTGGCCAGCGATTCGGCGTAATGGTGTTGGATGTGTACCGGGGCGAGCTTGGCCAGCGCGATCGCGCCGAGCGCCGGCACCAGATGCTTGTTCACGATCTCGCTGTACCGCTCATGCGTCTTCGGCGAGACGTTGTGCCGGGCTTCCTCGAGCCATTGGCCGAGCCAGGCGCCGACCGTCAGCTTGCCTGGGTCGACGTGCTGGCCTTTGTCGACTGCGCCGAGCAGGCGCCGCAATTCCTGCTGCGCGTCGCGCTTGCTGCCTCGCACCGTCGCATAGCGGATCTGGCGCTTGCCGATGATCGGATCGCGGTCGAGATCGTATTTCAGCTCCCATGCACCGGGGCCGCGGGGGCGAATGTGACCGGCGCTCATTTGCTTTGCTCCCGCTCTCTCGCGCGCAGCGACAGCAGGTGGCCGATCAGGGCCTCGCGCGCCAAGGCCTTGTCTTCGCCGTTCGGGAGCCCGAGGAGCAACGCGTCGAGCACGCCGACGATGCCAGCGATGTAGGCGGGCGGATCGGTGACCCAGTTGCTGTTGCCGCTCGCACCGCGCTGCCCGGCGAAGGCGAATGCGCTGGCCATGAGGTCGACCAGCTGCCGCACCTCCGGGCCGCCCAGCGCGCTCTCCTCGAAGAACGCGCGCTCGATCATCAGCTCGGCCTGCTGGCTCTGGGTCCGGCCGCTCTTGCGCGCGGCTTCGTCGAGCCGCTGCTTGATCTCCGCCGTGACCTTCAGCCCAAGTGCGACGCGCTCGCCGGGCCTTGGCGCCTTCGGCGGCCGCCCCAATCGTTTCTTGTCTTGCGTCATCGCTATCCCTTTCCGTCCCTTTGCGTCAGCGTTTCTATCGATCATGAGAAAGGGATTGTCAAGGACGCTCGGGGGGTGCTAGGGATACATTTCTCGCAATCGAGAGAAATGCGGAGTCAACGATGGTGCCGAAGTGGCTCGAGGAAATCCTTGCGGAACCTGCGACCACCGTGCCGAAGGCCGGGCGGGCGCTGGACTTGGGGCGCAATCAGTCCTACGAGGCCGCCGCGCGCGGCGAGATCAAGACTCTGCGCTTCGGGCGGCGACTCGTTGTGCCGACGGCTTGGCTCCGGCGCGTCCTGGAGCTGGACGAAGACGAGAAGGCCGCTTGATCCGTGCCGCCGAACGCCAAACGCCGTCCCGGGCGAGGGGACGGCGCGGCGGCTACATCGGCAAGGCTGGACGCTGCCGACACTAGCCGCACCGCAAGCGCCACCGCTCTGTCCGCTCTGTGGCCACGACCCGCGCCACCCGGCGCGCTGCCCGCCCTGCCTGCGCTGCCGGGCGCTGGGTAGCAGGGAGGCGGCGCCATGATGGGCGCGGCTTATGGGGCGAGCCCCATAAAGCGCCGCCGACGTACCCACACTCAAGTCGAGCAGCTGGAGCGCCAGATCCTTGACGTGCTCGAGGCCGACCACCCGCAGAGCGTCCGGCACATCTTCTATCGGCTGACCGACCCGCGCCTCCCGGAGCCGATCGCAAAGACCGAGCTCGGCTACCGGGTGGTCCAGAACCGGCTCACCGTCATGCGGCGGGAAGGGCGGGTGCCCTACGGCTGGATCAGCGACGCGACCCGGCGGGGCTACTTCACCAGCACCTATGGCAGCGGCGCCGAGTTCCTGCGCCGGCACATCGGCGCCTACCGCGCCGACCTCTGGGCCGACGCCGAGCACTACGTCGAGGTGTGGTGCGAGAGCCGCTCGATCGCCGGCGTGATCGTCGACCTGTGCGAGGAGCTGGCGGTATCGCTGTACCCGGCGGGCGGCTTCTCATCGATCACCTTCGCCTACGAGGCCGCCGAGTTCTTGCGGGCCGAGGTTGAGGGCACCGATAAGACGGCGCACGTGATCTACATCGGCGACCATGACCAGGCCGGCGTCCTGATCGACCCAAGCATAGAGGCTGAGCTCCGGCGGCACATTAAGGGCGAGAATCTTCTGGCCGACATCTTCGAGGACTTAATCCCGGGGGGCGGTGACCTCGCCGCGATGCTCTACGACACCGTCGGGCTCGAGTTCCATCGGCTGGCAATCACCGAAGCACAGATCGCGCTCTACGATCTGCCAACCAAGCCGCGGAAGGAAACCGACACCCGATCCAGGCACGTCAAAGAGACGGTCGAGGCCGAAGCGATGCCATCCGGCATCCTGCGCGAGCTGCTGCGCGACGCGGTTGAGGCGTTCCTGCCTCACGGCGCTTTGGAGGTGGCCAAGGCCGCAGAGGAGAGCGAGCGCGAGCAACTGAGGCGCTGGGCGGACGTGATCGCGCAGGGAGCGCCCGCGCCATGACCGCCGACCTCCTCATGTTCCTCGAGCGGTTCCGCCCGGACGGCTGCATCACGTTCGTCGGCATTGTGCCCGATGGCTCGACCGTAGCGGCAACCTTCAATGGTGCCGACCCGCGCAAAACCGCAAGCTGGCTCATGAGCCAGAATCGGGCTCGCAACGTGTATTTCACCGTCAACCCGACGCTGCCGGGCACTCGCCGGAAGCCAACCAAGGACGACATCACGGCCATCGCCGCCATGTGGGGGGATGTCGACCCGCTTGACGGCAGCGGTCGCTCCTGGGATGTCGAGCGCGAGCGCCTGATGGCCCTCGCTGACGAGCTCCAGAAGCTCCCTACGCCGCCGAGCCTGACCATTGACTCTGGCAACGGTATTCAGCCGATCTGGCTGCTCGCCGATCCGATCGAGGCAAGCCCGGAATATCGCCACACGGCCGAAGCGCTATGTGCGCGGTTCGAACGCGCTCTTGGCGCCAAGGGTACACACAATTGCGACCGTCTCTTGCGTGTGCCTGGGACGATCAATTTCCCGAACGCGAAGAAGCGAAAGCTCGGTCGAGGGAAGACGCAGGCTCGGCTCCTTCATGAAAATTGGGCAGGCTACAGCTGGCGCGACCTCGAGGCACTCGCCGCACACTTTGAGCACCGTCCGCCCGCAAGCGCCATTCCGATCGCGCCGGACCCTGATCGCAGAAGCAAGGGCGCGGACGGCGCCGGTAAACTCGCCCTGCCAACCACCCCTCCAGACCCGCTCGAGCCCGACCGCCTCACCGCGCTCCGAGACAATCATCCCGAAGTCTTTGACCTGGCCCGTTTCGACCAGGACGAGTCCCGGCGCGATATGGCGCTTGCCCGTGTCGCCTGTCGACTTGGGTGGCCACCCGTCGACGCATGGGCGCTGATCATCGCTGTACGCGACGACGCGAAGCGGTTCAGGCGCGACTACATCGAACGGACATTGCGGCGAGCCTACACAAGCAGCGGTGCGGTAGCCGAGACGTTCGAGATCGGCACGCGTCTCGACCGGACCGACCTCGCCAATGCGCGTCGCCTGGTCGGCATCGCGACCGGCAAGATCATCTGGGCTCCGGGTATCGGATGGCTCGGGTGGACGGGAACACACTGGCGCGAAAGCGACACCGAAGCCCTGAAGCTCGCTGCTCGAGTCTCCCGGATCGTGCTCGACGAAGTAGCCGAGACCACCAGATGCGGCGCGCTCGAGCTGTCGGAGGAAAAGCGAAAGAGCCTGACATTGAAAGCCGAGCAGCTGCTCGGCTGGGCGACGAGGTCCGAGAATCGCGATCGCATTGCAGCCGCACTCAGTCTGTCGCGCCCATACCTCGAAATCGAACCTGCCAAGCTTGATACAGACCCTTGGCTGTTCAATCTGCGGAACGGCACGCTCGACCTACGCACGGGCAAATTGCGGGAGCATCGGCCGAGCGACCACATAACTAAGCTCGCGCCCGTCAGCTACGATCCGAACGCGAGCGCGCCAACCTGGCAAGCGTTCCTCCAACGCATCCTGCCAAGCGCTGAACTCCGCGCCTATGTCAAGCGTGCGGCAGGTTACTGTCTGACCGGCCGCGTTGACGAGCAAGTCCTCTTCTTTGCCTGGGGCATCGGCGCCAACGGCAAGTCAACATTCATGGCATGCCTGCGGTCCGTCATGGGACCGTACGCCGTTCGGCCGCCTTCTGATCTCCTCATCGCGTCCAAGAGCGAGCGACACTCGACCGAGATCATGACGCTTCGGGGCGCGCGGCTGGCGATCTGTCAGGAAGTCGAAAAGGGCCGGCAATGGGCCGCCCAGCGCCTGAAGGAGCTGACCGGCGAGGAGGAGGTCACCGCCCGGCGGCTATATCGCGACTACGGCACGTTCCGGCTGACCGCCAAGCTCTTTGTGGTGGGCAATCACAAGCCGAACGTGGGCGACCGAAGTGAGGCTTTCTGGCGCCGAATGCGGCTGATCCCGTTCGACGTTACGATTCCGGCGGATGAACGCGATCCGCGCCTGCTCGACAAGCTCAAGGCCGAAGCTTCTGGCATCTTGAACTGGGTGCTCGAGGGAGCCCGCGACTGGCAGGAGCACGGGCTCGGAATGCCACCCGAAATTGCAGAGGCGGTCAAGAAGTACAGGAAAGAGACGGACAACATTCGCGGCTTCATCGATGAATGCTGTGTCCGAGACGAGCGCGAGCGCATCAAGCCCGGCGAGTTGTTCGCCGCCTACCAGGGATGGTGCAAATCGGCGAACGAACCCGCCGCAGGCCCCGCTGAGTTCAAAACTGCCCTCGTGGATCAAGGCTTCCATCGCGTCACAGTCCATGGGCAGGCACATTGGAAGGGCATCGCCCTGAAGAGCGGTGGGTGGGTTGTGGGTGGCGCTGAGACCCTGATTCCGACAAAAGTCCCTACGTGAGGCGCAACCTAGAAAAAGTTCCTTCCCAGGCCACCACCCGGCCACAACCCACCACCCCAACCTATGGTTGTGAAGGTCAGGAGTTGCCAATCGCTGCGCTCGTGTGCGCCACGTGCGGTCAACGGATCTTCGGCACCGCCGAAATCCGCGCCGGGCGATACCACCATCCAGCCTGTTTAAAGCGGAAGCCCTGAGGCATGGACCAAGAGAACGGCCGATGAGCGCGCGGATCAAGCCAGCCAATTTGCCCCGCCGTAAGGTCGATGAGGCCCGCGAGCGCGATCCCGGTCGCCAAGTCGTGGTTCGTCACAGGACGGTCGACAGCATAGGCAAGATGATGCATGCGGACACGATCACGCCCGCCATGCACGATGCGGCGCGGTCCTTTCAGACCGACTTCGCCCTTGCGGCACTGGATCCTCTCCGGGCGCGGCCCATGATGTTGCCCGTGGGCGGAGGCGGCGCACTGGAGCTCACCGACAGCCAGCTGGACGCACGGCGACGGGTGCACAGAGCGCTTGAGGCGTTGGGCGGGATCGGCAGCCCCGGGGGCTGCTGTCTGTGGCACGTGCTGGGTTGCGGCTGCTCGATTAGGGAGTGGGCGACCCGCCAAGGCTGGAGCGAGCGGCCAGTACGGCAGGAGCACGCTGCGGGGATCTTGATCGCTGCATTGGGAGTGCTAATAGCGGGCTTCGACTGCGCTGACCAGCAGGCGCCGTTGCGCAGACGGGGCGCAGCATCCAACTACCGAGGGCCGGGAGCGGCCGGACTTCGGAAGCCGCTGCAGCTAGCCTGTGGCGCCCACAAAAACAAACCGCTAAGGAATGCATTTAATTGTTGCAAAAGAGTTCACTTTAATGCATTGTGCAGCGCTAATGAGGAGTGACGATGGCGAGATTAAAGCGGCGCAGAGTGCTGTACCCAATCTCCTCCCGGGTGGAGGCGGAGATTCACGAGGGGATTCAGCGGATCATGCGTGAGAAGGACGTAACCCAGGCTTGGATCGTGCGGCAGGCGCTAAGGGAGTATGTGCGGCGGCACATCGACCAGCCGGAATTTGAACTTCACCTCAATTCGTCATAACGTCCCTGCTGGGAGGCTCTGGGCGGTTCTCGACGCATCCCTCCCTGCGTGAGTTCACCGATGCGAAAGCGCACCCAATGACCAAAGCGCTCAAGGTCCTCGCAATTGGCAAGTCGGGCCGCCTTGACTGTATCGTTGACGGCATCCACCGGAGCCGTCATCCGACGCAGATCTACGTGCTGTCGGAAGTCGAAAATCCCGGTCTTCGGGGAAAGGCCGTCGAGGTGGTGAAGGGCAAGACGGACGATGTACAGAGGGTTGAGCAATTTGCCCGTCGGATAAGGCCGGATCTGGCGATAATCGGCCCAGAGGAACCTCTTGCGGCGGGCGTTGTCGACAAGTTACAGCAGCTTGATATTCCATGCGTCGGCCCGACGAGGAGCCTGGCGCGTATTGAATCTAGCAAATCATTTACTCGGCAATTGTTGGCGAAGTACAATATCCGGTAATCCCGATCACAAAGTGTTTTCCACGATGGAAGGGATCGACAAGTATTTGCGTAACATAAACGACTTCGTTGTTAAACCGGACGGTTTGACCGGAGGCAAAGGGGTAAAAGTGCTCGGAGAGCATCTCTCGACAGTGCGTGATGCTGTGGAATACTGCAAGGAGATTTTTGCCAGTGGCCAGTCCGCGATCGTGATCGAAGAGCGATTGGATGGAGAAGAATTTTCTCTCCAAGCATTTTGCGATGGTCGGCACGTGATCAATACGGTCCCGGTCCAAGATCACAAGCGTGCGTATAGCGGAGACCGCGGGCCCAATACGGGTGGCATGGGGTCATACTCGTCCGCTGATCACGGACTGCCGTTCTTAACAAACGCTGAGATCCAAGATGCGGCCGAAATAAATCGCCAGGTGGCAATGGCGTTAACTCGCGAGACCGGCGAACTATACAAGGGAATCTTGTACGGAGCTTTTATGCTTACGAGTCGTGGTATTAAAGTGATAGAATACAATGCGCGTTTTGGTGATCCAGAAGTAATGAACGTGCTACCCATCATGAAAAACGATCTGCTTGATGTTTGTCTCGCTATCGTGCGCGGCAACTTAGACGAAATAATAATCGAATTCGATAGGAAGGCAACAGTATGCAAGTACATTGTACCAAAAGGGTATCCGCAGGGCGGAGTAAGCGGTGAGCCAGTAGACCTGACGGATGTACCGGAGGCGAGCGAACGTTTGAGGGTATTCTATGCGGCTGTGGATACCGATCAAAGTGGACAAACCTGCTTGACGGGCTCACGAGCGTTGGCGTTCGTCGGGATTGGCGACAGCCTCGCCGAGGCTGAATGGCTCGCCGAGCACGCGGCGAAGAGAGTTCGAGGACCGGTGTTCCATCGGGAGGATATTGGAACTGGAGATCTGATAGAGAAAAGGACCCGCCATATGCGGGAGCTGAGGGCGCCGGGCAGGGGATACGAGCCGGAAGTCATCCGTGCAGTTTGATTTTTCTGGATTTGCGGAAGATCCGCGGTGGGCCAAGGGGGTAAGGCATCGTGGAAGAGATTCCCTACGTCTTTTATATCGACAACGCGCCATCCACGGCAAGCTACCATAAAAGGGCCTGCGACGTCATCGCGCAATGAAATTTGTTCCACTCATCTATCGAAGGATTAGACTGACGACCCGGGCGAGCAGTGTAGACAGAGAAATTCGGGAGGACTTCTACAAATCAAAGATAGTAGTCGTACTACTTGGAATCGGTGATGATTGGCTAGACATCAGGGACAATTGGGTATTTCCGGAGTTGGCATACGCCGCGTCTGCAGGAATGCGGATCCTTGCATACGTGACCGAAGAGGTGCGACAGACCGAGGTCGACAGTCTTGGGCTGCCGGTGAGCTGCGGAACTGTCGCCGACGAAGCTAGCTTCGCTAAGCTGCTCGCTGAGGATCTGAGAGGATATACCGCCGTGGAGCATGCTTAGTGCAGTTGGTCAGATTGCTCGCGAGAGCTGTGGCTCGTCGTCTAGCCTTTCAATCTCGTCGCCTCCGGTAGATCCCCACTAACGAAGTGCGGATTAGGGCCCTTATGCTTGACACTGTCCTGCGCAACTTCTAGTGTTCGCTATCCTGGAATCATCAGCATCAACCAGCCCGCCCGGCATGGCCGCGGCGGGTTTTGCGTTTGCGGAGTCGCCGTTGCCCTCGAAGCCGCCCCTGCATCGACCGCCGGGAACCCGGAGCGCGGCGGAGGTGAAGCGGGAGCTGGACCGGCAGCGCCCGAGCGCGGCGCGCCGGGGCTATGGTCCCCGCTGGCGCCGGGCCCGGGCCGCCTTTCTGGCGGAGCACCCGCTGTGTGCCGCCTGCCAGGCCCTGGGGCGCGTGGTGCCGGCGACCGTGGTCGACCACGTGGTGCCGCACCGGGGCGACCAGAGGCTGTTCTGGGATCAGAGCAACTGGGCGCCCGCCTGCAAGCGCTGCCACGACGCCAAGACCGCGCGCGAGGGCCGCTGGGGCTGACACCCGACCCCGGGGGGGAGGTCTGTAGCTTAGGCGGTCGCCTCCAGGGACCGGTGGGGCGGTCTTTCGTGTGTGGCCGCGAAATTGGGCAGGGGGGTATCCGGGCGCTCTGCGGCGGAATCCCTGGATTCCTGCCCGCAAGAGCACGTCAATTCGTGGCCTTTGTGAGGGTTTGACGATGGACGATCTGCAGATCGCCTGGCGGCCGCTGGGCGAGCTGGTTCCCTATGCGCGCAATCCGCGCACGCACTCCGACGCGCAGGTGGCGCAGATCGCAGCGTCGATCCGTGAGTTCGGGTGGACGAATCCCGTGCTGGTGGACGGCGCGAACGGCATCATCGCCGGGCATGGTCGGGTGCTGGCGGCAAGAAAGCTCAAGCTGGAGCACGTGCCGGTGATCGAGCTCGCGCACATGAGCGAGGCGCAGAGGCGGGCCTATGTGCTGGCCGACAACCAGCTGGCGCTCAACGCCGGCTGGGACGAGGCGCTGCTGCGGCTCGAGCTGGCCGACCTTTCCGAACTCGGCTTCGACCTCGGGCTGATCGGCTTCGGCGACGGCGAACTGGAGCGGCTGCTCTCGGGCGAGGGCAAGGTCGGCCTGACCGACGACGACGACGCGCCGGAGTTGCCGGAGCAGGCGGTCACCAGGCCGGGCGATCTGTGGGACCTGGGCGAGCACCGCATACTGTGCGGCGATGCCACGGTGCTGACCGATGTCGAGCGCCTGCTCGGTGGCCAGCTCGCCGACATGACGTTCACCGATCCGCCGTACAACGTGGACTATGCAAACTCGGCCAAGGACAAGCTGCGGGGCAAGCACCGGCCGATCCTGAATGATGATCTCGGCTCCGGGTTTGAGGCGTTCCTGTACGATGCCTGCGTCAACATCCTGAGAGTGACCAAGGGCGCGGTCTACGTCTGCATGAGCAGCTCGGAGCTGCATACTCTGCAGCGCGCCTTCGCGGCCGCCGGCGGCAAGTGGTCGACGTTCGTGATCTGGGCCAAGAACACGTTCAGTTTGGGTCGTGCCGACTATCAGCGCCAGTACGAGCCGATCCTCTACGGCTGGAAGGAGGGCAGCGATCACTACTGGTGCGGCGCGCGCGACCAGGGTGACGTCTGGTTCTTCGACAAGCCGTACAGGAACGACCTGCATCCAACCATGAAGCCGGTCGCGCTGGTCGAGCGGGCGATCCGCAACTCGAGCAAGAGCCGGGACATCGTGTTGGACCCGTTCGGAGGGTCCGGCTCGACCCTGATCGCCTGCGAGAAAGCCGGACGACAGGCGCGGCTGATCGAGCTGGATCCGAAGTACGTCGACACGATCATCCTGCGTTGGCAGGATTTTAGCGGCGGCATCGCGACCCTGGAGGGCGACGGCCGGAGGTTTGAAGAGATCGCCGCCGGGCGCGTGGCCGCGGCGGCGTAAGCTGAGTTGCAAGGGGGCGAGGCTAGTCGCGGCGCGGTTCCGCTGCAAACAGCTTGCCGGTCCCCGTCGCCGCATTCTCACGCTCCAACGACGCGATCATGCGTCGGCTGGCAGACGACGGCGGTCGGCGGTCGACCCGACCGGGGGCTGAGGCGGTTTCTCGGCGGCCGGCCAAAGCCGGGCCGCAGTCTCCTCGAGGAGGGCAGCGGCCTTTCTGCGCTCGTCGGGCGACATCCGCTCGGGGTCGGCCTCGAGCTTCAGATGGGGCAGCTCGGCACGCACGTGCCCCGAGGCGTCACCAAGACTGGCGTACGAATCGACCACCCGGTGGATGGCCACCGGATGACCGATGCCGCGTATCCGCAGGGGGGCCATCTCCTCGCAGCGAATCTGGCCCTTCACGTGCGCATGAGTCTCGTAGGAGATCAGGATGCCGCCCGGCGGCGCCTCATGCTCGAGCCGTGAGGCCAGGTTCACCGCTCCACCGATGATGGTGTAGTCCATGCGGTCTTCGCTGCCGAAATTGCCGACCGTGCAATAGCCGGTGTGGATGCCGATCCGACACGCCAGTGGCCGCTCGATGCCCGCGTCGCGCCAGGCCGCGCTCAGCTCCTGAATTCGCTTCTGCATCGCGATCGCCATCTCGACGCAGGCCAGCGCGTCCGCCTCAACGCCCCGGCTCTCGGGGTCGCCGAAGAAGATCATGATCGCGTCGCCGATGTACTTGTCGATC
>Ga0299913_10001848_pt1 | contig 16174 bp, 12 predicted proteins | sample RVTome_9_FD_201360 | JGI IMG/M metagenome (GOLD analysis project Ga0299913, IMG submission 201360) | Soil microbial communities from uranium-contaminated site in the Upper Colorado River Basin, Wyoming, United States - RVT155D38 (version 2) ...
CGGCCGCGCTGAAGGACTCGGCCGGGGGAGGTGCGCCTCCCGCTCTCGTCGTGGTTCCCGACGCGCGCGAGCTGGTCGTCGGGACCCTTCCAGATGAGGACGTCGCTCGGGAGTACGAGAGGGGCTACGCGATGAGCCTGGAAGAGGCCATCGCGTTCCTGCGCAAGCAGCCTGAGCCCGAATAGTCCGTTTGGTGTCGTTTTGGGCGAAGGCAGCCTTGTTGTGGCGAGGGTCTGATGCACAATGTATGCGGTCGGACTTCCCGGAGATGGGGTGGGTACAACGAGTCAGCTGATTGAGGGGTCTCCCCTAGCCGCGGGCCGCGAGGCCGCCGCGCGCTCTGCCTGGCGCGAGGCTTACGAGCTGCTGAAACGAGCGGACGAGAGTGAGCGCTTGGCGGGCGAAGACCTGGCGATGCTTGGCGAAGCCGCCTGGTGGCTCGGGCGGATCGACGAATGCATCGCAACGCGCGAGCGCGCGTATTCGGACTTCTTGGATCGTGGCGACAACCGAACGGCAGCGATGATGGCGCTATCGCTCGCGAACGATCACTTCCAGAAGCTCGCGCATTCGATAGGTGCCGGGTGGTTCAACAAGGCCGAGCGACTCCTCGAGGATGAGCCCGACTGCGCGGAGAAGGGCATGTTGTCGACGATGCACGCGATGTCCGCGCTCACGATGGGTGACAACGAGCGCGTTCTCGCGTACGCGGACCAGACGCTGGACATCGGTCAGCGCTTCGGTGACCGCGACGTGCAGGCGTTCGGTCTGCTCCTGAAGGGGACGGCCATGCTGGGCCTCGGACGGGTAGACGAGGGTCTGGGCCTCCTCGACGAGGCGACGGTCGCCGCGGTGAGCGGAGAGCTCAAGCCTCTGTCTACGGGGATCATCTACTGCATCGCCATCTCGTCGACGGCCAGCATCGCCGACTACGGACGTGCAGGACAGTGGACCGAGGCGTCCAAACGCTGGTGCGACCGGCAGTCGATCGCCGGGTTCCCCGGCATCTGTCGCGTCCATCGTGCCGAGATCATGCGATTGCGCGGTTCTTGGGCGGACGCCGAGCAGGAGGCACGCAGGGCACTCGTCGAACTTCAGGCCTTCAATCTCGAGTACGCGGCTGAGGGTTTCTACGAGCTCGGCGAGGTCAGGCTGAGGATGGGGGACCTCGAAGGAGCCGACGAGGCCTTCCGCCAGGCGAACGAGCTCGGCCGCGAACCGCAGCCGGGCCTGGCGCTGTCGTGGTTGGCGCAGGGGCGCAACGATGCCGCCGGGAACGCGATCCGGCGAGCCCTCGAAGATCCCACTCACGACCAGCTCCAGCGCATGCGCTTGCTCCCCGGGGCGGTCGAGGTCGAGTTGGCGCTCGGGGACTTCGAGGCCGCGCACTCGGCCGTGGACGAGATGGAGAAGATCGCCGAGATCTACAACAGCACGGCCTTCACCGCCTCGGCTCTCTGCGCCCGTGGCGGTCTCGAACTCGCAGAGGGCGACCCGGGAGCGGCCATCCGTTCGCTACGACAGAGCGCTCGACTGTGGCGAGAGGCAGACCTTCCTTACGAATCGGCCCGCGCTCGGTTGATGCTCGGGCTGGCCTACCGGGCGGACGGCGACGAGGACTCTGCCGCACTGGAACTTGGGGCGGCGAAGGCGAGCTTCGAGAAGTTGGGTGCGGTCCTCGATCTGCGAAGGGCGCAGGATCTCCTCGGTAACGATGTCGCCGCCGGCGTGCCGAGGACGGCCGTGCCGGCGCAGCGCGTCACCAAGACCTTCATGTTCACCGACATCGTGGGCTCGACGAACCTGGCGGCCGCGATGGGCGAGCAGGCGTGGGGCAACGTGCTCTCGTGGCACGACGAAACGCTGCGCGAACTCTTCACCGCGCACCACGGTGAGGAGGTGAAGCAGCTCGGCGACGGGTTCTTCGTTGCCTTCGACGACGCTACCGAGGCTGTGGAGTGCGCGGTAGGGATCCAGCACGGTCTGAGCGAGCACGGCAAGAAAGCGGGGTTCGCCCCTCAGGTCCGCATCGGTCTGCACAGTTCGGAGGCCACCCGGAAAGGTCGCGATTACGAGGGGATGGCCGTGCACGAGGCCGCTCGGATCGGAGCGATCGCGGGTCCGGGCGAGATCCTGGCGTCCGAGGACGTCATCGCGGCTGCTCGCCTGCGGTGGCCCGTCGGCGACCTCCGCGCCGTCGAGCTCAAGGGCGTCTCCGAGTCCGTGAAGGTAGCGACGATCGAGTCTCTGCACAGCTGACCGGGCACACGCTTGTTCAGGTTCGTATGGTCGTGATGATCGACGACAACTCTCGCTTGTGCTCGGCCCCCGTGTAGTCGTGGGTCGGCGACGAACGCAGCAGATGCTCCTCGACCTCACCGTCGCGGCGCACGTAGACCGCCGGGTGGATGTCGCCGCTGGGGTCGGTCTCGACGGCGATCGCGATCCCGTTGCGCGGCCCCGAATCGACGAAGTGAGCGAGAGGAACGATCCCCTCGTTGGACCAGCGACCGTCTCCCGAGGAGAAGGCTGCGGCGAGGTAGGAGACCTGGTTCCATAGCTCGGGCGCGTTCGTGGCCTCGTCCAGGAGCAGGTCCGCGAGATGAGGGGCGGCGACCTCCGGCCTCGGGAGCACGATGCCGAGGTGCTTCTCGGCGATGTGACGCGCGAGGAGCCGGGCGTTGTTACGGAACCCATGAACGGCGCCGGAGGAGCCGGGTATCCCGTACTTCTTGAGACCCACGGCACCTTGCATGATCGTGCCGGAGAAGTAGATGCCGGGGACCGACGCGCTCTCCCAATAAGGCGTCTGCGCGGGAAGGCGACCTTGCATGAACGTCGCGACGCCCAGCTCGGGCAGGTCTTGCATCGGTACCTCGAAGCCGGTGGCCGCGATCACGTCGTCGACCTCGAATAACTGGTCCCCGGGAGTGGTGGTTCCCTTGACCTGCACCCGGAACCCGTTGGCGGTCCGATCTACGCGTTCGATGACAGCGTCGATCACGAAGTTCCCTCCGCCCAACACGTGATCCTCGTAGGGCTGTAGGTAGCGCGCTCTGGCTCCGGCGAGGGAGCGCGTCAGGACCGAGAGATGTGCGGGCCGCGGCGACGCGATGAAGAGTTGGCGCGCCCACGGCAGAAGCCCGTCGGCCAACTCGAAGCCGGAGTTGCGCTTGCCGATGATGAAGACGTTGCGACCCGCGTACTCCTTCGGCTCGCGTGTTTCGACGTAGTGAGGGACCTGGTCGAGGCCGGGGATGGACGGTTTCCACGGCTGCGCCATACCGACCGCGAAGATGGCCACGCGACACCGGTACTCACCATCGCTCGTGGTGAGGACGAATCCATCGTCGGTCCGTTCGGTCGACTCCCAGGTGCACGAGTACCGCGCTCGAACACCGGTGCGCTCCGCGAACGCCACTATGCCCGCCTCCATCTCGGCGCGCGACGGGAAGTACGAGGTGCCGTCCATCGCCTCGGGAACGAGGGCCTGGTGCTCACGGTCCTCCGCCAGCAGGCTGTTCCAGTCATAGCGCTGGTAGGCGCGGGATCCGCGTTCGGACGGCGAGTACGGCTTGCTCCAGCTGATCAGCCTCTGGAAGATCGGGAAATGGCGGAACATACCCCCCGGACGGTCGTCGCTAGACAGGAGCGCGTGCTCGACACCCAGTCGCGTCAGGCAATAGCTCGTCTGCAACGCGCCTGGTCCTGAACCGACGACGACCACTGGATAGGTGCCGGGAGGATGCGGTCGCTCCGTCGTGCGCGCAGCCGGTTCGCTCATGTCCCGCCGATCGGCGCGGTGGCTGCCCGAGTCACGCTCGCCATCGGTTCGCCGTGCGGAGCCGGCGAAGCTCTGCCTGGAGCATCCTCAGACTCACCCACGGAAGGGACACCAGCCATCCCTCCAACTCCGTCCTCGGGAGGACGAGACAGCGGAGAGGGGTGAGGGCAACGATGTCGGCCACGGGGGGTTCGTCCAGGAGGATCGAGAGCTCACCGAAGAAGTCTCCACGGGAGAGCTTGGCCCTCCGCTCGCCGTCGATGTTGGCCGAGGCCTCGCCCTCGAGGATCACGTAGAAGCCGGTCCCGGAGAATCCCTGCCGGATTATCCGCTGGCCCTCGCTGAACCACTCCTCTTCGAAGGTGTGAGCCGTCGACTCGAGCTCCGGCCTCGACAGGTCCGAGAAGAGCGCGAACGATGCAAGGGTGTCGACCACTTCCTCGGCGTTCAACCAACCTCCCTCTCTGCCCGGCCTTGCTGAATGGTAGCCACGGTGGGGGAGCGTGGCCAGCCGCTTCCATGCAAAGAGTTGGGTGTGGTCGAATGGCGCCGTGCAAGATTCCCAGGATCCCGACCGGATCGACAAGCTGCGATCGATCCCGCTCTTCGCGGAACTCTCCGACGACGCGCTGCGACTCGTCCTCGATCATGCGACCGAGTTCGAGACGGAGCCGGGTCACACGTTGGTGCAACCGAATCAGGCCGGGGCGGGACTGTTCGTCATCGAGGAGGGAACGGTCGAGGTCGTCCTCCCCAACCGCCGCGTGGAACTGGGGCCGGGGGAGTTCTTCGGAGAGCTGGCGCTCCTCGCCGAGGACGCCGTGCACACGGCGCGCGTCCGGGCGGCGTCGAACCTGAAGTGCCTTGCACTTGCCCGCGACAGATTCGATGGACTGCTCGCATCTGAGCCGTCGATCGCAGTGTCGATGCTGAGGGTCCTGGCTCGACGCTTGGCGGCCGACGCCGCTTCAGCCAAGAACTGAAGAAGGCCTCCCGGGGGAGGCCTTCGTTCGATCTGTCCGCTCTGGTTTCTAGCGCCGTTCCGCTTTCGCTACGGCCTTCAGCGCGTTGACCTGGCCGAAGCCGAACGAGGTGTCGAAGCCGCGGTCGCCGTAGTCCCAGGCGGTCGAGATGAGGATCTTCTCGACCTGTGCGGGCGTGAGCTTCGGATTCGCATCGAGCATCAGCGCGACGATCCCGGACACGTGGGGCGTCGCCATCGACGTACCGGACAGTCCGACGTAGTAGACGTTGTTCGTACCGCCGCCGGGGGCCGCGTGCGATCCGAGCGGTGCGAATACGGAGGCGGCAACCGCCGAATAGATGTTGTCGCCGGGGGCCGCGATGTCGACCTGGGGCCCGCGGCTGGAGAAGCCGGCGATCTGCTTCTCGCCACAGGAGTCAACGCTCTTGCAGGAGGCGGCGACCGTGATCACCTCTTCGAGGCTGTTCGGGCCCTGCGCCACGGTGTTCTTGTCGGGGCCGTCGTTACCGGCTGCGAAGACGTTGATCAATCCCTTGCGGGCCGCGGCCTGCACGATCAGCGAGATCGGCTCGACCTCGGAGTCGACCTCGAACGTCGACCACGAGTTATTGATGACTCGGATCCCGCCCGGGTAGACCTTGTCGTTCCGGTGCTCGATCGCGTACTCGTAGGCGACGAGCGCGTTCATCTCCCAACCGATGTCACAGGGCACCTCGCAGGTGACGCCCTGGTGGGCGTCGGCGATCTTGAAGTTGGCGATGCTGGCACCCGGCGCGACGCCGCTCATGTCGGCGTCACCTTCGGCCGCCGCACCGGTCCCCGCAACGATGCCGGCGACATGCGTTCCGTGACCGTACGAGTCGATGGGGTTCCCGGTTGCTTCGGCAACCTGGTCCGAGTAGACGCCGTCGTTGATCATGTCGAAGAACCAGGCGGGCTCGAAGTTCACGTGCTTGACGACACGGTCGGTGAGGTCGGGGTGGTTCGAGTCGACTCCCGTGTCGATCACGGCGACCGTGATGCCCTTGCCGTTGTACTTGCTATCGACGCCTTTGCCGGCGCGGACCCGATCGACGAGGGTGTCCTTCTTCGCCGCGTAGTTGTCGAACGTGATCGGGGAGTCGGCATCGACGTAATGGACGTCCGACCAGCGTGCTATCGCCTTGTATGAGGCCAGCGGCCCCATGACGCCGACCGCGTCGATCGTGTCGAGCCGAACCGCGTGCGTGATCCCCGCGCGCGCGAGGCGCCGGATCGTCGCGCGGGTTACATCGTGATCGAAGCCCACTATGGCTCGTCCCGAGCCGTGGTCGGCGAGGATCTCGGGGTCGAGCTTGGGGGGTAGCGACAGGGTGGCGGTGGCATGACTGCCGGCCAGCGGAGCCGCACCGAGTGCCGCGACCACCGCGGTGGCCAGAAGCATCTTCAGTGGCTTGCGCATCGTTGTCGTTCCTCCTACGGACGGATCGTTGTTGTGGTCTGTAGGTACGACGCGGGCCGGTGCGGCCCTGCGGTGACCGGCATCGACCAAGGAAATGGCCGGTCGGCCACGCCCTAAATGGGCCACCCTGGGCCCCTTTGGGTGTTTCTCCGGCGGCCCTGATCGGCATCGTTTGCCTTGCTGTGCGACCCATCAGTTGAGCTGATGAGGTCCCCAGCCTTCCCTCCTCTTCCAGGGGAGGTGTGTGATCCCAGCAGACGGGGCAGAAGGAGTTCCTAGGGCTGACCACGAACCGTGGCCAAGACAGGACTCCGCGTAGGCGGACCCAGAGGAAGGGATGGTGGGATGAGGGATCTCGCTCTGGCTCGGGCGCTGTCGGGTGACCCGGCCGAGGAAACCAAGAGCCCTTGGTTGCGAGCGATCCTGCTCGTTGCCTTGATAGCTCTCCTTACCTTCGCCATGGCGGCGTTGCGTCCGTCGTCCGCGCTGGCGACCGATGACGATGCCTACTCGTCGTCGCGCACGGACGAAGACGACGACGATGGCGACGACGACGGTGACGAGGGTAGTGGGGACGGAGATTCGGGAAGCGGAACCAGCAACGCGGTAGCGGGCACTGGTGACGCCGGCACGAGCGGCGGCGGCAACACTGCTACCGGCGGTGCCCAGCCGTCGGCCGACGGGGCTCACACGGGAGATGCGACCGGCGCGAAGTCCGGCGGATCCGACTCAGGCGATTCTGGTGACGTGGCCGGCGCCGCCACCGCCAAGAGTGGCGCTTCCGCTGACTCGGGTGACAGTGGCGCTTCGGGCGACACCGCAAAGAGTGGCGCGTCGGGCGACACCGCAAAGAGCGGCTCTTCGGGCGACACCGCGGGAGGGACATCCATCACCGACGGGACCGGCGGAACCGGAGTGACCGGCGACACCGAAACGATCACCGACGGGACCGGCGAGACCGGAGTGACCGGCGACACCGAAACGATCACCGACGGGACCGGCGAGACCGGAGTTACGGGTGACACCGCGACGGGTACCGACGGGACCGGCAACACCGGCCCCACGGGCGAGACCGCGGACGACGCCACCGTTGATGGAGAGTTGACGGACGGGCAGACGAACGACGAGGTGCTGGGCATCGTGATCAATCGCGGAGCGGCCGGAGGTAACGACGGCGCTGACGTGCTGGGTGCCGGGATCTCTGCGGCCCCCGAGGCCGCCGCTGCACCCGAGACCGACGCGGCCACGCTCCCCTTCACCGGAGCTGAGCTGGCGGGCTTCCTGCTCTCCGGCGCCGGCTTGATCGGGACGGGAACCTATCTGGCGAGGCGCCGCAAGGCCTAGGACGTTTTCGGTGTCTAGGAAGGGGCCTCAGGGCCCCTTCCTACGCGTTGCTAGCTCATGCGCGGACGAAGTCGTCCGAGCCTGTGCTTGGTTGGCAGGGCGGCCAGCACCGGCTCCAAACGCTCTGCGACCTCCAGCGCCGTGGGTCTCTCAGTCGGGTCGTAGGACAAGCACGCCGCGAGCGTGTCCGCAACTAGCGGTGGGACCCCTTTGGGCAATGGAGGCACGTCGCGGTGCAGTTGAGGGAAACGCGCCCCAACGTCGTTCTTGTCGTGATCCTTCGGACGCTCCCACGCACGCTTTCCTGCAGCTGCATGGAAGAGGGTCGCGCCGATGCCCCACACGTCGGCAGGAGGACCGATCGTGTGCTCCTTGTTCGGCAGACATTGCTCCGGCGCCATGTAGAGGTCGGTTCCCACGGTTCCCTTGAGCCTCTCTGCGGCACTGAAACTTCGCGCAACGCTCAGGTCGATCAGTTTGGGGGGGATGCCGATGACGATGTTGCGAGGCTTGATGTCCAGATGGACCAGCTTCTCCTGCGAGAGGTAATGAGCCGCGGAACAGAGATTGATGGCGAGCGGGATCAGTTGCTCGAGAGGTAGTGCGCCGTGCCGCCGGATCAGGCGCGCCAGGTGGGGACCTTCGAGGTGCTCCATGAGGACGTGCGGGCGGGGACCGTGTAACTCACTCCCGAAACCGCGCACGATCACCGGATGCTGAAGCCGATGCAACGCCTCGGCCTCGCGCGCGAGAGCCTTGAGCGATCGTTCGTTCTCCACGAGGTGCGGACGTAGCAGCTTCGCGACGACGAGGAAGGCCATCCGATCGTCCCACGAGAGGTAGGCCTCGTAGGAGCTGCCCCCACCCAAGCGTTTGAGCGCGTAACGCCCGGGGACGATCTCATCGCCCTCCTCGAGCTCCCATGACTTGCTCTCGGGGGCCTCGTCCTCGAAAGGCGTCTCTTCGATCTGGGCGTTCACTCTTCGACCGACGCGAACGCGTCGAGCCACCCGATCGTGTACTCCACGATCTTCAGGAAGTCGTCGACGCGGCAGTTCTCGTTCGGCGCGTGGATGTTCGAGTCCGGACGACACACCCCCGCGGGTGACACGGTCGGGATGCCGAGCATCGAGGCGATCGGGTACATCGGCCCGGTGCCGATCATCATCGGCTGTAGCGAGGGAGGTTGTTCGAACACCTTCGCGGCCGCCTCGATCGACGCCCTGGCTACCGTCGAGCTGCCGCTCGATCTGACGGGGATCTCGTTGGAATAGCGCTTTATGTCGATGTCGGCGAAGCCGCGCGCGTCTAGATGGCGACGCAGCTTGGCGACGACGTCGTCAGGATCCTGGTTGGGGACCAGGCGCATGTCGATCTTCGCCATCACCTCCTTGGGGAGCACCGTCTTGCTCGTGTTCGGTTCGGTGAACCCGGCCAGCAGCCCGGCGATGTTGCACGTCGGTTCGAACATGTAGCGACGTACGAGGTCGAGACCGGTGGCACCTCCGACGAAGGTTCCGATACCGAGCCGCTTGCGCTCCGCCTCCTCCTCGAACGGGATGCTCGCCAGGAGGCGTTCGTCTTCTTCCGTCGGTGCCACGACGTCGTCGTAGAAGCCGTCGATCAGGACCTTGCCGTCGGGCGAGCGGAGTGTGCTCAGAGCCTCGACCATGTGCCACACGGGACTCGGCGCGATCACTGCAAGCGACGAGTGTTGATCGTCTGCCAGGCCCCTGTAGGTGAGCTCGACGTAGGCGAGACCCTTGGCGCCGAACACGAACTCGGGACGGCCCAGATGGTCGATGCCCATCCCCTCCCAGATGCATCCGTCGGCCTGAAGGTCGGACCCGTACTTCTCGATGAGCGATTCGAAGGACCTGGAGCCGGTCTCCTCCTCCCCCTCGATCAGGAACTTGACCTTCGTCGGAAGGGGGCCGTGCAACTCCTGGTAGGCCTCGATGCCTGCGAGCCGCGCGACCAGGTCGCCCTTGTTGTCTGCCGCGCCGCGGGCGAAGAAGACGCCGTCGCGGATTTCGGGCTCGAACGGTTGGGAGTCCCACAGGTCGATGGGGTCGACGGGTTGCACGTCGTAGTGGTCGTAGACGAGCAAAGTGCGATCTCCGGAGCCAAGCTCGGCGAGGAGCACGTCGGGAGCGCCTTCGATCGTGAGGCGGCGTGTCGAGGCGCCGAGGGCCTGGAGCTTGTCCTCGACCCAGGACGCCATCTTCGCGAGGGCCTCCGGTTGGGTAGCAACCGAGGGGATGGAGCACGCTTCCGTGAGCCATCCGAGGTAGCGATCCGCTCGTTCCTGCACGAAGTCGCGGGCCGCACCGTTCGATGGCATGGAGGCCAGGCTAGCCGAGCATGCCCAGGGCCGAGCAAAGTCCGAGCCCCCTTCTTTTCGCGATAAGCGTTGTCTAACAACCGTTCTCGCGCAAAGAAGGCCCTCGTCGGATCTGCTGGAGCGGGAGAGGGGAATCGGACCCCCGTCATCAGATTGGAAATCTGAGGCTCTGCCATTGAGCTACTCCCGCAGGACGTCGAAGGATAATTGTCGGGGCGGGCGGATTCGAACCGCCGACCTCAGCGTCCCAAACGCTGCGCGCTAACCAAGCTGCGCTACGCCCCGAAGCTCCCGAACCGGGCGAACCGGCCCGGCCCCCATTCTCCCGCGCCCATCAGACCTTCGGCCGAGACCTCATCCGATCTCGCCATCACGGCGACCGATCGCTGCGACGTCCACGAGGCTGGCCCAATCGTCGCCAGCCCTTCGACCCATCGGCCAAAGCACGCCCTGGGGGATCTGTGGCAACCTCGTCGAGCGGCAACGAAGCCGAGGGGTTACGCTCCGCAGTCACTATAAGTACACTGTAAGCAGGCCAGGCGAAACAGATCACAGGGGAGTGAGAGCTAGGGCGGGAATCAGACTGGGAGTCACGAGCCGTCATCCCCACTTTCGTCCGCCTAGCGCGGTTCGTGGCTCCCAACCTGACGCTCGCTAGCTCGGCAGAGACGCCACGAGTCGTACCTAACTGATTCGCCCCGGCCCTCTCCTTCCCTTTACGCCGGAAGCGTCGTACCCCGCCGCTAGGATTCGCCTCACATGGCGACCGCCACCCTGCAAACCACCTCCGAGGTCCTCGAGAAGGATCGCGTCAAGCTCCGGGTCGAGGTTCCCGAGGCCCGGCTCGCGCCGGCGATCGACGCCGCCTACCGCCGCTGGGCGAACGACATCAAGATGCCCGGCTTCCGCAAGGGCAAGGTCCCTCGCCAACTGATCGACGCGCGCGTAGGCAAGGACGTGGTGCGTGAGGAGGCCCTCCGCGACGCGCTGCCCGACCTCTATATAGAGGCCTTGCGCTCCGAGGACATGGAGGCGATCGCCCCTCCCGACGTCGAGGTCGTGCGCTTCGAAGAGGGCGAGGCGATCATCTTCGAGGCGACCGTCGACATCCGGCCCGAGATCCCGCTTCCCGACCTGGCCTCGGTGCAGGTCGACGCCCCGCCCTCGGACGTCACCGACGACGACGTGAACGAGCAGCTCGAGCGACTACGCGACCGCTTCGCCGAGCTCGAGCCCATCGGGCGCGAGGCGCGCCGCGGCGACTTCGTCCTGATCGACCTGAAGGGCTACCAGCACGACCAACCCGTCGAGGGCGCCAGCGCACCCGACTATCTCTTCGAGGTCGGTTCGCAGAGCGGCCCGCCCAAGCTGGACGCCGAGCTCGAGGGGGCCCGGCCCGGTGCGATCTTGAAGTTCACCGACAACGTCCACATCCACCACGGCGACGAGGACGAGCACGATCACGACCACACCAGCACCGAGGAGATCTCGTTCACGGTCTTGGTCAAAGAGGTCAAGGCGAAGAAGCTCGCCGAGCTGAACGACGAGTTCGCCAAGACGGTGGGCGAGTTCGAGACCCTGGACGCCCTCAAGGATGATCTGCGCGAGCGCCTCGTCGAGGTCAAGCGCAACATGGCCGAGCAGGAGTTGCGAGGGCGAGTCCTCGAGGCTCTCGTCGACGACTCCTCGTTCGAACCTCCCGACAAGCTCGTTGACGGCGAGTTCGAGCACCGGATGCAACATCTCGAGACCGACCTGACGCGCGCCGGGATGACGCTCGATTCCTACGCGGGCCAGATCAACTCGACCGAGCTCGAGATCCGCCGCGATATGCGCATCCAGGCTCAGCGCGCGGTCAAGGCCGAGCTGTTGCTCGAGGAGATCGCCCGGGATCAGGACCTCAACGTCACCGATGAGGACATCGGCCGAGAGGTCGCCCTGGCGGCGGCCCAGGCCGGCCGAGACCCCGGCGAGGTGGCCCAGAACCTGGTCGATTCGGGCCGCGTCTCGGCGGTTGCCGCCGACGTCCTTCGGCGCAAAGCCCTTGACTACGTGGTCCGCTCCGTCAATGTCACTGGTACAGGTACCGATGGGGGATAGTGGTGGCGCACACGTCCCGACTGGAGGCTTCACAGGCATGGATCTGAACAACGCCCCACGCAATTACCTCGTGCCGATGGTCGTCGAGCAGACGAGCCGCGGCGAGCGCGCCTTCGACATCTACTCGCGCCTCCTCAAGGAGCGCATCGTGTTCCTCGGTACCCCGGTCGACGATCAGGTCGCGAACCTCATCGTTGCTCAGTTGCTACATCTGGAATCAGAGGACCCGGACAAGGACATCAACCTCTACATCAACTCGCCGGGGGGGATGGTCTACGCGGGCATGGCGATCTACGACACGATGCAGTACATCAAGCCCGACGTGTCGACGATCTGCGTCGGCATGGCCATGTCGATGGGCGCGATCCTGCTGCTCGGAGGGGCCAAGGGCAAGCGCTATGCGCTGCCGAACTCCAAGATCATGATCCACCAGGGGTCCGCAGGTTTCTCGGGTACCCCGGCGGACATCGAGATCCACGCCAAAGAGGTGCTGTCGCTCCGCAAGAGGATGGCCGAGATCATCGCCGACCACACCGGCCAGGACTTCGAGCAGGTCGAGAAGGACATCGACAGGGACCGCTTCATGACGGCAGACGAGGCGAGGACCTACGGTATCGTCGACGACGTCATCAGCAGCCGCGAACTCGTAGAGGCACGCGGGGGAGACGGCCAGCTGCTGCCGGGTGAGCCGGGGCGGATCGCTCGGGAGGTCGAAGGATCTCCCGCCGAGAAGCCCGAGGCTTAAGGGGGTTTTTGGGGCATGCCGAAGTTCGGTGACGGCGGCGACCTGTTGAAGTGCTCGTTCTGCGGCAAGTCGCAGAAGCAGGTCAAGAAGCTCATCGCCGGACCCGGCGTCTACATCTGCGACGAGTGCATCGACCTCTGCAACGAGATCATCGAGGAAGAGCTCGCCGAGACCCCCGAACTCAAGCTCGAGGACCTCCCCAAGCCGAGGGAGATCTACGAGTTCCTGAACGACTACATCGTCGGACAGGAACAGGCCAAGAAGGTCCTCTCGGTCGCGGTCTACAACCACTACAAGCGCATCCAGGTCGGTGCCAAGACCGACGGCGACGTCGAGCTGGCGAAGTCCAACATCGTCCTGCTCGGCCCAACCGGCTGTGGCAAGACCTTGCTCGCTCAGACCTTGGCACGCATGCTCAACGTTCCGTTCGCGATCGCCGACGCGACCGCATTGACAGAGGCCGGCTACGTCGGCGAGGACGTCGAGAACATCCTGCTGAAGCTGATCCAGGCCGCGGACTACGACGTCAAGCGGGCCGAGACCGGCATCATCTACATCGACGAGGTCGACAAGATCGCACGCAAGTCCGAGAACCCGTCGATCACACGCGACGTGTCCGGTGAGGGCGTCCAACAGGCACTGCTGAAGATCCTCGAGGGCACCACCGCGAGCGTCCCGCCGCAGGGTGGCCGCAAGCACCCGCACCAGGAGTTCATCCAGATCGATACCACCAACGTGCTGTTCATCTGTGGCGGTGCCTTCGCCGGCCTCGAGAAGATCATCGAGGGCCGCATCGGGCGCAAGGGCGTCGGTTTCGGCGCCGACGTGCGCAAGATGGAGGAGAAGGACCTCGGCTCGATCCTCGAGCACGTGCTGCCGGAAGACCTCCTGCGTTACGGGCTGATCCCCGAGTTCATCGGCCGCCTTCCCGTCATCACCCACGTGCACAACCTCGACAAGGACGCGCTGATCCAGATCCTCACCGAACCCAAGAACGCGCTGATCAAGCAGTACAAGAGGTTCTTCGAGTTCGACGGAGTCGAGCTGGACTTCACATCCGACGCGCTCGAGGCGGTGGCGGAACAGACCATGCTGCGCGGCACCGGAGCGCGCGGCCTCCGAGCGATCCTCGAAGAGGTCCTGCTCAACGTCATGTACGACCTGCCGTCCCGCGAGGACGTCGGCACGTGCGTGATCACCCGCGAGGTAGTGCTCGAGAAGGTCAACCCGACCCTAGTCCCCCGCACCAAGAAGTCCTCTGAGGAGGGACCCGAGCGCAAAGAGCGCTCCGCTTAGGCACGTTTTCTGCTAACTCAGCTACGCACCAGGGCTACTTTTTCGCGCCGAAACGTCTCCTAAGGGTAGGAACGCGTCGTGAACAAATGGGTGGTGTCCACACTTCTCGTTGTCGCGCTGCTCATCGCGGCGGCGGGCCTCTACATGATCACGCGTTTCGAAGGCCCTCCGATCGACACCACCGCGGCCCTCGTCCCCGCCGAGGCGACGGCTTATGCGAGTTTCTTCGTCGACCCTTCTAGCGATCAGAAGAAACTTCTCCGCGACACGGTTGAAGGAGCCCGGGAGGGCCTCGACGCCGCGTCGCTGATCGAGGACGTTCTCGACCGGGTCACGCGCCCGTTCGGCTTGCCCTACGAGGACGTAGCGCCATGGATAGACCGTCAGATGGCCTTGTTCGTTCTCCCCCAGCGCGGTGAGGGGGTCATCGTCGAGATCGCCGACAAGGACGCGGCTCGCCGCGCGCTGCGAGGGGTGGGCGGCCAGATCTTCGGAGATCACGCGGTGTTCGGCGATGCCGAGGCGGTGAGAGCGGTGGGCGAGGTGGCCGCGGCGGGGCCCGAGGGGTCAATCGAAGGCTCAGACTCGTTCCTCTACCCGCAAGCGATCCGTGACGCGCCGCGCGATCGCCTCGCCGTCGCGTACGCCACGGGTGGGGACCTGACTTCGCGAGGTGTCGATCTTCCCGACGGTCTGAACGCGGCCGAGCTGCCGCTAGGGATCAGTCAGGGCAACGCGATCACCCTGCGCGCGAGCGAGGAAGGACTCGTCTTCGACGGACGGTCGTACTCGGACGGAGCGATCCTTCTGGCCCCGTCACGTCAGATGGACCTGGCAGACGCAGCCGGTGACGCGTGGCTCGCCGCCGAGATACCGAACCTGAGCGCCGCCGTCGAGGCGCTGGATCTCGAGCTCCGGCAAGCCGCACGCGCTACTGGAGCACCGTCGAGCGAGATCCCCCGCTTCGACGGCATCGAGGGAACGGATCGTGCGCTGTTCTGGGTTGCGGGGCGGGGCATCGCCGACCTGTCGGTCGGCCTGGTAGCCAACACCGACAGTGAGAAGGACTCCGCGCGGCTCGCGCGGTCGCTCGCGTCTCTTCCCGGCCTACCACCGCGACTGGAGTTCGACGGGCGCCGCATCTCCGCCGCTTTCGGCGACAACTCCTCCGGTCGCACGCTGTCCGACGAGTCGCGCTTCATCGAGGCGCGCGCGTGGCTGGACGGACTCGAACCGATTGGTTTCCTGGACCTGAAAAAGGCCGGGACCTTCCCCGCAACGCTTGCGCTGCTTGTTGGAACGCAGGCCGGACGGACCGCCGGATACGAGCTGCCGGGGTGGTTGAGCGAGGTCGACCGGATCGTGGTGGGGTTGGACGGCGAGGCCGGGCCTACCCACTGGCGCCTCGTGGTGTCACTTCGGCGATAAGCGAGTGCGCGCCAGGTTGCTTAAGAAGCAACGAGACGCGCACTCACTGGCGCCTCGGTGTCACTTCGGGATAGGCGAGTGCGCGCCAGGTTGCTTAAGAAGCAACGAGACGCGCACTCACTGGCGCCTCGGTGTCACTTCGGGATAGGCGAGTGCGCGCCAGGTTGCTTAAGAAGCAACGAGACGCGCACTCAACCGATCGGTGCGTTAGTGGGCTCTCTTCCTCTTGACGACCTCGCAGGACTTCAACACGTCCCTCTTCGAGTACTTGAAGCAGGTGTCTTTGCCGGCGCCGCCGTTGATGACCTCACGTCCGGTAGCGGCAGCCGCGCCGGACGCCCGCAAGGCACTCGTGCCTCCGCCGTCCAGGACGTCGTTGCCCCCACCGCCCTTGAGGGTGTCGGTGCCGCCGCCGCCCTTCAACTTGTCCCTGCCTCCACGACCGAGCAGGGTGTCGTTGCCGTCGCCGCCGGCGGTCGTGTCGGAGCCAGAACCACCGTCCACTAGGTCACCGCCGGCCCCGCCGTTCAGGTTGTCGTTGCCCGATCCTCCGTAGATCGAGTCGTTCCCGCCACCGCCCAAGTAGGTGTCGTTGCCGCCGAGCAGGTACGCGATGTCGTCGCCGCTCGTTCCGTCGAAGTCATCGTCGGACTCGGAGCCGAAAACAGGCGGGGTTCCCTGCGCAACCGGAGTCACCTGCGGAGCAT
>Ga0299913_10001849_pt1 | contig 16173 bp, 18 predicted proteins | sample RVTome_9_FD_201360 | JGI IMG/M metagenome (GOLD analysis project Ga0299913, IMG submission 201360) | Soil microbial communities from uranium-contaminated site in the Upper Colorado River Basin, Wyoming, United States - RVT155D38 (version 2) ...
GCTCGCGTGCTGGCGGCGCCGTCTGGGTGTTGCGAGGGGCGACGTCACGGACGTTCCGGAGCCGTTCACGCTCGAGCTCCGCGGTCGGCGCGACGCCGCGGTCGGCTGGTGGCGCGAGCACGGCTGTCCGTACGACGCGGCCTTCGTCCTGGCGTGGGCTGATGACGAAGCGTCGCTCCAGAGATCGCACGAGGAGCTGCTCGCCCTCGGGGCACGTGGGGCAGCGGCGCTACCGGCGCGGCGGCTCCGAGAGCGAGGCGTGCGCGGCGTTGCTCGCGGACCGCGTCCGAGCACGCGGAGCAATCCTGCGCACCTGACCGCTCGCGAGCTCGAGGTACTACGGCACGTTGCCACCGGGCTACGCAACGCAGACATCGCGGAGCGGCTCGTCGTCTCGCGGCGGACCGTCGACCATCACGTGTCGGCGATCCTGCGCAAGCTCGGCGTCCGCACGCGCCTCGAAGCCGCGGCCGAAGCGCGGAGGCTCGAGCTGCTCCAAGATCGGTAGCTCGGCCGGCCAATCTAGGCAATCCCGCCGATTTCGCGGAGCCGCGCCGTCCCTACCGTCGATCGGGTCATCCGAATCGAAGGAGGGCCATGGACACCTACGTCATCCTCCGCCGGAACGGCTGGAACACGGCGGACGACCTCCGGGAGGCGGCGGCCCGCTCGACCGCGGAGGGCGAGCGCATGCCCGACGACGTGACGTGGATCCGCAGCTACGTCCTCGCGGAGACCGACGGCACTGTCGGCACCGTCTGCATCTACCAGGCGTCGAGCCCGGAGGCGATCCGCAGGCATGCCGAGCGGGCGGATCTCCCCGTCGACGAGATCGTCAAGGTCGCCGACACGGTCGTCGTGCGGCCCGATCCGGCCCCTGCTCAGGTCTGACCAACGAGGAAGGAGTCGACATGCTTCGAGTAGCACTCTTCGTCCTGCCGGCCGTCGCTGCGGCCGTGCTCGCCGGGCTCGCCTACGGCAACCCGCCCGGACGATCCGACATGGATCAGACGACAGCGGCGGGCTGGGACTGCAACCCCGAGGTCCTCATCCTCGGCTACTACCACTGCGCACCGCCCGGCAAGCCGTCGGTGCTCGACGCGGTCAGCGGGAACACGAACGCGCCGAGCATCATCCTCCGCGTCTTCCACCCCGACGAGAGCTACGCGGGAACGGAGACCCTCCGGCGAGCAGACCTCTATCAGGGTCAGGCGTGCCCGCAGGACAACCTCGTCCAGTGGGACCTGCTCGACCTTCCGGTCGACTACTACGCCTGCCACCACTTCGATACGTAGGTCGCGGTAGCCCAAACCGTGCGCGGTAGGCGCCGGCGCTAGGGGGAAGGAAGCGCCGGCGCGCTTCCGCGCACGCTGGAGTCAGCGGGCCGCAGTCGGCAGAAGCTCCTGCCCGAACGCAGCTCGCTCGACGAACTGGCCGATCCCTGGTTCGACGACGAGCTCTCCGTTCTCGACGATGACCGTCCCCCGGAGCAGCACGGCCTCCGGCGAGCCTGTCACCTCGGTCCCTTCGTAGAGGTTGTAATCCGACTTCGAGTGCTGGTTCGCGGCGGTGATCAGGTGCCGCTTCTCCGGGTCGAAGATGACGATGTCGGCGTCCGAGCCCGGCGCGATCGTGCCCTTTCGCGGGTACAGGCCGAAAAGCTTCGCCGGGTTCGTCGAGAGGAGCTCGACGAGCCGGTTCGGAGTGATCCGGCCGGTGCGGACGCCGAACTCGTGCATCATGTGCAGCCGGTTCTCGAGGCCCGGGCCGCCGTTGGGGATCTTCGAGAAGTCGTCTCGTCCCATCGTCTTCTGGCCGTCCCAGAGGAACGCGCAGTGGTCGGTCGAGACGACGGAGAGGATGTCCGAGCGGATCGCGTGCCAGAGAATCTCCTGGTGCTCCTGGGGCCGCGGCGGCGGCGTGTAGACGTACTTCGCGCCCTCGAAGTCCGGGCGCTCGAGGTGCGTGTAGTCGACGAAGAAGTACTGCGTGCACGTCTCGCCCCAGACGTCCCAGCCCTGCTCACGCGCTCGCGCGATCGGCTCGACGGCCTCGCGGCAGGACACGTGGACGACGTAGAGCGGCGCGCCGGCGATGCGCGCGAGCTGGATCGCCCGGTTCGTGGCCTCGCCCTCGAGCTCGGGCGGACGTGTAAGCGCGTGCCAGTGCGGCTCCGTGTTGCCCGCCGCGAGCGCCTGCTTGACGAGGACGTCGATGGCGTCGCCGTTCTCCGCGTGCACCATGACGAGCGCGCCCGTGTCGGCCGCGACCTCCATGGTCTTGAAGAGCGTCTCGTCGTCGACCATGAGCGCACCCTTGTAGGCCATGAAGAGCTTGTAGGAGGTGACGCCCTGCTCGCGGAGCCGCGCCAGCTCCTCCAGGGAGCCGCCTTCGTGCAGATCGGTGACCGCGATGTGGAAGCCCATGTCGATGATCTGCTTCCCGTCGCGCTTGCCGTGCCAGATCTCGAGCGCCTCCGCGAACGACTGCCCCGGTGACTGGATGCAGAAGTCGACGTGCGTCGTCGTTCCACCGAAGGCCGCTGCGGTCTGGCCCGACGTGACGTCGTCGATCGTCGTCGTCCCGCCGAACGGCATGTCGAGATGGGTGTGCGGATCGACGCAGCCCGGGAGCACGTACCGCCCGGACGCGTCGAGGACGCGATCGGCGTCGACGTCGAGCGACTCCCCCACCAGCGTTATGCGCTCGTCCTCGACGAACACGTCTCCCACGTAGTCGTCGGCCGCCGTGATGATGCGCCCGCCCTTGATCAGAACCGACACGGCACCTCCTTCGAAGCTGAGCGGGGTCGGGTCGAGCGCCCGACCCCGCCCGTTGATTCGTTACTCGCCCCCTGGCGTGACCTCCACGTCGGGCTGCTCCCAGTCCTCGCCGCGGACGTCCTCGCCGTCCTCTTCCAGCTCCGCGATCGCCGACTCCGCGATGTCCGTGCGGTACGCGTCGCTCGTCGCGGGCTTGGTGATGATCTCGTAGTCCGTCGCGATCTGGTTCGTCAGGTCGAACCCGGCCGGGTCCATGACCCCGATCCCGAGCTCGTTCGGCCAGATGAGGTCGTTGATCTCGTTCATCATCCAGCGCTGGTGCCCTTCGCCGAGCGTCGGGCCGTTCTCGAGGACGATGTCGACGCACTCGTCCGGGTTGTCGCGGCAGTAGATCCAGCCGCGGAAGCTCGCCTTCAGGAACCGCTTGGCGATGTCCTGGTTGGCGGCGTCGGCGATCCAGTCCTCGCGGACGAAGACGCCGTCCTCGAGCGCGCCGGTGCCCTGCTCCGACATGCGGAGCACGTTGAGCTCGTCGAGCGTGTACAGCTCGCCGGTGTCCGGGTTCTCGGTCTCGAGAACCTGCGCGAGCTCGTTATAAGTCATCGCCGCCGCCGCATCGACCTCACGGCTGATGAAGAGGTTCATGTCGAACGGTTGGGCGACGACCTGGACGTCCGACTGCGGGTCGAGCCCGTTCTTCGTCAGCGCCGCGAAGAGCTTGTGCTCGTTGCCGCCGAGCCAGACCCCGACCTTCTTGCCTTCGAGCGACGCGATGGAGTCGAGCCCCGTGTCCTTCCACGTCACCTCGGTCATTCCGGAGCGTGCGAAGACCTGCGCGATGTTGACGATGGCCTGTCCCTGGTCGCGCGTCGCGAGCAGGCTGTCGAGCCAGTTGATCCCGAACTCGGCCTGCCCTCCGAGCACGACCTGCTCGGGGACGATGTCCGGGCCACCGGCGCGGATCGTCACGTCGAGCCCCTCGTCCTCGTAGAAGCCCTGGTCCTCGGCGGCGTAGAAGCCGGCGAACTGCGCCTGCACGACCCACTTGCTCTGGAGGGTGACCGGAGTCAGGTCCTCAGCCGGGGTCGCCTCTCCGTCGTCGTCATCGCCGCCGCCGCAGCCCGCGAGGGCCATGGCCGCCGCGATCGCCAGCACCGGTAGGAGTGCCCACGTCCTCCTCTTGCCCACTGCGTTCCTCCTTCTTTCGCTCAACCTTACTCCCGGTGCGCGCCCCGGATGGACGGGTGCCAACTCATGGTCAGCCGCTCGACGAGAGCCACGGACCCGTAGAACGCGATGCCGAACATGCTCGCCAGCACGATCCCCGCCCAGGCCTGGTCGAACGCGAAGATCCCCACCCAACGCCTGATCTCGACCCCCAACGCGCCGGGCGCTCCACCGAAGTAGTCGCCCACGATGGCGCCGATCATGGCGAGTACGGTCGCAACCTTCAACCCGGAGAACACGTACGGCAACGAGCTCGGGAGACGCACGCGCCTGAACACCGCTATCTCGTTCGCCGCGTACGAGCGCATGAGCTCGATCGCGGACGGGCTCACCGAGGTGAGCCCGCGCATCGTGTTGACGAGCATCGGGAAGAAGCAGAGGACGGCCGCGATGACCATCTTCGACGTCATCCCGGTCACGCCGAACCAGTTGTTCGTGATGGGCGCGAAGGCGATGATCGGAACCGCCCCCGCGGCGATCGCGTACGGCATCACCGCGGCCCGGAGGAGGCGCCAGCGGGCGACGACGACCGCGGCGAGGAAGCCGAGCGAGCAGCCGATCACGAATCCCCCGAGGGCCTCGCGAAAGGTGAAGAACGCGGCGCTCCAGAGCTCGCCCCGGTCCGACCACAGCGTCTCGACGATGCTGGACGGCGCGGGCAGGAGGAAGTTCTGGATGTCGAAGCCGCGCACGGCGCCTTCCCAGATCGCGATCCCGAAGACGAAGACGGCGACGGCCGGCAGCCAGTCGTGGACGAAGCGCCGGGCGTACCTCACGGCGTCTCCTCGGCGACGACGAGCTCGCCCTCGCCCGGCGCGGTGCGATCCTCGTCGAGCCCACCCTCGCGGAGCCGGTCGCGCACCTCCGTCACGAGCTCGAAGAAGCGCGGCTCCTCGCGCGTGTCCGCGTTCCGCGGCTGCGGGAGGTCGACGTCGACGATCGCTGCGATCCGCCCGGGCCTCGGCGACATGACGACGACCCGCTTCGAGAGGAACACCGCTTCCGAGATCGAGTGCGTGACGAACACGATCGTGCTCCCGCTCGCCTCCCAGATCCGGAGGAGCTCGCCGTTCAGCCGCTCTCGGGTCATCTCGTCGAGGGCGCCGAAGGGCTCGTCCATCAGCAGCAGCGCGGGGTCGAACGAGAGCGCGCGTGCGATCGAAACCCGCTGCTGCATTCCACCCGAGAGCTGCCACGGATGGTGCTCCGCGAAGCCCTGCAGCTCGACGAGCTCGATCATCTCGCGCACTCGCTCCGCGCGCTTCGCGCGGTCCCAGCCCATCAGCTCGAGCGGCATCGCGATGTTCCTGGCGACGGTGCGCCAGTCGTAGAGAACGGCGTCTTGGAAGACGATCCCGTAGTCGCGGTCGAGTCGCGCCTGCCGTGCGCTCTTCCCGTTCACGACGATGTCGCCCGAGGTCGGCTCGACGAGGTCTCCGACGATGCGGAGTAGCGTCGACTTCCCGCACCCCGACGGCCCGATGAGAGAGACGAAAGCGCCCGGCGGCACGTCGAGGTCGATCGACTGGACCGCGGTGACACCGCCCGCGCCGAACGACTTCGTGACGTTCCGCAGCGAGACGACCGGCTGGCCCTGCGTGCTCACGCGACGTGCTCCGGCGCGCGGCGGACGATGACCCGTTCTGCGAGCAGCACGACGAGGAAGAACGTGATCCCGAGGAGCGCCGCGATCAGGTTCGTGGCCCACAGACGCGTGGGCGAAGTGATGTAGTACTGGTTGAAGTTGAGGATCGCTCCGCCGAGCCCGTCCTGGATCGAGGCCGGCAGCTCTCCGATGATCGCTCCGACGACGCTCGCGGGAGCGGCGATCTTGAGCGCGGCGAAGATGAACGGCAGCGCGGCGGGGACGCGCAGCTTCCAGAGCACGCTCCAGCTGCTCGAGGCGTACGAGCGCATGAGGTCGAGCGCCCGCGGATCCACCGACTGGAGCCCGCGCATCGTATTGATCGTGACCGGGAAGAAGGTGAGGTAGGCGGCGATGACCGCGACCGCGCCCCAGTCCTTCAGGCCGTCCGGCAGCCGCGGGTTCACCCAGACGACGACCATCGGCGCGACGGCCAGGATCGGGATCGTCTGCGAGGCGACGATGTACGGCAGGAACCCGCGCTGGAGGAGGCCCGAGTGGGCGAGCAGGACACCGAGGCCGAAGCCGACGAACGCGCCGAGGAGGAAGCCGACTGCGGCCTCCTTCGCCGTGAAAAGCGCGGCGTCCCAGAGGACATCGATGAGGAGCGGGCCGTTGCGGCGCGACGGCTCGAAGAGCTGCGCGACGATGTCGTGGATGTGCGGCATCGTCCGGTCGTTTGCCTCGAACTGCCCGAGCCGCAACCCGGTCGACTCGGCGACGAAGCGGAACCCTTCCCAGAGCCCCCAGAGCACGGCCAGGCCGGCGAGGAACAGGCCGACGCGCAGACCACCGTCACGGACGCGTTCCGAGCGGAGAAGCCGAGGACGGGCCGGCGCCGGGGCCGCATAGGCCATCGAGCTATTCCACCACAGGCGGGGTCGGGCTGAATCCCGATCGCAGGTTTCGTATCCTCGGGCGGTGCCACTCGACCCCAGCCGCACGATCGCCGAGCTGAAGGAGCTCCGCGAGCTCACCGGTGACGAGAACGGCGCGCAGCGCGTCGCGTGGACGGAGACCTGGCAGCGGGCGCGGAGGTGGCTCGGCGGCAAGCTCGGCGGGACCGGCGTCGAGGAGGAGATCGACGCCGCAGGCAACCAGTGGTTCACCCTCGCAGGCGACTCCGAGCGCGCCGTTCTCATCGGCGGCCACATCGACTCGGTCCCGAACGGAGGCTGGCTCGACGGGGCGCTGAACATGATGGCCGGCGTCGAGGTGCTCCGCCGGATCGCCGAGCACGACCGGCCGCCGGTCACGGTCCGGCTCGTCAACTGGGCCGACGAGGAGGGCGCTCGCTTCGGGCGGAGCCTCATCGGGTCGAGCGCAGCCGCCGGCTCGATGGCGGATCAGGACGAGCTGCGCCAGCTGACCGACCGGGACGGCGTGACGCTCCCGGACGCCCTCGCGGCGTACGGCGTCGACCTCGACCGCGCCCTAGACGCGAGGAGCCAGCTGGACACCGCCGCTGCCTACCTCGAGCTCCATATCGAGCAGGGCCCCGTCCTCGAGTCGCTCGATCTCCCGCTCGGAGTCGTGCTCGGGACGTTCGGCGTCGAGCGTCACCGCGTGACGTGGCGCGGGCAGGCCGCACATGCGGGCTCGACGCCGATGGCCGAGCGCCGAGACGCGCTCGCGGGAGCAGCCAAGCTCGCGCTCGAGATCCGCGCCATCGCCGCCCGCGTCGGCGACGGCGCCGTGTGCACCTCCGGCGGCGTCGTCTGCAGTCCGGGGATCGTGACCTCCGTGGTCGAGACCGCCGAGCAGCTCCTCGACCAGCGCCATCTCGACGCGGGCAAGCTCGCGACGCTGCTCGCGGAGGCGAAGGAGGCGGCAGCGCGCTTCGCCGGGGAAGAGCGGATCGACGTCGAGTGGGAGAGGATCTGGTCGATCGAGCCGATCCTCTTCGACGCCACGCTCATCGGCTTCGCAGACGAGGCGATCACGGAGGTCGCGGGGGCGTCGCACCGCCTCCCGTCGGGCCCGCTCCACGATGCGGCCGAGGTCGCGAGGGCCGGCGTCCCGACGGTGATGCTGTTCGCGCAGAGCCTGCGCGGCCTCTCTCACACGAAGCTCGAAGACACGAAGGAGAAGCACCTCGAGCAGTCGGTCGCCGCGCTCGACGGCCTCGCCACGCGGACGATCGAGTGGGTCGCGAGCGGCGGCGGCCGCGCGTAGCGCGTTCGACGACGAGCGAAGCGGGCCGGCCTGGAACGGCAGCATGGCGCCCGCCGCGAGCCCGAAGCGGACGAACGCCAGAGCACGCTGCGCGATTCGCCTCCTGCTGGAATCGCCTTCCCTCAGGCGGGATACTTCCGGCTCCACGAGCGAATCCCCGGGGGTAGCCCATGTCTTTGAGCTTCGGCGTCACCGTCCTTCCCGATCCTCCGTACGCGCGCCTGGTCGAGCTCATGGCGCTCGCCGAGTCGCAGGGCTTCGAGTACGGGTGGACGTACGACTCGCACGTCCTCTGGCAGGAGTCCTTCCCGCTGCTCACGCTCGCCGCGCAGGCGACCAAGACGATGAAGCTCGGCCACTGCGTCACCAACCCCGGAACCCGCGAGCCGACCGTGCTCGCGAGCGGCTACGCGACGCTCCACGACATCTCCGACGGGCGCATGGTCATGGGCATCGGGCGCGGCGACTCCGCCAGGCGCTTCATCGGGCAGCAGCCGGTCAAGGTCGCGGAGTTCGAGCGCCGGCTCGCGATGATCAAGGACTTCATGAACGGGCGCGAGGTGACGTGGAACGACAAGGAGCTCCAGCTCAAGTGGGTGCGCCCGGAGCTCCCCGAGATCCCGATGCACGTCGCCGGCTACGGGCCGAAGGCGCTCGCTGTCGCCGGCCGGGTCGGAGACGGCGTGATCATCCAGCTCGCCGACCCCACCATCATCGAGTGGATCATGGACACCGCCCGCAAGGCCGCCGCAGAGGCGGGGCGCGACCCTGACGCGCTCCGGTGCATCGTCTCGGCGCCGAGCCACATCTCCGACGACATCGCGGAGGCGCGCGAGCAGGTGCGCTGGTTCCCGGCGATGGTCTCGAACCACGTGATGGACCTCGTCGAGCGCTACGGGTTCGACTCCGAGATCCCGAGCGAGCTCACCGACTTCGTGAAGGCGCGCAAGTTCTACGACTACGAGGAGCACTCGCGCGTCGGAGCGAAGCACGGGGAGTTCGTCACCGACGAGATCTGCGACCGCTTCTGCGTCCTCGGCAACGCCGAGCAGGCGGCGACGAAGCTCCGGGAGCTCGAGGCGGTAGGCGTCGACCAGTTCAACATCTACCTCATGACCGAGGGGCAGGAGGAGACGCTCGCCGCCTACGGGCAGGACGTCATCCCGCAGTTCGCGAGCGCTGCCGCCTAGAGGATCGTCTTCCCGAGTGCGCTCGCGACGAGCTCCACTGCCGTCGACGCGGTCGTGTTCTCGCGATCGAGGATCGGGTTCACCTCGACGACCTCGAGCGAGCCCGCCAGGCCCGACTCGGCGACGAGCTCGAGCGCGAGGTGCGCCTCGCGGTAGGTGAGGCCGCCGCGGACCGGCGTCCCCACGCCCGGCGCGATCGACGGGTCGAGCGCATCCATGTCGAGGGAGACGTGGACGAAGCCGCCTCCGGCGATCCTGTCCAACGACTCGCGGACCGCGCGCTCGATCCCGATGCGGTCGATCTCGCTCATCGTGAAGACCCGGATGCCGGCCTCGCGCAGCAGCCGGCGCTCGCCCTCGTCGAGCGACCGTGCGCCGAGAAGCGCGACCCGCTGCGGCTCGACCGCCGGAAGCGGCAACGTAGGGTGCTCGAAGCCGCTGCCGGCGAGGCCGAGCGCCGCGGCCAGCGTCATTCCGTGGACGTTTCCCGACGGGCTCGTCTCCGGAGTGTTGATGTCCGAGTGCGCGTCGATCCAGAGGACGCCGCCGGGGCCGTGCGCGCGCGCCAGGCCGGCGAGCGTCCCGAGAGCGACCGAGTGGTCTCCCCCCAGGACGAGCGGAACCTCCCCCGCCGAGGAGGCCTCTTCGACGCGGTCCGCGAGGAGCGCGCACGTCTCCTTGATCTCCGGGAGAAAGCGGGCGCGCTCGTCGTGGAGGGTGGTCGCCTCCGGCTCCGGGCTCTCCACGTTTCCGTGGTCGCGCACGCTGTAGCCGAGGCTCGCGAGCCGCTCCTCGAGACCGGCAGCGCGCATCGCGGAGGGCCCCATGTCGACCCCGCGCCGGCCCTGCCCGAGGTCGAGCGCGGCGCCGATGATCGCGATCTCGCGCTTCCGGGCCTCGGCCACGTCCGGCAGGCTAACGCGTCGCCGCGCGAATCGACCGGGGCTACACTGAGTCGCCGCGGCGAGGTAGCTCAGTTGGTAGAGCACACGGCTGAAAACCGTGGTGTCGCCGGTTCAAGTCCGGCCCTCGCCATCTCGCGTCGACGTCCCCCGTAGGATCGCCGCATCGAGCTCGCCTTCCTCTCCGCCGTCGAGCAGGCGCGACTCGTCCGCGCGCGCGAGATCAGCTCGGTCGAGCTCGTCGAGATGCACCTCGGGTGCATCGAGCGGCTCGATCCGCAGGTCAACTCGTTCGTCACCGTGTGTGGCGAGGAGGCGCTCACGGCTGCGCGAGCCGCGGACGCCTCGCCGGCGGAAGCGCCGTTTCACGGCGTCCCGATCGCGGTCAAGGACCTGACCGCGACCAGCGGGGTCCGGACGACCTACTCCTCGCGCGCGTTCGCCGACAACGTTCCCGATTTCGACACCGCGGTCGTGAGGCGGATCCGGGACGCCGGCTTCGTGATCGTCGGCAAGACCAACACGCCGGAGTTCGGGACGACCGCCTTCACGGAGTCCGAGCTCAACGGCGCGACGCGCAACCCGTGGAGCCCGGAGCGCACGCCGGGCGGGTCGAGCGGCGGGGCGGCGGCGGCGGTCGCCGCTGGCCTCATCCCGCTCGCCCACGGCTCGGACGGCGGCGGCTCCATTCGCATCCCTGCGTCGTGCTGCGGCCTCTTCGGCCTGAAGCCCTCGCGCGGACGCGTGTCCTCCGCGCCATTCACGTCACTTGAGGGCCTCTCGACCGCCGGGCCGGTCTCGCGCACGGTCGCGGACGCCGCCGCGCTCCTCGACGTCCTCGCCGGCTACGAGCCCGGCGATCCCTGGTGGACGCCGTCGCCGGAGAGGCCCTTCGCGGACGAGGCAGGCGCCGATCCGGGGGCCCTGCGCATCGCCGTCACCTCCACGCCGCCGTACGAGACGCCGGTCGACCCGGAGTGCGTCGCCGCGCTCGTGACCGCCGCAGAGCTGCTCGCGGAGCTCGGCCACGAGATCCGAGAAGCAACGCCGCCGTGGACCGTGCCCGGCCTCGCCGAGACGTTCATCACCGTCTGGCAGGTGAGCCCGGCGCTCTACCCGGGCGATCCGAGCCTGTACACGCCGCTCAACCGCGGCCTCGTCGAGGCTGCCCAGGCCACGACCGCCGCGGAATACGCGTCAGCCGTCTTCGAGATCCAGGCGGCAGCGCGTCGCGTCGTCGGGTTCTGGAGCGACGTCGACGTCGTTCTCACCCCCACGCTCGCCCTCCCGCCGGTTCCCATCGGCTGGCAGGAGGAAGGCGCGGAGGGCGTGATCGCCCAGCTCATGCGCAACGTGGCCTTCACGCCGTTCACGGCGATCGCGAACATGACGGGACAGCCGGCCGTGTCCCTGCCACTCCACTGGACCGACAGCGGGCTGCCGGTCGGCGTGCAGGCGATCGGCCCTCCGTCCGGCGAGGCCGTCCTGCTGCGACTTGCCTCGCAGATCGAGGCGGCCCGTCCGTGGGCCGACCTGACACCGCCGATCTCCTAGAAGCGGACGAAAAGAGACGTCCGGACCGCGTTCGGCGCGTCACGGACGTCTCGTTGGGGTCGAGCGTAACGCATCCCGGACTGCGCGGCTCACACGACGGGCGTGATGCGGATCCGCTGTCCGGGCGCGGCGTGGAGCATGCGCGCCGCGCTCCCGCGCGAGATGGCGACGGACATGTTGCCGTAGCTGTCCTCGTACAGGATCACGTCGCCGGGGCGCGCGTCGGCGAACGTCCGCGCCATGACCGCGTAGTAGCGCTCGCCGGCGAGCTCGAGCTCGACGCGGGTGCCCGAGACGATGCCGAGCTTCTCCACGTCGTCGCGCGTGACGTTCAACGCGACGTTGCCGAAGCTGTCGAGGTAGAGCAAGGTCGCGACGAGCGCCCCGTCCCCGACGGCGGGAACGGGGAGGTCGAGGCTGACGAGACCCTCCGGATCGAGCGGTGGCCCCAGGTCCTCCAGCGACACGCCGCGCGCCAGATGGGCCGCCGCCGGGCTGAAGAGGTCACGGCCGTGGAACGTCCGCGAGATCGTCGAGAGCGCGTAGGCCGGGTTCGCGAGCTCGTGCGCCGCGACGATTCCCGCGCGCGACGCGGCCGGAAGCAGGAGCCCGTTGTCGGGGCCGACGTAGAGCCGGTCGTCGCCGTCGCGAAGGGCGAGCGCCCTCCGCGGGCCGCCCACCCCGGGATCCACGACCGCGAGGTGCACGCCCACGGGCATGTAGCCGATCGTGTTCGCCAGGACGAGCGCACCCTCGAGCACGGACGTCGGCGGAATCCCGTGCGTGATGTCGATGATCTGCGCCTCCGGCGCGATCCGCTTCATCACCCCGTGGCACGTCCCGACGAAGTCGTCCTTGAGCCCGAAGTCGCTCAGGAACGTGATGAACACGCGCTGAGCCTACTCCGCGCCGGTACGGGCTCGACGTACGCGCTAGGCCCGAGACCTCGCCTGCGCGGCGGCGCAGCGGCGCGGCCACCGGCGCCCCGCCTCACCGCACCTGCGTCCGCCGTGCGGCCGGATGCGAACGAAAGCGGTGGGCGCCTGCAGGGGGAGCGGGCGGGCGGGGAGCGGCTGGCGATTCACGCGGCGTGAGTCAGAAGCGAGCGGTCGAGTCCGAGCACGCGCGGAGCATAGAGACGCCTCCGGCGGGTCACGCCCTCGTCACCTCGCGCGCCCGCTCGGGCTCGCGGTCTCGGCGGCGGGCGAGCTCGAGGAGCTCGGCGACGTCCCGCTGGAGCCGCACGAGCTTCGCGGCGATGATCGCGACGTACGCGAGAAGCGTCACGAAGACGACGGCGTACGCCGCGGCCACGTACTGCCCCGCGCTCATCGAAGCGCCTCGCGCAGCTCGCGAAGGTCCCGGTCCAGCCGTTTGCCGGCGAGCTCGACCCGGTACAGGACATACGCGAGAAGCGTCACCGCCGCCCACATCACGCAGAACGCCGTGAACATGCTGGCGGTCATCTGCGGTCCCTCGCGCGTGAACGCGGTCGGGTGCACGAGGTCCTCGGCGAGCCTGATCGCGAAGAAGCTGACGGGGATCAGCGCGACGCCGAAGAGCGCGTAGACCGCGGACGAGCGGGCGCGCCGAGGCCCCTCGTCGATCGAGAAGCGAAGCATGAAGTACGCGCAGTAGAAGAGGAAGAGCGTCAGGAAGAGCACGAGCTGGTCGGAGTCCCAGCTCCACCAGACGCCCCACGAGGTCCTCGCCCAGATCGCCCCGGTGGCGAGGGTGAGCAGGCCGAAGATCGTCCCCTGGTGGATGGCGACGTAGCTCTCGAGGTCGTAGCGCTCGTCGCCGCGCCAGAGCAGCAGCAGCGCCTTCCAGGCGCCGAGGCCGAAGCAGAAGTACGCAGTCAGCGCGATCGGGACGTGGATGTAGAAGATGCGCTGCCGCACGCCCTCGACCGCCTCCTCGGGTGCGACGAAGAACGCGAGCGCGAGCCCGAGCCCCATGAGGCCGGCCGCGAGCAAGGCGAGCCCCGGAAGCGTGCGGATCGGAGAGAGGGCGCTCAGGTGGCTACTCGGTGACGACGTACTCGAACGACGCCCACGAGAGTACCGCGAAGACCGCGTCGTACAGCGCCAGCAGTACGAGGTAGCGCTCCGCATCGGCGGAGATCGCGGCGCCGACTCCGCCCACGACGAGAGGGATCGAGAGCGGGAGAAACAGGAGCGGAAGCATCAGCTCACGCGACCGCCCGGCCGCCGCCATCGCCGCGAGCAGCGACCCGACCGCGCAGATCCCGAGGTCCGCGAGCAGCACTCCGGCGAGCGCGGTCAGGTCGAGCGGCGCGAAGAAGAGCACGAACGCGGGAAGCGCCACCGCCTGCGCGACGACGAGAAAGACCAGCGTCGCGAGCGTCTTGCCGAGCCAGATCGCGCTCCGGTCGCCAGGCGTCAGCACGAGTGCGTCGAGCACGCCGTGCTCCTGCTCGGGGACCCAGGCCCGCGCGAGGCCGAGCAGCGCGGTGAACACGATCGCGACCCAGAGCAGCCCGTACGCGGCGGCGTCGGCGGATCCGTCCGGCGATGCGAAGTGGAACACGACGAGCGTCGAGAGCACGAAGAGCAGCATCGCCGGCAGCGTGTCCCGCGCGCGAAGCGCCACCCGCAGGTCCTTGCGCGTGAGCGCGGCGACGTCGGCCAGGTAGGTCATGCCAACGCCAGGCGCCCCGTCGCGAGCGTCGCGAGCCGTTGCGGGTCGTGGGTGGAGACGACGAAGGTCCGCGAGCCGGCCAGCTCGCCCAGCTCGCGGTCGAGGAGCTCGGTTCCCTGCTCGTCCAGGCCCGCGTAGGGCTCGTCGAGGATGAGGAGCTCGGGCTCGTGGAGCCATGCGCGGCAGAGCGCGAGCCGCTGCGTCATCCCCCGCGAGTACGAGGAGACCCGCTCGTTGCGGGCCTCCCACAGGCCGAATCGCTCGAGCAGCATGCCGATGCGCTCCCTCCGCTCGGGAATGCGGTACAGCCTCCCGAAGAGGTCGAGGTTCTCGAGCCCGCTCAGCTCCCGGTAGACGAGCGGCTCGTGCGCCAGGAAGCCGACGCGTCCGCGGTCGGCCTCGACCTGCAGCGATCCTGCGCTCGGGGCGGCCAGCCCCGTGAGCACCCGCAGGAGCGTCGTCTTGCCCGATCCGTTCGGGCCGGTCACGAGCAAGAACCCGTCGCGGGCGACGTCGAAGTCGATGCCGGCGAGGACGCGGCGACGCCCGTAGCGCTTCTCGAGCGCTCTCGCCCGGATCACGCTGCGACCTCGAGCGCGACGAACGCCATGAAGACGATGCTGATCACGCCGTTCACCGTGAAGAAGGCCGCGTCCAGCCGGCGCAGGTCTCCGGGGCGCACGATCGCGTGCTCGTACGCGAGGAGCCCTGCGACGGCCGCGACGCCTAGCCAGTAGGCACGGCCGAGGTCGAGCCCGAGCCCGGCGAGCGACAGCAGCGTCACCGTGCCGAGGTGAAGACCGCGTGCGCCCGCGAACGCTCCGCGCTCGTCGAACCGGACCGCCCAGGAATGGAGCCCTTCACGACGGTCGTGCTCGACGTCGAAGAGCGAGTAGAAGAGGTCGAAGCCTGCAACCCAGAGGGCGACCGCGGCGCCGAGCACCCAGGCCTCCCACGGAGCGCTGCCGGTCACGGCCAGCCACGCGCCGACCGGAGCGAGGCCGAGGCAGGCGCCGAGCCAGAGATGGCAGTGCCAGGTGAGGCGCTTGAGATACGGGTAGGCCAAGAACATCGCGACCGGGATCGGCCAGAGCCAGCGCACGACGGGGTCGAGCTGGAGCACCGCGACGAGGAACACGGCGAGCGCGACGAGGCTGAGCACGATCACCTGACCCCGTGTCAGCGCCCCACTCGGAAGCTCTCTCGATGCCGTCCTCGGGTTCCTGGCGTCGAGCTCGGCGTCGACGAGCCGGTTGAGCGCCATGGCCAGCGTCCGCGCTCCCGTCATCGCGACCGTGATCCAGACCATGTCGGCCCACCCGGGCCAGCCGTCGACGGCGAGGAACGCGCCTGCGTACGCGAACGGCAGCGCGAAGACCGTGTGCTCGATGCGCACGAGCGACGCAAGTCGCCGCGGCAGCGGTGCGACGGCGGTGCTCACGTCTGCCGGTGCGGCGTCGCCGTCTCGCCCGCAGCCAGCTCGAGCCCGTGGCGAAGGGCCGGTTGGAGCACGGCGTAGCCGTCGCGGCAGCCCCCCGTCGAGCCCGGGAGATTGACGACGAGCGTCGCACCGACGAGCCCCGCGACGCCGCGGGAAAGCAGCGCGTGAGGCGTCCGCGCGAGCGCATCCGCTCGAATGGCCTCTGCGATGCCGGGCGCCTCCCTCCGGATCTGCCCGCGGGTCGCCTCCGGCGTGACGTCGCGCGGCGCGAATCCGGTTCCGCCGGTCGTCAGCACCAGAGCCGCGTCGGCGGCGAGCTCCCCGATGGCGTCCTCGATCGCCTCCCGCTCGTCAGGGACGACCCTCCGGGACACTTCGTAACCATCGTCACGAAGTAGCTCCTCGAGCGCGTCCCCGCTCCGATCCTCGCGCTCTCCCGCGTGCACCCCGTCCGAGACGGTGAGCACGGCCGCCTTCACAGGGGCTCCTTGGTCTTGGAGCGGAGACGCACGTCTTCGATCGTCATCTTCTCGTCGATCGCCTTCGCCATGTCGTACACCGTGAGCGCCGCGACGGTTGCGGCGACGAGCGCCTC
>Ga0299913_10001850_pt1 | contig 16168 bp, 9 predicted proteins | sample RVTome_9_FD_201360 | JGI IMG/M metagenome (GOLD analysis project Ga0299913, IMG submission 201360) | Soil microbial communities from uranium-contaminated site in the Upper Colorado River Basin, Wyoming, United States - RVT155D38 (version 2) ...
CACGAGCTCCATCACCGGGCGGTCCTGGAGGAGAGGTACTACCCGCGGATAGCCTCCGTCTCCGCTCCGTAGCACCAGGGATTCGCTCCACGAGCCGCGAGCCGCAGGCGAGGGGCGAGCCACCGAATCCCACCCTCACCGCCAGCTCGCCCCGCGAGCTGGCGGAGGGGGTGGGATTCGAACCCACGGGCCCCGGAGGGCCGGCGGTTTTCAAGACCGCTGCATTCGACCACTCTGCCACCCCTCCGCAGAGACAGTCTAGCGGGCAGCCGCGAGCCGCGGCGAGATCGGCCGATTCCGTGCGGCGACGAGCTCGCTCGCCGGCGACCGGCGTCTGCGGACTCCACTGCTGCTGCCGGGGCTCGACCTGGCGGTCGAGGAGGTGTTCGCTCCGGAAGCGACCGGCGACTGAGCGCCCGGGCGCCCGACCGACCAGCACCCGCTCAGCCAGCCGCCGGACCGCCGCCCGCTCGGGCCGCCGGCGCTTCGATCCGCTCGAGCCCGCCCGTGTAGCCGCGCAGCACCTCGGGGACGGTCACCGAGCCGTCGGCCTGCTGGTGGTTCTCGAGGATGGCGACGACGGTGCGGCCGACGGCGAGCCCGGAGCCGTTGAGGGTGTGGAGGTGGCGCGGCTTGCCGCCGTCCGCGGGGCGGAACCGGAGGTCGGCGCGGCGGGCCTGGAAGTCGCCGAAGTTCGAGCACGAGGAGATCTCGCGGTAGGCGCCCTGGCCGGGCAGCCACACCTCGAGGTCGTAGGTCTTCGCCGCCGAGAAGCCGAGGTCGCCGGACGAGAGCGTCACCACCCGGTAGGGGAGGTCGAGCGCCTCGAGCACCGCCTCGGCGTGGCCGGTGAGCTCGTCGAGCGCCTCCCAGCTCCGCTCCGGATGGGCGAACTGGACGAGCTCGACCTTGTTGAACTGGTGCTGGCGGATCAGGCCGCGCACGTCCTTGCCGTAGGAGCCCGCCTCGGAGCGGAAGCAGGGGGTGTAGGCGGCGTAGCGGATCGGCAGGGCCGCCTCGTCGAGGACCTCGCCGCGGTGGAGGTTGGTCACCGGCACCTCGGCGGTGGGGACGAGGTACCAGTCGTGCCCCTCGAGCCGGAAGGCGTCGGCGGCGAACTTGGGGAGCTGGCCGGTGCCGAACATCGACTCGGCGCTGACCACGAAGGGCGGCAGCACCTCGACGTAGCCGTGGCGGCGGGTGTGGAGGTCGAGCATCCACTGGATCAGCGTCCGCTCGAGCAGGGCCCCGGCGCCGAAGTAGGCGGTGAAGCGGGCGCCGGCGACCTTGGCGCCGCGCTCGAAGTCGAGGATGCCGAGCTCCGGCCCGAGGTCCCAGTGGGCGCGCGGCTCGAACCCCTCGGCGGCGAAGTCGCGCGGCGTCCCCACGACCCGCTCGACCCGGTTCGCGGAGTCGTCGGGGCCGACCGGGACGCTCGCGTCGGGCAGGTTGGGCAACCGCCGCTCGATGCCGTCGATCTCCTCGTCGATCCCGGCGAGCCGCACTTCGAGCTCCTCGATCTCCCCCTTGAGCCGGCCGACGGCGGCGATCTGCTCGGCGGCGTCGCCGCCGGCGCGCTTGATACCGCCGATCTCCTTCGACGCCTCGTTGCGCCGCCGCTTGCGGTCCTCGACCTCGACGAGGAGCTCGCGCCGCCCGGCGTCGAGCTCGAGCCAGCGGGCGAACGCTACGGGGTCCTCGCCGCGCGCGTCCAGGGCCGCCCGGACGCGCTCGGGGTCGTGGCGCAGCAGCTCTCGGGAGAGCATGGTCCGCGGAGTCTACGATAGGGGTCGGCGGGCACCCGGAGGTGAGGCTCCGCCGCGACGCGGCGCCGCCGCGCGCCGTATCACCGGAAGAACGCCTGCCGGACCGTAGAATCCCCCGCGACGTGACCCGCCGCCCACCCGCCGCCCTCGCCGCGTTCGCTCCGCCGGCGGGCGCCGTCGCCGCCATGGCCGCCTTCGCCGCCTGGCAGGCGTCCGCGCCGGCCGCGGCGGAGACCGCGTACCTGGCGCTCCTCGCCGGCGCGCTGCTCGTCTGCCTGGGCGGGCTGGCGCCGCCGACCCGCGGCGGACGACGGCTGGTCGCGGCGGCGTCCACGCTCACGGTGCTCGCGGTCTGGACGCTGCCGGCCGGCTCGGTGCGCGGCGCGGCGGCGGTCGCGCTGGTCGTCGCCGCCCTCGCCCTGGCCTTCGCCGGGCGGGTCGCCTGGACCGACCGCCGGGGCTCGGCGGTCCCGGCCCACCTCCGCTGGCGGGGCACGGAGGCGTTCGCCGCGCTCCTCCCGGCGGCGGTCGCGCTCCAGCTCCTCGCCCGCTCCGACCGGCTGCTGGCGGTCGAGCTGACGCCGCGGCTCGCCGCGGGGCTCTTCGGGCTGCCGCTCGTCGCCGCCGCGGCCGTCGCCTGCCTCGCCGCCCGCCGCGGCCGGGACGCGGCGCTGCTCGCGGCGGGCGCGGCGGTCGTCGTCTCCGGCGGCGGGATCGGGGCGGGCGCCGCCGGCGGCCTCGCCGTCCTGGCGCTGGCCGACGTCGGCTGGGGTCTCCGCGGAGCGCGGCGGGTGGCCACGGATCCGGCGGCTCCGGGACTCGCGTCCGGCTCCGGACCCGGCGGGTGGGGCCGGGAGGCGGTCGTCTGGGCGGCGCTCGTCGCGGTCCTGGCCGCCCTGGCGGTCTTCCGCGACCCGGGGACCGCAGCGGTCGCCGCCGGCGCCGCGGCGCTGCTCGCGCCGGCGGCGGCGGTGCGCGGCACGGCCGGCGCCGCCGCCCTCGCCGCCGCTCTGTTCGCGCCGGCCGCGGGCTGGGCGGTCGCCGGCGACCGGCTGGCGCTGGCCGTCGCGGTCCTGCCGGCCGTCGCCTGGACCGCACTGCCGCCGCGGCTGCCGCGCCGCGTCCTCACCGAGGCCCTGCCGGCGCTCGCCCTGCTCGTCGCCGCCGCCCGCTGCGGCGGCACGCCGGCGGCGACGGCCGTCCCCCTGGCCCTCCTCGCGCTGCTCGCCGCCCGCCCCGCGACCGGCGCCGCGACGCCCGACCCCGCGCTCGCGCCGCAGCGGGCGTGGAGCGCGGTTCTGGTGCCGCTGACCGCGCTCCTCGCCGCGTTTCCCTGGCTGCGGACGGTCCCCGCGGGTGACGCGCTGGCCCTGTTCGGTCTCGGAGGCGGAGCGGGCGACGCGGCCGTCGCGGTCGCCGCCGCCGTCGTCCTCGGCCTCGCCGCCCGCACGACCTGGCTCGCCCCTCCCTCCGGGTGGCTCCACCGCCCGGCGGCCTGGACCGCCGCGGTCCTGGTCGTCGCCGCGGCCGCCGCGCTGCCGCCCGGCCCGGTCGTCCCGCTGCTCGCCGACGGCGAGGTCGCCCTCGACGCCTCGCGCCCCGAGCTGGTGGTCGCGTTCGGCCCGGCGGCGGACGGCGGCCGGAGCGCGGTCGGCTCGCTGGTGGTCGTGAGCAACCTGTCCCACGCCGCCGACGTCCCCGACCGCCGGCCGGTGGCCACCGTGCGCCTGCTCGCCGGCGACGGGGCGGCCGCGGAGTGGACGCTCCTCGCCGGCCGCGACACCGCGGAGTGGGCGGCCCGCCGGCCGGACGTGGCGGCCGCGGCGGCCCACCCGGCGCCCGAGCCGTGGCTCGCCTCGGTGGCGCCCGAGGGCGGCTTCTTCGGCCAGCTCTACCGGGCCCGGTGGCGGGCCGGCCGGCGGCTCGTCCCGTCGCGGCTCGAGGTGCGGCTGGCGCCGGGCCTGCCGCCGGGGACCGTCCTCCACCTCTACCGCGTGCAGGCGGCGCCGTGACGGCCGGCCGCCGCACCCGGGCGGGAGCCGCGGCCCTCGCCGCCGGCCTCGCCGCGGGCGCCGCAGGGTCGCTCGCCGCCCGCGCCCTACTGCCCCTGCCGCCGGACGACCCGCTGCGCGGCACGCTGGCACTCCTGCCCGCGGTCGCCGCCGGATTCTGGGCGATCCACCGCGCCGGGATCGCCGCGGGGGGCCGGGCGATCCCCGCCGGCGCGCGCGCGGCCGGACTCGCCGCGCTTGCCCTGCTCGCCCTGCTCGCCCTCGGCCGCCCGCACCTCGGCCTGCCGCTCGCCGCCGAGGCGATCGCCGCCGGGCTCGCCCTCGTCCTCGCCCACCGGGTCGGCGCCCAGCTCCTCGCCCTGCGCCCCCTCCTCGGCAGCGAGCTCCCCGACCGGCCCTCGCCGCTCTTCTTCCTTCTGCCGCTCGCCGCCTACGTGGCGATCATGCCCTGGTCGACCTTCCACCGGCCGCCCGACGGCGACGAGCCCTACTACCTGTTGATCGCCCACAGCCTGGCCTACGACCTCGACGCCGACCTGACGAACAACTACGCGGCCGGCGACTGGCGGCACTTCCTCGACCGGCCGATCGAGCCGCAGCCCGGCGACCCGGTCGGCCCGGGCGGCCGCCTCTACTCGCGGCACAACGAGGCGCTGCCGATTGTGCTCGCGCCGGCGTACCGGGTCGCCGGCAAGTCCGGCGCGCTGGCCGCGATGGCGGCGCTCACCGCGGCGCTCGCCTGGATCTCGCTCCGGCTGGCGCGCCGCTACTGGCCCCGCCGGCCGGGCGAGACGCTCCTCGCCTGGGGGCTCCTCGCCTTCGCACCGCCGCTGCTCCTCTACTCGCACCAGGTGTGGGTGGAGGTGCCGGCGGCGCTGCTCTCGATGGTCGCGCTCGACCGCATCCTCGGGCACCGCGGCACCCGCGGCTGGGGGCGCCGGGCGTGGCTCCTGATCGGTGGGGCGATCCTGCTCCTGCCGCTGGTCAAGATCCGCTTCATGCTGCTCTCGGTGCCGCTGACGGCGCTCGCCTGGTGGCACGCCGGGCGGCCGCGCCTGCCGCTCGTCCTGCTGTCGGTGGCGCTGGCGCTCGTCGGCGGCGGCATCGCCGTCCACAATCAGGTGATGTTCGGCAACCCGCTGAAGATCCATCGGGTCGAGGAGCTCGAGCTGACCGCCTATGCGGCGAGCGACTATCTCGAGGGGACGCTCGGGCTGTTCTGGGACTCGGCCTTCGGCCTGTTCGGGGTGGCGCCGGTCTGGCTGCTGCTGCTGCCGGCCGCGGTCGCGCTCGCGGCCTCCGCACTGCGCCGCCGCCGGGCAGGCGCTGCGGCGTCCGGGCAGGTGGAGGGGCGCGGCGCCGGCCTCCTCTTCGAGCTCGTCGTCTTCTCCGGCCCGTACCTCCTCGTCGTCATCCCCCGCGGCGAGTGGTACGGCGGCTGGTCGCCGCCCTTCCGCTACGCGCTGATCGCCCTGCCGCTGCTCGCCCTCGCCCTGGTGCCGCTCCTCGCCGGCCGGCGGCGAGCGGCCGCGCGCGCGGTGACCTCGGCGCTCGGCCTCGCCACCCTGGCGCTGACCCTTCTGTGGCTCGCCGTCCCCGGCTGGACCTACGCCTTCGCCGACGGCCGGACCTACCTGCTCGACCACCTCGGCACCCTGCTCGGGGCCGACGTCGCGCGGCTGTTCCCGAGCTCGCTGCGGCCGCGGGCCGCGACCTGGCTCTGGCCGCTCGCCACGGCGGTTCTCGTGCCTCTCGCCTGGTGGGCGACCCGCCGGCGGCTCGCCGGCGCCGCCGCCTGGGGCGCGGCCGGCCTGCTCGCCGCCGCCGCCGTGCTCCCCGCCGCCGCCCACCGGGTGCCGACCCGGGTCGTCGAGTTCGAGGACCCGGTGGTGGCGAAGAGCGGCGGCGCGCTCGTCCCCGACCGCTGGGTCGTCGAGCGGACCCGCTACCGCGGCGGCTGGATGCTGCCCGAGGGGTCCTGGCTCGAGGCGCCGGTCGCCGCCGGTGGCGACCGGGTGGTCGTGCGGCTCGAGGCGCAGCGGATCGACAACGTCGCGGAGCGCCCGGTCGAGCTCGAGGTGCGCGCCGGCGAGCGCCTGCTCGGCACCTGGACGGTCGGCGGACCGCGCACCTGGGAGTCGGCGGAGCTCGGCCCGTTCGCCTGGCCGGCCGGCGAGCCGCTCGTCGTCGCCGCCATGTACGGCGCGCCCGGCCGGCTCAACGGCGTGGTCCTCGACCGCGCGGAGCTCGACTGGCGGTGAGCCCGCCGGCGCAGCCGGGTCGGACCTCCGCCGTCGTCCCCACGCTCGGGACGAGCCCCCACCTCGGCCGCTGCCTCGCCGCCCTGCGGGCCGCCGGCGGGGCGGGTCTCGAGATCGTGGTCGTCGCCCAGGGGACCGCCGCTCTCGCACCCGCCGGCCGCGCCGCCCTCGACGCCTGCCGGCCGCTCGCCGACGTCTGGGTCGACAGCGCCGCCAACCTCGGCTTCACCGGCGGGACGAACGCGGGGATCGCGGCGAGCCGCGGCGAGTGGGTCGCGACGGTGAACGACGACGCGGTGGTCGAGCCGGGCTGGCTTGCCGCCCTTCGCGACGCCCTGGCGGCGGACCCGCGGGCCGCCGCGGCGCAGGGGACGAACCTGGCCCTCGCCGACCCGGCGACCCTCGACGGCCTGGGCCTCGCCTGGAACCGCCGTTGGCAAGCCGTCCAGCTCGGCCACGGCACGCCGGCCGCCGACTCGCGCGTCCTGCCCGGCGGCCCGCCGGCCGAGGTCTTCGGCGTGTCCGCCACCGCGGCCCTCTACCGGCGCCGCGCCCTCGACGAGGTCGCCTTGCCCCAGCGAGGCACGGCCCGCGCCGGCTCGGGCTCCGCGCCCGCCGTCTTCGACCCGTGCCTCGGCTCCTGGTACGAGGACGCCGATCTTGCCTGCCGGCTGCGCGCGGCCGGGTGGCGGGCGCTCTCGGTGCCCGCCGCGCGGGCGCTCCACGCGGGCTCGGCGACCGGCGGCCGGCGACGGCTGCACCGCTTCGCGCTGCTCCACGGCAACCGCCACCTGGTCGCCGCACGGCTCCTCGGCCGCGCCTACCTCGCCGCCCTGCCGCGGATGGCGTGGCGCGACCTCGCCGACCTCGCCCGCGCCGCCGGGCGCGGCGACCCGGACGCCGCTGCCGGCATCGTCGCCGGCGGCCTGCGCGCCGCCCGTCACCTCCCCGCCTACCTCCGCCTCGGGCCGCCCGCCGTGCCGCGCTCCGAGCTCCGCCGGCTGGCGGCGCCCCCGACCGGGCGGACCTGAGTGAGCGAGGACCGCCCGAGGTGGCGTGCCGTCCGCGCTCGCAGCAGGGCGACTCGTGAATAATGTGGGGCCATGCGCATCCGCGTCCTCGCCTTCGCCACCGCCGCCGAGGCGGTCGGCGCCGGGGAGTCCGAGGTCGAGCTGCCGGAGGGCAGCCGCCTGGCCGACCTGCGGGCCGAGCTCGAGCGCCGCCACCCGGCGCTCGCCGAGCTCTGGCCGCGGCTCGCCGTCGCGCTCGACAGCCGGCTCGCCGGCGGCCTCGACGCCCCCCTGACCGACGGTGTCGAGGTCGCCCTGCTGCCGCCGGTGTCGGGGGGCAGCGGGCGGACCGCGGCGGCGGCTCCGGCCTCCGACGCCGGGACGCCGCCGCCCGCGAGCGGCGGCCCCGCCCGCCGCGCCCGCCTCGTCGACCGCCCGCTCGACCCGGCCGCGGTCGCCGCCCTGGTCGCGTCGCCGGCCCGGGGCGCCGTCGTCACCTTCTTCGGCACGGTCCGCGACCACCACCGCGGGCGGCCGGTCGAGCGGCTCCACTACGCCGCCTACCGGCCGATGGCCGAGCGCGCCCTGGCGGCGATCGTCGATGCGCTCGAAGCGGAGCACGAGGGGCTGGCGGCGGCAATCGTCCACCGCACGGGCGAGGTCCCCGCCGGCGAGCCGAGCGTGGTCGTCGCGGTCGCCTCGCCGCACCGCGAGGCGGCCTTCGCGGCGGCCCGCGAGGCGATCGAGCGGCTCAAGCGCGAGGTGCCGATCTGGAAGCGCGAGCACTACGCCGACGGCGGCGCCGCCTGGCGCGAGGAGGAGCCGCTGGCGCCGCGCCCGGCACCAGGCTGACCGCCGGCGCCCGCCAGCGGCGGCCCGGGCGGCCTCAGCGCCGGGCCGGCGGCGCGAGCGTCGTCCGCCCCACCTCCGCGTGCACCCACTCGCGGAGGCCGCGCTCGAGCTGGCTCCACGACCGACCGGTCTCCCGCCGCAGCGCCTCGCCGGCGACGTCGCCGCCCGCCGCGACCCCGGCCAGGAAGCGGCGGAAGGCCGGCGCCAGCGCCCGGCCTTCGCCCTCGATCAGATAGCGGACGAAGAACCCGGCCATCGCGTAGTGCAGCGGCCGGTCCTCGCTGCGCACGAAGCTCTCCCAGTCGAGCGCGACGAGGCGCTCGATGCGCGGCTGGGCGCCGGCGGCGAACGCCGCGTCGAGCTGGCGGAGCGAGGCGAGAGCGCCGTGATAGTCGACCCGTTCGCCGGAGACGACCACCGCACCGCCCAGCTCGGCGGGGCGCAGGTCGCCGGCCGGGCCGACCCGCGAGGAGGCGAGGTCGTCGGCGATCCCCTCGTCGAGCCAGGGCGGCAGCGCCGGGCCGACGGCGCGCCGGTTGAGCAGGTGGCCGAGCTCGTGGACCAGGGTCGCCGCCACCTCCTCGCGCCGGCGCCCGCCGAGGTAGAGCGACACCATCCCGGCGCCGGCGTGGCCGCCGGCCGGCAGCCCGCCGAGGCGCTCCTCCCGGGCCTGGAAGCGGCGGTAGTCGGACTCCTCGGCGAACAGGACCACCGCCTCGCGCGACTCGCCGAGCGGCGGCCGGCCGTAGCGGCGACGGTAGACGCCCTCGACCTCGGCGGCGAGGCGGTCGAGGTGGGCCCAGGCGCCGCGGTGCGCCGCGTCGGTGTAGAGGTCGTAGGGACCGAGCCGGCCGGCCGGCCGCTCGACCCCGAGGAGCGCCTTGGCCGCCTCCAGGTGCTCCGACTCGGGGGGACGGCCGGGCAGCGGCAGGACGGGCCGGGCAGCGCTGCCCAGCGGCGGCCCGGCGCCGGCGCCAACCCCCGGCGCGGCGGCGCGCGGCGGGCCGGGCAGCGGCGGACCGTCCGCCTCGGGACCTCCGGCGGCCGCCGGCGGCACGCCGTCGGGCACGCCGACCGCCTCCACCTCGGCCCCCCGCTCGCCGACCTCCTCTTCCGCCGGCGGAGCCTGCCCGACCCCGCTGTACGCGACGCGGAACCTCTCGACCCACGGGCCGACGGCCGGCCACGCCTCCGCCCGCCGGACCAGCTCGTGGTGCGGGTGGTGTGTCGCCCAGGCGACGAGGCCGACCACCCCGAGGACGAGCGCCAGGCTCCCCCAGATCGAGAGCTCGCGCAAGAACCGTCGCACCGAGCGATCGTAGCAGCCCGTCCGCCTACCCGGACCGCCCGCCGCACCGGGGTCTCAGAGGTAGCCGAGGGCGGCGAGCTCCTCGCGCACCGCCTCGTCGAGCTCGCCGGCCCCCCGGCCCTCCGGCGCCGGCGGCCGGCCGAGCCGCTGCACCAGCGCGGCGAGCACCCGCGCCCCGTCACCGGGGCAGGGGGCCGGCCGCCAGCCGCCGTCCGCCGCCGCGCGCCCGCACTCCCGGCCGCCCTCCCAGACCACCTGCCGCGCCGTCCGCCCCTGGAGGAGGTACAGGTCGGCGGCGAGGAAGCGGTGGGCGCTCGGCAGCGGGTGGACCCGGGAGACGTGCTCCTCGGAGAAGACGTGGCGCCGGCGGCGGACGGCCGTCGCCTCGCCGTCCCCGCGGGGCAGCGGCAGGCCGTCGCTCGCCGGCGGCGCGACGCCGGCGGCGGCGAGGAGCGTCGGGAACAGGTCGACGACCGAGACGAGATCGTCGACCCGCCGCCCGCGCCGCTGACCCGGCCACTTGACGAGCAGCGGCACCCGCACCAGCTCCGGGTCGAGCCGGTAGGCGTGCGACAGCAGCCCCCCCTCCCCGAGGAGCTCGCCGTGATCGGCGACCACCGCGACGACCGCCCGGTCGAAGAGGTCGCGGCGCTCGAGCTCGGCGAGCAGGCGGCCGATCTGCTCGTCCATCCAGGCCACCTCGGCGAGGTAGACGGCGCGCAGCCAGGCCCGCGCCGGCGGGGTGAGCGGCGTCTCGCCCTCGACCGCGCGCGCCCACGCCGCGCGCTCGCCGCGAGCGACCGCCGCCCACGCCGGACCGAGCTCGCCGGCCCGCGCCGGGACGCCGAGTCGGGCCTGGAGCGCCGGCGGCGCCGCGTAGGGGTAGTGCGGATCGAAGTAGTTGACGAACAGGAACGGCGGGGCGGGGCCGGCGGCTTCGAGGTACGCGACGACGCGGTCGGTCAGCGGGCCGGCCGTCTCCTCGAGCCCCGCGGGATCGCGGTAGAGGTCGAAGCCGCGCCCGAGCCCGAACCGGTGCGAGGCCAGCTCGCCGCCCGCGAAGCCGGCGGCCGACCAGCCGTGCCGGCGCAGGGTCGAGGCGAGGGTCGGCAGGCCGCGGGGCAGGCGGCGCTCGCCGACCCCGGCGCCGTGCCGCCCCGGCCACCGCCCGGTGAAGATCGAGGCGTGGGACGGCAGCGTCCAGGGCGCGGTCGTCCACGCGTCGTCGTAGACCGTCGCCCGCCGGGCGAACCGGTCGAGGTGCGGCGTCGCCCCCTCGCCAGCGCCGTAGACGCCGAGCGCGTCGCGGCGGGTGGTGTCGAGGGTGACGAGCACGACCGGCGTGCCGCGCTCCCGGCGGTCCGCGGCCGCGAGCCGCGGGGCGCCCCACAGGAACAGCCCGCCGGGGCGGCCGCGGACGTCGAGCCGGACGGCGCGGGCCCCCGCCGGCACCGTCATCGCGAGCCGCTGCCGCCCGCGCGGCGGGACGACGACGCGCCGCTCCACCCCACCGGCGGCGGCGGTGAACGCCGCCGGCGCGTCCGAGACGTTCTCGGGCCAGGCGGTGAGCTCGCGCGCCGGCCCGTCCGGCACCTCGACCACGAGCCGGCGCGGGCCGACGAAGAGGACGCCGTCGGTCTTCTCGGGGCCGAGACCGGCGCCTCCGAGCGCCAGGAAATCTGCGAGATAGGCGAAGCGCTCGGCGGCCGCCGGCGGCAGCAGCCACGGCGGGTCGTCGCCGGCGACGAGCTCGATCGCGGCGAAGACGTTGCGCGGCCGGGCGGCGTCCGCGGGGCGCGGCCGCCGCTCGATCTCCAGGAGGTGCAGGCCGGGGCCCGCCCTCTCCGCCGGCACCCTCACGGCGAGAGCCGGCAGCTCCCCGGGGTCCGCGGCGACCGGCTCGCCGTCCCACGACAGCGCGAAGGCGAGCCCGGCGGCCGCCGCGGCGGGCACCAGCCGCAGCGTCAACCCGCCGCTCTCGCCCGGTCCCGGCGGCCGGCGGACCAGGCAGGCGACCTCGGCGACGCCGCGGAAGCTCCATGCGCCATCCCCTTCGTCCCCGGCTGTCGCGCCGGATGCCCAGTCGCGGGACGGAGCGCACAGCACCCGGGCGTCGGTCTCGACGGTGCCGAACGGGAAGACCGCCGCGGCCTCGACCGCCGCGCCGGAAGCCGGGGCTCCGCAGCCGGCCGCCCCGACCGCCAGGGCGATGACCACCGCCGCGCCGCCGCAGAGGCGGGAGGGCGTGCCGCGAGCCGGAGCGCGGGGCGGCATCCCGCCGGTCTCAGCTCTGCTCGAAGAGGGCGGCGACGGCGCCGGAGGGATCGCGGACGACCGCGTAGCGGCCGTGGCCCGGCATTCGCTTCGGTCCGGCGATCACCTCGCCGCCGCCCTCGCGGGTCCGCTCGAGGCTGGCGTCGAGGTCGTCGACCGCGAAGTAGACCAGCCATTGTGCCGGCAGGCCCGCGTTGCCGGCGCGGGCGTGGCACACCCCGGCGACCGGCCGGCCGCCCGGCGGGCTGAGCTCGAAGTCCTCGTAGCCGCCCATGTCGACCCCGCCGACCTCGAACCCGACGACCTCGCGATAGAAGTCGCGCACCCGTTCCGCCTCGGGCACCGTGAGGTCGATCCACAGCACCTCGCCCGGCCGTTTCGCCTCTCCCATCGTCGGTTCCCTCCGGTCGTTCCGGCCGGCCCTCAGCCGAAGCGGACCACCGCGAAGGCCGCGCCCCGCGGGTCGGCGAGCACGGCCATGCGGCCGACGCCCGGGTGATCGGTCGGCGGATCGAGCACCCGGCCGCCCGCGGCCGTCGTGCGCCCGGCGGCGGCGTCGCAATCGTCGACCTGGAAGAAGGGCAGCCAGCCGGCGCCCGCCTCCGGGCGCGGCCGGCGCAGCCCGGCGCTCGGCGTGCCGTCGAGGTCGAGCTCGGTGTAGGGCTCCGCGGCGCTGCCGCTCTCCCGCGGCCGCCAGCCGAACAGCTCGCCGTAGAACGTCGCGGCCGCCGCCGGGTCCTCGGCGCCGAGCTCGGGCCAGCACAGCGTGCCCGGCTCGCCCGCCCGACGCGCACCCGGGTGGCTCCCCGCCTGCCACAGCCCGAACAGAGCCCCCTGCGGGTCGCGCAGCCAGGCGGCCCAGCCGCCGCCGGTGTCGAACGGCTCGCGCACGACCTCGCCGCCGAGCTCGTGCGCCCGCGCCGCGGTCTGCCGCGCGTCGGCCGTGGCCACGTAGACCAGCCAGTGCGGCCGCGCGCCGCCGTCCCAGGCGGCCGCCGGCAGCGCATAGAGCGCCCCGACCGGGTCGCGCTCGATCGACAGCATGGCGAACTCCGACGTCCCCGGGATCCGCCACCCCATCACCTCGCGGTAGAAGGCCTTCGCCGCCGCCGCGTCGTCCGTCACGTTCTCGACCCAGCAGAAGCTGCCGGGCGCGTACTCGTCGACCGAGGTCATGCCGGCGAATCTATCGCGACGGGGACCGCCGGGGCATCGCGGTCGCGGACGGGCCGCTACCCGGCGTCGCCGACACCGAAGTAGCGGGCCTCGGGGTGGTGGAAGACGAGGGCGGAGACGCTGGCCTCGGGCTCCATCATGTCCCCCTCGGTGAGCTCGACGCCGATCTCCTCGGGCCGCAGCGCGGCGAAGAGCCGGCGCTGCCCGGCGAGGTCGGGGCAGGCGGGGTAGCCGAAGCTGTAGCGCTTGCCGAGGTAGCGGGCGGCGAAGCGGTCGCGCATCGTGGTCTCCGGCGGGTCGGGGAAGCCCCACAGCCGGCGGAGCTTCGCGTGCAGCCACTCGGCCGCGGCCTCGGCGGTCTCCAGGGCGAGCGCCGCGAAGGCGTGGCTCAGCAGGTAGTCGCCGGCCTCCTTCCACGCCTCGACCCGCTCGCGCACCCGGTCGCCGGCGGTGGTGACGAACAGCGCGACGTGGTCGCCGGGGAGGAGGTAGTCGGCGAGACACAGGCCCGGGCCGGAGGGCTGGCGCGGCATGTCCCAGGCGGCGACGGCGTCGCCGTCGCTCGCTGCATCGCCCCCGCCCGGCGCGTGGAGGACGATCCGGTCCCCCTCGGCGGTGGCGGGGAAGAACCGCCAGACCGCCCGCACCGGCATGGCACCGGCGCGCCCGATCGCCTGCACCTCCTCGACGACCTGGCGCAGCCTGGCGAGCTTCGGGTCGCCGGCCGCCTCGAGCTTGGCGACCGAGCCGCGCAGGCCGAGGTGGCGGCCGTAGAGCATCTGCGGGTTGACCCAGGGCCAGATCTCGTCCGGGTCGGGCTCCTCGACGTGGCGGTCGAGGTCGGGCGGCGGCGGGACCGGGACGTCGCGGGAGACGACGACCCGCTCGCGGCGATCCTCGGCGGCCTCGCCGGACCCGGTGCCCGCGGCCGCGGCGCGGTCCTGCTCGGCGGTCTCGGCGACCTCGGCGGCGAGGGCCGGGAGCTTCCCGGCGTCGGTCAGCCGCTCGACGAGCGACAGGCCGTGCATCGCGTCGCGCGCGTAGGTGCACAGCCCCTCGTAAGCCGGCGCGATCTTCTTGTGGGTGAAGCGCCGGGTGAGCGCCGCACCGCCGACGAGCACCGGCACGTCGATCCCCGCGGCGGCGAGGTCGGCGGCGGTCGAGACCATCTGCTGCGCGCTCTTGACCAGCAGGCCGGAGAGCCCGAGGACGTCCGGCCGGTGCGCGCGCACCGCCTCGATCAGCCGCTCGCTCGCCACCTTGATCCCGAGGTTGACCACCTCGAAGCCGTTGTTCGTCAGGATGATGTCGACGAGGTTCTTGCCGATGTCGTGGACGTCGCCCTTGACCGTGGCGAGGATCACCTTGCCGCGGCTCGTCCCCTCGGCGCGGTCCATGTGCGGCTCGAGCCAGGCGACCGCGGCCTTCATCACCTCGGCGCTCTGCAGCACCTCGGCGACGATCAGCTGGTTGTCGTTGAACAGGCGGCCGACCTCGGCCATGCCGGCCATCAGCGGCCCGTTGATGACGTCCAGCGGCTCGGGCCAGCGCGGGTCGGCGAGGGCCGCGGCGAGGTCCTCGTCGAGGCCGACCTTCGACCCCTCGACGACCGCGCGGGCGAGCCGCTCGTCGAGCGGCAGGTCGGCGCGCGCGGGCCCGGTCGCGAGCGCGCTCGAGCGGCCGCGGAAGTGCGCGGCGAAGCGCTCGATCGCCCGCTCGGAGCCGGCGGTGTCGCCCGGGTCGAGGAAGATCAGCTCCTCGCACAGCCGGCGCTCGTCGGCCGGGATCTCGGCGTAGCGGGCGAGCTTCTGCGAGTTGACGATCGCCGCGTCGAGGCCGGCGCGGGTCGCGTGGTAGAGGAAGACCGAGTTGAGCACCTCGCGGCCGGCGGGCGGCAGGCCGAAGGAGACGTTCGAGACGCCGAGGATGGTGCGGGTGCCGGGGTGCTCGGCCTTCAGCCGCCGGACCCCTTCGATCGTCGCCGCCGCCGAGCCGATGTAGGCCTCGTCGCCGGTGGCGCATGGGAAGACCAGCGGGTCCCACCACACGTCCTCGGGGCGGATGCCGCGCTCGGCGAGGAGCTCGAGGCTGCGCCTTGCGACCTCGGCCTTGCGCTCGACGGTCACCGCCATCCCCCGCTCGTCGATGCAGCCGACGACGAGCGCGGCGCCGAAGCGGCGGGCGAGCGGCACGACGGCGTCGAAGCGGTCCAGGCCGTCCTCGAGGTTGATCGAGTTGAGGATCGACTTGCCCTGGCACCAGGTGAGCGCCCGGGCCATCACCTCGGCGTCCGTCGAGTCGATCATCAGCGGCACCTTGACCAGCCGGGTGAGCCGGTCGAGGAAGGCGTCGATCCCTGCGACCTCGTCCGCCTCGGGGTCCTGCAGGCAGACGTCGACGATCTGCGCGCCGGCCTTGACCTGCGCCCGGCCGACCTCGGCCGCGGCCTCCCAGTCCCCGGCCGCGACGAGCCGCTTGAACTCCCGGCTGCCGAGGACGTTCGTTCGCTCGCCGACGAGGAGCGGCCGGTTGTCCTCGGTCAGCTCGACCGCCTCGAGGCCGGAGACCAGGCATCGGTGGTGGTCGGGCACCGGCCGCGGCGCCCGGCCGCGCACCAGCTCGGCCAGCGCGGTCACGTGGGCCGGGGTCGTGCCGCAGCAGCCGCCGACCAGGTTCAGCCAGCCGGCGTCGAGGAAGCGGCGGAAGACGCGCACGAACTCCTCCGGCCCCTCCCCGTAGCGCCCCTCCTCGTCGGGCAGCCCGGCGTTCGGCACGCAGGCGGTCCGGGTGCGCGCCAGCTCGGAGAGGGTGCGCAGGTGGTCGGCCATCAGGTCCGGCCCGGTGGCGCAGTTGAGGCCGAGGTAGAGGAGGTCGGCGTGGAGCAGCGAGACGGCCAGCGCCTCGGCGTCCTGCCCGCCGAGCATGGTGCCGGTCGTCTCGATCGTCGCCGACACCGCGACCGGCAGCCGCCAGCCGGCCGCGGCGAACGCCCGCTCGACGCCGAGGAGCCCCGCCTTGACGTTGCGGGTGTCCTGGGCCGTCTCGAGCAGCAGGTAGTCCGCGCCGCCGGCCATCAGCCCGAGCGCCTGCACCCGGAAGGTCTCGATCAGCTCCTCGAGGGTCACCCCGCCGGTGACCGAGATCGCCTTCGTCGTCGGCCCCATCGAGCCGGCGACGAAGTGGGTGGGCGACGGACCGCCGCCCCGCCGGCCTCGGCCGGCGGTCTGCTCGTCGTGACCGCCGCCCCGCCGGCCTCGGCCGGCGGTCTGCTCGTCGTGACCGCCGGCACGCTCGTCGTGCCGGAAACAGGCCGCGCGGGCGATCTCGGCCGCCCGGCGGTTGATCTCGAAGGCCGCCTCGGCGAGGCCGTACTCGGCGAGGACCAGCGGCGTGCCGCCGAAGGTGTTCGTCTCGACGACGTCGCAGCCGGCGGCGAGGTACGCCTCGTGGACCGCGTCGACCGCCGCCGGGGAGACGAGGACCAGGTGCTCGTTGCACCCCTCGAGCT